>OLSL01003457.1_pt1 | contig 11196 bp, 10 predicted proteins | sample 1672511 | NCBI WGS metagenome assembly OLSL01 (sample SAMEA3136694, study PRJEB25190) | human gut metagenome | biome: human gut; feature: human-associated habitat; material: faeces | place: Austria | collected 2013
GTTCGTGCTGGAACATGGAAAAACCAATAACTTCGAGGAACATCCCTGCTTTTTGGAAAGAAGAATCTACGGCAGTGTCAACTTCTCTTTCTTCGGCATTCAAGGCTGAAAGCTACAGTAACGGTGCCAGCAGCCGCACTATGCTTTCTGCCGCCTTACGGTGCCAGGGACGTTTCTCCCAATTCTTGGAGAACACCTGCACACATTCCCGCTGGTCCTGCAAGAATATCTCACGCATCTGCAATGCAGTCTCGGTGTCGTATATAAAGGCATTCACCTCAAAATTATGCTCGAAACTGCGGAAATCCACGTTCGTAGAGCCTACTGTGGACAATTCGTCATCCGATACCATGAGTTTGGAGTGCAGGAAACCTTTTTTATAAAAGTACACCTTGACACCTGCACGCAACGCCTCTGCCAGATACGAACAGGAGCCCAGATGCGTCAGCCTGTTATCCGCACGATAAGGCAGCATAAGACGCACATCCACCCCTGCCAGTGCAGCCGTCTGCATGGCTACGAGCACGGCTTCCGTCGGGAGAAAGTAAGGAGTCTGTATATAAAAATATTTCCGGGCACCGGTTATCGCCATGACAAGTCCCTGCATGATTTCTTTCCAGGGACCTATCGGCTCAGCCGTTACAATCTGCGCCAGTGAAGTGCCGCAGGCATCCACCTTCGGGAAGTAGCGGGCAGACGTAATCAAGGTACGGTCTACAAAATACCAGTCGAGCAGAAAAGCCGTTTGCAGACCATGCACAGCCTTACCTTCCAGCAGCAGGTGCGTATCACGCCAGATGCCCCATGAAAAGCCGCGCATATAACGTTCGGCCAGGTTCATTCCGCCTACAAAGCCCACGCGCCCGTCAATGACTACAATCTTGCGGTGGTTGCGGTAATTCACCTTGCTGGTGAACAAAGGAAAACGTACTTTCAGGAAACTGCGCACTTCCACTCCCGCCTCGCGCATCTGTTCATAAAAGCGGTTGGGAACATGCCAGCATCCCACATCATCATAAATCACACGCACCTCCACTCCCTGCTTCGCTTTCTCCATCAGCACATCGCGCACCATACGGCCTATGGCGTCATCCTCGAAGATATAAAACTCCATGTGGATATGTCCGGTCGCCTTTTGCAATTCGCGCAGCAAGGATTGAATCATGGAAAGTCCCCGCGTATAGACTTCCACACGGTTTCCATCGAAAGGAAAAGCCTGGTTGGTGTTGCGAAACAGAGAGATAAGGCGGCCGTAATTTGCCGGAAGCGCACAGGAATCCTGGGCAAGATATTCGGCCATCGGCTTCTTCAACAGACGGTTGTAACTCTTCTTGCCAATGACACGCACCCGCCTTTGGCTGCGACCGAAGAAGAAGTAAAACACCAGTCCCACCACCGGAAGGAACATCAGCACCAATATCCACGCCATTGTCTTTACCGGATTACGGTTATCGAGAATGATAACCGTGATTGTTCCGATAATTGCGCCAAAATAGATAATATCGAATGCTACTGTGGCAATCAGGCCGGCTATGAAGTTCCAATCAAGCATACATTTGTCACAAGAAGAAATAAGTCCCGAATAAAAATCAAAACAAATTCTAAAACAAATATATGAAAAAGGAAGGAAGTTTTACGACCTATTACATTGATTAACATTAGAACGGACGCCGCCCGCCGCCAAAGCCACCCCGGTGGCCGCCCGGACCGGGACCGCCGAAGCCTTGCCTGCCACGCATGCTTTCGAGCGCACCCTTACCGCCAAAAATATTCAAACGGTAAATGAAATGCAGCATGCAGTAGCTGTTGACACCATTATAAGACGACACCGACCGGCCATCCGCCGTCAACGAGCGGCTGATGTTGCTCTGTTGTTTCAGGATATCGTACATCTCGAAGCTCACAGTCGCCGCACCTTTCAGGAACGATTGCGAAAGTTGCGCGTTCCAAATCAACTCGTTGCGGTTCATGCTGCTGTCCGTATAGCCGCGACGGCTTTGATTGGTGATATTGGTGGAAAGCGTCATCTTCCAGGGCATCGTGATATTGGTCAGCGCACCGTAGGAGAAAGTATAGGGATTCTGGTTATTCTCCGGGCGCAATTTGCTGCGCTCTGCCGTATAGGAAACCGAACCGTTCACTCCGAATTCAAACCAGTCGTTGCGGTAGGCTCCGTTCACCCGCTCGCTCAGCATAAGTTCGGTGGTGGTATTCTTGTTATCCTGTTTCGTATTCTGATCGTATAGGAAAGCCACGTTGTTATTGTATCTGAGTTGCGAAAAAGAGTTTACCGTAAACTTCTTGTTCTTCAACGCCGTATTGAATCCGAACAGACCGAAAGCGCTCCAGTTGCCGTTGATATTCTTGGGCGTAGTGGTCCGTCCGCCGGTTTGCTCGTTGTACACCGTACTGTTGCTGATGCTGTTCTGCGTGGTCGAGAAGCTGAGATGTGTCATCATTCCGCGCTGCAACTCACCATTATAAGTATTGTAGAAGAGGCGCATATTGTGCGTAAATGCCGGCTTCAGTCCCGGATTTCCGACTCTGATGTTCAGCGGATTCGAGTTGTCGGCAATAGGCAGCAGGTTCTCCATGCTCGGCTGACTGCTGCGTCCACGATACATAAAACGCAACTGGCTCACTTTAGAAAAACGGTAACGGAAATCAATGTTCGGAGCAAAGTTGAATACGTTTCGGGCCGTATCAATCATATAATCCCCGCGCTTATAGGACAATACCGAATGCTGCGGCTGGAAAGACATCCCCGCGCTCAACTGATACTTCTCACGGATGAAGCGCAACGACACGGACGCATCGTGGTTGTAGTATCTGTACTCCGCATATTTGCCCAGGCTATCCACGGCATGCGACTCGTATCCGGACGGCAAAGGCCCGTTGATGTCCCACTCCGGATAGTCCAGCATATCGAATGTGGTCTTGTCGCTCTCGCTGTACTTGTATTGGAACTGATAGCTGAACTGCAGGAAAGTAGCGCGTGCAATCGGTTCGCTGTACGTAACCTGGGCGCTATAATTATAATTGTTGGTAGGTGTTGTGATATACTGGTTGCGATACAGCACGGAATCGCCGCCCAACGCGTTCAATATCTGGTAATAGCGGGTTTCCGACTGCCTGTACTGGTCGTTGTCGTTGTCGCCGTAGCTGAAGCGTCCGCGAAAGGTTATGTTACGTCCGCGGTTATTCAGCTTCCTGTTGAGTTGCAGCGTGGCGGATGTCGAAATGCTTTTGCTTTTGGTCAGAGAAGCATCATTCGTTGCATTGACACGGATATTTTCCAAAGGGTCGTCTTCCAGCCTGTCGAAGTCGAGAAAATCGTTTGGGTTGGCAATCAGGCTATACGGGTCCGAGTTGAATGTTCCCGATTCCGAACCGGAAGTACCGTTTGTCTTGCCGTAAGAGAAGTTAGGACGGAAAATGATATTCGTCATCGAATCCGGCTTCCACTCCAGACGGAAGTTGGTAAAGACATCCGAATTCTTGTTCTTGTTGACAGCGTTCGAATTGGAGTATGAACTTCCGTTCTGCAGGAAGCGTTCCGAAGAGTTGGTACTGATAATGTCCGCACCTTTATAATCATAGCGGACACTACCGTCAAGCTCCAGCTTTGAAGTCTCCGTCGCAAAGTTCGCTCCCAGTGTTTTCGTGGCTACCAAACCGTTGTTCCTGCGCCAGCGCGGACCGCCTCCACCACCGGAGAACCCCTGGTCGTTGACATTATTGGCAGAACCAATCAAAGAGAATTGCGTCTTATCGACAATGTAATTTACCATCATGCGTGCCATATAACGGTCTTCCGTACCATAAGCCGCATCCGCATTGCCGAACCACCCCTTATTCATACCTTTCTTTATGGTAAGGTCGAGCACCGTCTCCTCTTCACCGTCATCTATACCGGTGATGCGTGCCAGGTCGGACTTCTTATCGTAGGTTTTCAGTTTATCAATTATATCCACCGGCAAGTTCTTCAAGCCCGTCTTTATATCCCCCCCGAAGAACTCTTTGCCGTCCACCATGATTTTCTTCAGCTCTTTGCCGTTAATCGTCACATTGCCGTCATCATCGATTTCCGCACCGGGCAGTTTCTTCACCAGTTCTTCCAGCATCGCCCCTTCCGGCGTGCGATAGGCAGAGGAACTGTACATCAGCGTATCTTCCACCACCTGCACTTGCGGCGCTTCCGCCACTACCACAGCCTCGGCAAGCATAATGGCATCCGTTTCGAGCGTTATCGTACCCACATTTTTATTGCGCACGTTGGCATAGAGATGCAGCGGTAGAAACTTATTCTTAAAACCTATATAGGAAACTTTCAGCACATATTTCCCCGCATTCACCTTCGGCAAGGTAAAGCAGCCGGTTCCCGTAGTGGCAACACCGGCTGCATAAGCGCTGTCCGGCAACGATAGCAATTGAATGGTAGCTTGCACCGCAGGCTCGTTCGTGTCTTCAAGCACGCGGCCGGATACGGTGATGTTTTTGGTTTGTGAAAAAGCAGACAATGCCGTTGCCAGCAACAGCACCGCCGCAGTGATAATTTTTTTCATGCCCTGTCTTCTAAATAATCAACACTGTTTATTTGTAACTGATTCTTTTGACAAAAGTACGGGCAAAAGGTTTAACGGGCTACAGAATGATTTTGTTTAATTACCGGTTATTCCGCTTGAACAGGTTGTCCACGGTCGCTTTCTTTATGCCGAATTCAAGGCAGAGGACGTTCATAATCAGGAATATCAGGAAAGAAGAAGAATCGACGGACATAATATCGCCCTGCGCCACCCTGTACAGCATGCCTCCAAAAATAAAGAGCACGGTAAGGAACATCGCATTGCGCGTGGCTTTGTTGCGTATCTCCTCTGTCGCCTTGCATTCGCCTTTCGTCAGCGCAAAAAGTATCATCAATGCCCCCAGCATCATCAGGAGTTTGGAACACTCTTTATAAAACAGCAGATTGGCATCTGTAACCCTGCCCGTCAGCATCATCAGGAACGGAAGGAACAAGGCCAGCGCAATTACGAAATAGCCCAACGGACGGCAGTATACGGGAAGTAAAGCTTTCATTTTCTTACATACAAATTAAAGGTTACGGTGCGGACACCTTACAAATACATAGATTTTCGGAAACAAAGATAACGTTTTATTGTTGAAAGAACTATCTTTGTAGCATAATAAATAAAGAGAGCAATGCTCCCTTCCATAATTTACAACTTCTAATCCGTAATAAGTCAAATGAGTAAACAAGAAGTAATCCTCTGCAAGGAGTTGGAAAACGACCTGACGCATGCCATCGGAAAATGTCCTCACGACAAGCTTTTCATCCTTACCGACGAACATACGCACCGCCTTTGCCTGCCGCAACTGCAAAGCATCCCCGCACTGGAAGATGCCGCCGAAATCATTATCGGAGCAGAAGACGTGCACAAAAATCTGGAGACGCTGGCTTCCGTGTGGCAGGCTCTGAGCGAACAGGGAGCCACCCGCCATTCGCTCTTGATAAACCTGGGCGGCGGAATGGTCACCGACCTCGGCGGCTTTGCGGCTGCCACTTTCAAACGCGGCATTGCATACATCAACATCCCTACTACCCTGCTTGCCATGGTAGACGCATCCGTAGGCGGAAAAACAGGCATCAACTTCAACGGACTGAAGAATGAAATCGGTGTCTTCGCCCCTGCTTCCTCCGTCTTGCTGGAAACCGGGTTCCTGCGCAGCCTCGATGCCCGCAACTTTTTCTCCGGCTATGCCGAAATGTTGAAGCACGGACTTATCAGCACTTCCGACCATCTGGCGGAGCTGCTGTCTTTCGATACAGAAAACATCGATTACTCCGCACTCAGGACAATGGTAGGGCGCTCCGTACAGGTAAAGGAAGATATTGTGGAACAAGACCCCAAAGAGCACGGCATACGCAAGGCGCTCAATCTGGGACACACCATAGGACATGCTTTCGAGAGTCTTGCCCTGGCCGAAAACCGTCCGGTACTGCATGGTTATGCCGTGGCGTGGGGACTTGTGTGCGAACTTTACCTCTCCTACCTCAAAGCCGGCTTTCCTAAAGATAAAATGCGCCAGACCATCCAATTTATCAAAGAGAATTACGGCGCTTTCGCCTTTAGCTGCAAGCAATACGACAGCCTTTACGAACTGATGTTGCATGACAAGAAAAACACTGCCGGCATCATCAATTTCACGCTGCTGAAAGAGGTAGGCGATATCTGCCTGAACCAGACGGCGGACAAAGAAACGATTTTCGAGGTGTTCGACTTTTACCGGGAATGTATGGGGGTATAAATCCCTCACTTTCCCAAGAACTGCATATACTGCTGTTGTGCTTTGTCCAATAAAGCCTCATCTATGCGGCTTTCCTGCCGGAAGAGAGAATACCCCGGGTCACATCCGTTTCTTTTAACCTTCCTGTCCCAGTTCCCTACAATCTGCCCTTCGTAAAGTATTACCGGGAAGAACAGTCCGTTCCTCGTAAAAGCTTTGGAACAGTGTTCGGAAGGGAGCACATCCGTCCGGTCTTTATAACCCAGCAGCAGCTCATCGTACGGCGGCAGAAACCGTATATGCCCTTTTATGCTGCCGCGGGTTCTGCCGGACTCATGAAGATACCAGGTCTGCCCTTTCCACTGTTCTTCCGTCAGTTCACTGCCCATCAGGTATATACCTTGTTTCGCTTCCGTTACGGATAGTCCGGACCACCACACAAAATCCTGTAAAGTGGCAGGGGTATGACTACGGAAATAGTTCCTAGCCAAACGTGCCAGAGCCTCGTCCTTCGTTATGTCCGGCACAGGTGGCACGCACTCTTCCAGAAGCATGTAAGCATGCTTTCCGCCTTTAGACTCTCCTCCGCAAACGATGCCTTCCACTTCCGCCCGTACCATAAAGCGGGTCATATGATAGTTGTCCGCCGCCAGCCCCGAATGCCGGAACTGTTCCGCTATTTCCAGCCTGGTCAGCCTTTTCTTTCCGGCAAGAATCGTTTCCAATGCACGATTGCTTTTACTGTAAAGTTCCTCGGATATCTCTTCCCTGCCTTTGGCGTATGCCTCATTGGCAGCTTTTATACGCCGGGCAGAGAGCTTCAGCATCCAACGAATATCTTCTGCCGCCACCAGATGCCATGTAGGGCGCATTACATGCGTTCTTAAAATCTCTCCTTTCTGCAACGCTTCTTCCACCGTCCGGACAGTGGCCGAAGCCAGGCGCATACCCACCGCCCATTTAACCATTGCATAATCCTGTGCCTGGACAGCTCCCATCCAGGACACCAACTCTTTCGGAGAATGAAACAAAGGATTCGCCAACTGCTGGTTCAACAAGCGCAATTTAGGTATATCCATCATCAAAAATATTGTTTATACGGTTTATAACTGCTTTTGGGAGATGGCAAAGCTAATATAAATAAACAAGAAAAAGGTAATATGCCCCAAAGAATCATCCGTTTTTCCGGCCGGATATTGCAATCACCTACTATTTCAGATTTATTTAACAATAAGAAAACACTGATAAACAGCGAATTTTAAAATAAAGGCAATAAAAAATCACAGAAGTATTTGCTATTTCAAAATAAAGACGTACTTTTGCATCCGCAATTCGGGGTGTAGCTCAGCCCGGTTAGAGTACGCGTCTGGGGGGCGTGTGGTCGCTGGTTCGAATCCAGTCACCCCGACTGGTAAATATCAAGGAGTTAAGTCAATGACTTAGCTCCTTTTTTTTTGATTCCTACAACAAATCTACAACATTTTTTCGCTACAACATGTCTACAACTAATAAAAGAAAAAATACTAAGCTACATTTTTCTTTTATTCATATTAGTTTATTTTCATATTACAGAACAAGTCTACACTCCACATTAAGAACCCACATTCTTAAACAATGTAAAAAAACGAACTTGATATAAGGCATAAAGGACATGCTTTATTATAAAATATAATCCAACATAATATTCCATTATTTCATTTCTTACAGCAAATATCGCTCTTTGCCACTGACTGTGCAAGGCAGCCCTGTCGGGCTGGTTGGCTGGAAAAAAATCATCCTCGCTTCGCTCCGGTATTTTTTTCCGCCAAGCCTTGCACCGGTCATTGGCAAAGAACAGCAGGGCCAGTAAGAAATTGAAATACTGGCTCCACGGAGCCGGTCATGTCTAATTTAAATAAAAGAATATGACTGAAGAAGTTGGAAAGAAGGTATGTGAAGGTACAGTAGCAGACCTCATGAAGGACAAGACCGAAAAACAGACAGTTGTCACGTTGACAAGAAAGAACGCTTACCACGTGAAGAAAATCAGAAAACAGGGAACGGACGATGAAGCCGTCCTTTTTCATTTCCGCAAACGCTGTACGGGAATGGGCTCCTATGTACACACCATCGAAACGGCAGATGGGGAAACAGAACTGCATCCAAATGAATTTGAAAAATGGGAAGCAGTGGAATTTCTGTATCCCGGCTATCTGGAAGACCTGCTTGATATCGCTTACAATGCATACAGATGGAGTTCCTTCGAACCTGAAGCAAGGGCGGAAACAGACATCATGCAATATGAAAAACAACTTGTAGAGGATCTGAAACAGATTCCGGAAGAAAAGCAGAACGAGTATGTCAGTGCATACCACAGTAAGTTCTCCGCCCTATTGGGCAGTCTCTCGCGATGTGCCAGTCCGATGGTGACAGGACCAGCCAAGTTCAACTGCCAGCGTAACAACAAGCACTGGACGCATACCAGAACAGATTTGATGAATTTCACAACTGGCGTAACCGCTTCAAGTCTGCCATGGAAAGGATGAAAGAGGCTGCAAAACCGGAAGAACGGAAACAGGAGGAGGCATGGAGCCGCCTGAAGCGTGACATTGCAAGCAGCGCACAGACCATCCATGATATTGATACAGGTAAAGCAAGAGGATACAGCCGTGCCCTGTTCGTCAGTAGTATTCTTAATAAGGTAAGCACCTATGCAGGAAAAGGAGAAGTGGAAATCGTACAGAAAGCGGTGGACTTCATTACAGACTTCAATGCGAAATGCAAAAAACCGGTTATCACTCCACGGAACCGTTTCTTCCAACTGCCGGAAATGGCACGGCAGACCAGACTGAAACTTCAGGAAATCAGAGAACGGGAAAACCGTGAATTGAAATTTGAAGGCGGAACGCTGGTATGGAACTATGAGGCAGACCGCCTACAAATCCTGTTTGACAGTATTCCGGATGACCAGAAACGTAAGGATCTTAAATCATACGGTTTCAAATGGGCGCCCAGATACCAAGCATGGCAACGGCAGCTTACACAGAATGCCGTATATGCCGTTCAAAGAGTGTTAAACCTTCAAAACCTATAAGACATGAAAGACCGATTGAAATATGTAATCGATTCCCGTTACTTCGATGGAACATGCCTGACCAGCATGAGTGACGGATTCCACAATGACTATGGCGGAGAAACAATTGAAGAACTGCGCATACGGGAGAATAATCCTTTTCTTATTACTGTTACCCAATCCAGAATCAACAAAATGTTACGTATCTTTTACAATAGTTTGGAGGCACCATTCAGAGAAATCACTGAAGAAGACTATTTTTACCTGATGGATGTTCTCCCCCCTCTGTATTTAAAAGAGGATTCATTTTTTGTCGGTGAACCGCACTATGTAAATATATACCCTTTCTGTTTTGAACGAAATGGACACTATTTCCAAGGACTACGTTCTATAAAAACTCCTCCAAATGAATTGGACAGACAAATTGACCAATACATGAAAATCATGAACAGAAAAGCAACCGTTATAAAGACTAACCCTATAGATTCTGTTACAGATAAGGCAAATAGTCTTAAACTCATTCCCTATTATTTTTCACTGGACGGAAAACAGCCTGTATTCATCTGCAATCTTGTCATCCAATCAGATTCCAGACAAGCAAGGACAGACATGGCGAATACCCTGAAGAGTCTTCGCAGGAACCATTATCAGTTCTATAAAGGAAAAGGACATTACGAAACTCCTGACAAACTGATAGACCATGTATCCAGAAAGAAACTCACCCTTGTTTCCGACGGAGATTTCTTTCAATATCCTCCCGGCAGGGAATCCGCAACTTTCATCGGACACATCAAGGAGACATCAGAGGAATTTCTTTTCCGGATCTATGACCGTGAATATTTCCTGTATCTCCTAAAAAGATTGAGGACCGTGAAAAAGGAGTCCGCACAGGATATAACAAATATCAAATTATAACATTCGGGGAATGCGGTAAAATGACTGCCGTATTCCCTCATAAAAACAATACAAGTATGAACAAATCGAACACTCTATACTGGAAAACAGCCACAGATCCGGCTGAACGCATTGAGGTCAGACTCGTCCTGAACAGTTATATCGACAATGATAATCTGTATGTAGGACTTGAATCCCGGTCCAAAGAGAATCCGGAATGCTGGGAATCCTACACGGACATCACCGTCAACCTCAATTCCCTTCCCCCGTTCCATGCCTATGTGGACAACCGGGACTGCAACAGACATGTGCATGATTTTCTGACCAATAACAGAATAGCAGAACCTGCCGGATTTGAATATCAGGGATTCAGAATGTTCCACTTCAATCCTGACAGGTTGAAGGAACTCGCACCCGAACAGTTCAAGACAATCAGCGCCAAACTGCCACCACAGGATGACATGATAAAGGACATCATCTATCAGGAAAGACATTTCCCTTTGAGAACAGTTCAAGACATTCACGGAATATATCTTGTTTCAAGCAAGGAACTGGAAGAATCTCTGATCGAAGGAGTACGGAACCTGGATGCTGCGGCAAATGAACTGCTGGATGGCATCTGTCTGTTCTGCTCCACACAGGAACTGCGCTATCTTACGGATGCAGAACTGATAGAAACAATCTACGCACAATAAAAAGGAGGAACAAATATGAAAACCGGAGACATTGTATTTCTGAGACGTCCCTATAAGGGATACCGTGCCGTCGAACTGATAGAAAGACTGGAATGCCGCTGGCTGGTCAGGATTGTCGAGAGCAGTCTTGAACTGGAAGTATATGAAGATGAACTTATATCAGAATTTTAATACGGACAAAGTGTTATGAAAAAATATCAGTTTGCATTCCATTCGGAAATAATCGGCTATACATCTCTCCATATCGGCGAGGTCAGAAAAGCCATA
>OLSL01003461.1_pt1 | contig 11181 bp, 7 predicted proteins | sample 1672511 | NCBI WGS metagenome assembly OLSL01 (sample SAMEA3136694, study PRJEB25190) | human gut metagenome | biome: human gut; feature: human-associated habitat; material: faeces | place: Austria | collected 2013
CTTTTTTTACGTAAATATACCGCAGATGTTCCAAATCCGATTATTCCTAATCCTGCAAGTAGAATCCAGAACATCACAGGTGTGTCATCACCTGTTTTTGGTGCATCAGTAGATATTGTACCGGATGGAGTATCCGTTGTTTCCGGTGTCTCAGAAGGAGTTTCTGTTGGTGTCTCCGTTGGCGTTTCCGTCGGTTTGGCTTCATCCTTCATCACAACTTTCTGAATTTCTCCGGTATCTTTTACAGTGAACTTCACATCCTCTGCCACCAGATAACCGTCCGGTGCTGTTTCTTCACGAAGCGTATACGCTCCGATTGGAAGCATCTCGATATAGTGTGCTTTCTCTTCAGAAGTCCAACTTTCTACGACCTTTCCGTCTTTGTCAAGAATGGTCAGCTTCGCTCCCGGAAGTTCCTTACCAGAAATATCCGTTTTGGAAATCTGCACTTTCGTCACATCATCCTTCATCTCGATTTTTTGTGCTTTAGAAGAATCTTCTACTGTAAAAGTAATACTCTCCGCAGTTACATAGCCATCTGCCGGTTTTGTCTCCGTCAGAGTGTACTTCTTTCCTGCAACAAGTTCTTTAATGATATGAGCCTCTTTCCCGGAAGTCCATGAATCTACTACCTTGCCATCTTCATCCGTCACTTCCAGTTTCGCCCCTTCCAGTTCCTTTCCATCAGTCAAAGAAGTTTTTGTAATCTCCACAACTGTTGGTTCATCTTCAAAGGTAAACTCATAAGACAGTGTTTCCTTATCTGCACCATCATATTCAAAAGTAAACTCCTGTACCTGATCCGTTGTTGCGAATCCCGGTGCCGGGGATGTTTCTTTGACATAGTAAGTGTAACCAATCGGAAGATCTGCCGTAAATGTCAGTTTTCCCTCTTTGTCCGTAGCCTGCTCCTCAATAACGGTATCTGCTTTCAGAATGACATCACCATTTGCATTTACAATGTCCTCTTTATTGCAAAGAGCGAATACTGCACCTTCCAGTACCCTGTCAGAATCCTTTTCTTTTTTCAGCACCTTTACTTCCGCTTTCTGACGATTATTCTGCCAGTCGGAAGAATAAGTTACCTCGGCAGTATCCTGATCCCGGTATGTCAGGTCAATCTCACGAGCTGTACTATCCAGTACATAGCCGTTTGCCGTTTCCTTTTCTTTGACATAATATTTTCCAAGCGGAATATCTGTCAGTTTTGCTACTCCTGTTTCATCTGTCGTAATCGTTGCTATCAGATCATCTTTCTTGTAATAATCTTCACTCTCACCATCCGCAGCTTTAATATCTTCCAGTGCATAAACCTCAAAAGTAACTTCTTTCAGGGAACCGGAAATATATTCAAATAAATGGCTGATCCATCCACCTACGGAATCAAGTGCAGATACTTTTTCCAGAAATTCACCCTTCTTATTGATAATCAGAGTTCCAGTCGGCACATCATCTTTCATTTCCACTTTCTGGATTTCAGCAGTATCCTCTACAGTAAAGGTAATCTCCTCCGCTTTCAGATAACCATAAGGAGCCATTTCTTCACGAAGAGTATATGTTTCACCCACAGTCAGCCGCTCAATCAGATGTTCCTCACCCTTTACAGATTTCCATGTATCTATTACATTTTTATCCTTATCGAGAACGGTCAGTGTTGCTCCGGAAAGTTCAACTCCTGTTGTAATGTCAGATTTTTTCACTGTGATTTTGGTCGGCTGATTTTTAAATTCAGATGCAAGTTTTATTACTTTCACATCCTGTCCCTGATAAGCCGCAGTGACATCCAGTGTTTCATCCGAAGATACATAACCTGCCGGTGCTGCAAGTTCTCTGATATAATATTTGCCAAATGGCAGGTCAAGGTCAAAGACTGCATTGCCATCTTCATCGGTTACTGCTTTTCCAAGAAGTGTATCTGCTTTCACAAGCACATTTTCATGTGCCAGAATATCCTCTTTCGCATACAGACCAAACTCTGCACCAGCAACAACCGCATCCGTTTCTGCATCTTTTTTTACAACAGATACTTCTACCTTCTGACGGTCATTGTCAAAGGCTGCTGTCTGCTCGATCACTGCTGTATCCTGGTCTTTATAAGAGAAAGTAACTGTCTGTGCTTCCTCATTTAACACAAAACCATCTGGTGCTGTCTTTTCGACAGCTTTATAAGTTCCAAGAGGAAGATCCGCAATCTGTGCCTTTCCATCTTTATCAGTTGTAACCGTTCCTACCAGTGTTCCGGCAGCATACTCTAAGATACGGTTTCCATTGTCATCTTTCTGGAAATCCGCAGTATAAATATCTTCTGCCGCATAAACCTCAAAGACTGCGCCTTCCAGATTCTCACTCTGGTAAGTAAAATCATCTTTAAAACCATCAAGAACTTCACCTTTTTTCACAATATTCAGTTCACCCTTTACCGGATGGTTCTCATAGGAAACCTCGATGATCACATCCCCGGAAGTACCGTCCATCTGATATGCTGTATTGGAATCTACATCAACCTCATAGTAATTCTCATTGAGCGTATATCCATAAGGTGCATTTACTTCCTCAATGCGGTAATGCCCGATTTTCAGATTTTGTGGAAGGATCAAATATCCATCCTCATCTGTAAAATAAGACTTATGCTTCACAGTAGTCGGATAAGTCGTTACCTGCTCCACATATTTTCCAGTGTCCATGTTATAGATTTTGAACTCTGTATTTTTCTGGAGTACCGCTTTCTTTGTTTCATCATCCTTTTTGATAATTTTCAGTTTAGCTTCAAATTCATCATCTAAAAGCACACGCCATGTCTGCGGTGTGTTCGGATTATTTTCTGTAATGCTGACTGTAAAATCATCTACCGGAGTATAATTATGCGGTGTTGTTGTTTCACGCACTACATATGTTCCATATGGGATTGCAATACTGCAAGCATATCCTTTTTCATCTGTAAAGATTTCCGTTGCACCATTGTCTCCGATCACTACCGGTTTTGCAGAATCAAAATCATAACTGCCATCTTCTTTCACCTTCAGAGAAGATACCAGATAAGCACTAAATCCTGCCCCTTTCAGTAAATCCGCATCGGTCTTTCCATTATTGGCTGCTTTGATGATCTGAAATGGCTGTTTCATTACCTGTTCCAGAGAAGTACACTCACGCTTCACCTCAGCGGTCATATCCCCCTCATAATCACAGGAAAGGTCGTACTCATTCTCATCTGCCAGATAACCGGTTGGTGGTGTAATCTCTTTCACATAATAACTTCCAAGATACAGTCCGCTGACGGAAGCCTGTCCATTTTCATCCGTAGTAAGTGTTGCCACCTGATCTCCTGCTTTATACATCACACCGGTTGCACCATCCGGATGGACAATGTTCTCTCTGGCATACAGTCCATAAACTGCTTTTTCCAGAGTCGCATCTCCCTGCGGAACTGCTTTCTTTGTTTCTGCATCCAGCTTCTGTAAAGAGATCTTTGCTGTCACACGTTCATTTTTAAAAGTATGATTAAATGTCACCTTTGCTTCCTTATCGTTTGTATATGAAAAAGCAAACTGGTAAACATCTTCTGTATTTCTCACATATCCTGTTGGAGCCTGCTCTTCCTTAACTTCATAGGAAAATCCAAGCGGAAGATCTGCACTGAATTTTGCCTTTCCATCTGTTCCAGTGGTTGCCTTTTCAATCAGTGTGCCTTTCTTTGCAACTACAGTACCATCCACATTTGTAATGTCACTGGCAGCATAAATTCCAAAAATACCTCCGTTCAGAGGATTTTCTGTATCCTTATCCTGCTTTGTCACAATAACTTCTGCTTTCTGTCTGTCATTCGTAAAAGTTGTTTCAGAAAATACCACTTCTACATTCTGTCCTGCATAAGCAAGTTTTACTGTCTTTTCTTCCCCTGCATTATAAAAACCAGACGGAGCCTGTACTTCCTTTACAACATATGTACCAAGATGCAGATTTTTAAGAATTACAGAACCATTGGAATCTGTTATCAGATTCTCCTTTACCAGATCACCTTTACTGTAAACTTTTGTACCATAAGCAGTTGTAATATCTGCTCCGGCATAAACATTATAAACAGCACCTTTCTGTCGGCGTTTTTCATATCGGAATGTTGTTACGTTTTCTGTCACATCTGCACCTGTGAGAACTTCACCCTCTTTATATACAGTAAGCTGTCCAAGCTGTTCTTCATCCGGAACAGTTACTGTAGTCGTCTTGCTGACTTCCAGCTTCACATTGTAGGCTGTAGCATTAATACGATAACCGCTTGGTGCAGTAATCTCTTTCAAATAAACGGTATCCTGTGTCTTAACGATCTGTGCAGATGCTTCTCCATTCGCATCCGTTGCAGGCAGTTTTGTAATCAGATTCTTACAATCTGCATCACTGTATAATCCAAATACAGCTCCGGACAGTTTTGCATTTGCTTTGGAATCCTTTTTAATGACTTTCACACTGGCATACTGTACCCATGTCACTTTAAAGTCCACATACTTTTCATCATCGACACCTTCGCCAAACACCAATGCCAGATCCTGTGAACCAGAACCGGTACTGATCTTATAAGCAGAATAATCTTTTGTGATACTTCCCTTCATTGTAGCGGACCAGCTTCCTGCTACATCACTTACCTGAGTAAGCGGTGCAGACAGATAAAACTTTGTTCCGCCACTGATCACTACGGATTCTCCTGCCTTGCTTGTCTTTCCTGTTGTCACATTATGAAGCTTTACTCCACTTGGAAGTTTCATTGTGATACTCTGCAGTTCATCTGCCTTAAAAGTAATCTCCTTTGTTCTCTGGCTGCTGCCATCCACATAGGCAGTTACATTCGCATCTGAAAAGCTCATCTCAACATCTGGAATATTTGGCTGCGAAATACAGTAATTGTACAGTTTCATAGCAAGTGTTTTTGCTTTGCTGCTTGCACCGGAAAAAGCAGAATCTCCGCTGTTGGCATAAGATGCTGCCAGATGCACCAGGATAAATCTTGCTCCTGTGCTCAGATTTCCATAGCCATTCTCTTCTGTAAAAAATCCATCATCACCGGATGCCTTTGTTCCGTAATAGCAGACTTTCGCAAGTTTCTTACCATCACTCAGCTTGGTAATATCATAAGTTCCACTTCCTGGACTGGATTTTTCCGGCTGAATACAGTAAGCAGTAGCAGAAACACTTCCAAACTTTACAGTATACTGATAAGTCAGATAACTTCCGTAACCATAATCAGAATACTGATAGCAGGCTCCTCTTGTTACTGTTACTTTCTTGGTGCTTGTCGTAGATGCTACCCTTGCCATAAAAGTAACTGATTCCCCTTCATCTAAGGAATAAAGGTCAATTCTTTCCTCGTCAGCCTGTTCCATCACATCAGAAACTGTCAGTCCAGTTTCTTCGTCTGTCGTTGTTTCTGATTCTTCTGTGAGATCAGTCACTACTTCTGTTTCTGTCTGACTATCCGTCTCTTCATCATCTGCAGTTCCAATATCCTCCATTTCTCCGGCATTACCTTCACCCGTAGTATTCTCAGAACTATTTGACGTTGTTATAGCTTCTGTTTTCGGTTCTTTCACTGTAATATTTCTGCTGACTCTATAAGCAGGATGACCGCTGACTGGTTCTACTGCATAGACAGCTTTGTAAGTATCTGGTGTATGTGTATCAAAATCTGTGCCAGCTTCATTCTTTGCTTCATGGAATAAAATCTTGATCTTACTTTCATCTACACCTTCGATTCCAGACAGATCAACTTCTACATCAAATTCCTGCCCATAAAAAAGTTCAATGTCATTTGCCTTTACAATCTCATTCGGATCAAGGGAATCCTGAACATCTTTTAATTCTGCATACTGCTGTTCAAATGGTATTTTTTCTGGTTCTAATTCAGAAGCTGAAACTGTTACTGGTTGAATAATGGTAGAAGCCAATGTTGCAACTGCCATAAAACCGGATAAGAATCTTTTGAATCTCATTTTCATTTTGATCGAATCCTCTCTTTCTTCTATTATCTGTTCTGTTGTCACGCAGGCTCACACCTGCATTGTTCAATCATTTGAACCACCACCCACCTCTCATTACTGTCATTCTGCAAAGCAGAAATGACACTTGGATAAAATTCAGGATTAAGCATTAAGCCGCAAGAGGTAATTCGTAATCTTTCCTATAAAGGGTGCCTCCCATCTGTATCCCTTCACGTTCTCACCGGATTCCCGCCGCAAGAATGCGTAGCTGAAAAATTCCGGGTATCCTCTCGCTGCTGGTATGAAATTGTCAAGGTTCAATTTTTAGGGGAGTTATTATCTCGAATTGAAAATAGACATTTGCCCCTTCACTAACCGCATGTGTGAAAGGGCAAAAATTAACCTGTTTGAAAAAAATTTTTAGAACTTTTTATTCCAATATGTTTTTATAGCTTTTCCAGTTGTTCTTTTAATTTCTCCAATACCTTCTTTCTCCGGTTTCTGATTGTCTTTGGGCAACACCCAAAATACTGTGCTGTTTCTTTTACCGTAAATTCTTCAAAAAACAATAGCGTTATCAGTTCTGCCTCTTCTTTAGCTAAACATCTCATAGCTTCTTCGAGTTCCTGTATCTCTGACATCCTGATAACGATTTCTTCCGGTGATAATACCGAAAAAGAGCAGTCGTAGCCTTTTTCCTGTAATTCCTCCATGCTGCATACTCCATGCCTCTGCATTTTTTCAACCTGGTATCGCTCTTTTCTTCCAGCCTGATACCAGGCCAGATATACTGCTCTGGTAACTTCCACAAGCGTGTCATTCACACGCAGCATATAGCGTTGTCTTTCTTTTGGCTTTTTACCAGGCATACTTCCAGTCTCCTTTTTCCAATGCTCTGGCAGAGTCATCCGAATTATTCCGCATTTTCTGCATTGCCTGTGAAATACACTTTGATACTGCCGGAACTGTAATACCCAGTTCATGCGAGACTTCTTTTTGTGTATGCTGCTGAAAATAAATACGATGAATCATCTGTCTCTGTCGCTCTGTCAACAGATTCATCAACTCCCTGACTGTTTCCTCTGCAATCATTCTTTCAAGCAGACATTGCCGTTTATCTGCCAATTCGCACCATTCTTCGGAAATACAGCTATACGAAATGCAATTATTATGTTCTCGTGTTTCCCTGTTTCTCCACAGCCGGTCTTCGCCTTCTAATATCAGCCTTACATACCAAGGTTGATCATCGAAAAATTTCTCCTCAACAACTGCTATTTTTCTTTCTGCCTCATACACATAATCTCGACAGGTAAATAACGGAAAAACTGTTGCATAGTCCCCCACACAGTAGAGAACATATCCTGTCTGATATGCGATAATTTCCGCACAATCCATCAACCTTTGATTCGCAACTGCTACATCATTTTCTCTTAAGTATTTAGCGGACGGAACCTTTCTTCTTTCTTCCCTGTTACCTACAACCTGTTTCAATTCCTGCAATGTAAGCATAATTACCACCTTTCTGCCTGCTGGCAACAGGTGCCCATCAGCAGAAAGGATAGGATTCTTACTGTTCAACTGACAAAAAGGACAGTAAAAAACAGCTTCCGGTACACCCGTTTTTTTTAACGAGAGCCTGAAACTTCCTTACTGCCCTTTCTAATAGTTACAATATTCTCTACTTTATTTTCTGTCTGATGCCAGCATCAGACTTCTTGGCATTTCTTTCTGCTTTTATGTTCTTTTCATTTTCCATCAAAACAGAATAGTCTCCCATTGCATCATAAGGACACTGCCTCCGATAAAGCAAATTTTCTTCTCTTGTCATCCATCCTATCTCCCTTCTTTATCTCTCTGTTTTCCATTTTAACAACACAGGATTCTATTATCCTTAGCATATATGGGGAGTTTTTTTATTTTGCACCCCATATATGGTGAAATTCACCTGTATTCATTTAAACTGTCTATCAGAGAATCTATGGTCTGCATGATAATTTTCTGCTCTTTCCATTCCATCTTCTGAATACGGTAAAGCACTTCCTGAATTGATTCCAGCTTCTCTGTACCGCCTCCCTCTTTCCCCAGCAGGAGATTGGCATCCGTTTCCAATATCTCAATCATCTTCCTAAAAATCTCAACAGACATTGCCGTTTGTCCGCCTTCTATCCTGCTGACCGTATTGACACTGATACCTGCTTTTTCCGCAAAAGATTCCTGTGACAACTTCATTTCCTGCCTGCGTTTTCTGATCCGTTCTCCCAATTCAATAAGTTCTGTGGAAATTGCACGATTGCTCAATACGGTGTCTCCTTTCCTGCAATTTGTCCCAACTTTACGCCATTGTGTCGCAAAGTTTCCCGAAAAAAAGCAGCTAATTTTTGTCTTAGCTGCTTTTCAAAAAATCTATTTCATTTTATTCTCGGTATTTTATGTATCCCTGTAAAAACTGTAATCAGAAAAACGCAGAGATAAATGATCGCTTGTCCAACCATTGCCAAAAGAATGATACTTCCGATCAATCCTCCAATCAGAAAATTCATTGTCCATACTGCCAGTGTTCCTCCGAGGTCAAAACCTCTTGGAACCATCCAGACACACATTTTTCCAATTCCAAACGGTATCCCCATCAGAAGTAACAGCAAGAGATAATTGCACTTCCCATCCTGGATGCAAAACGGTCTTAATACTGCAAACAATACCGCAACCACCAACACTGGTGCTATCACTTTTTTAATCATCTTCTTCATGTTCCTTTATCCTCCATACATATCGTGATTAACCTCTGCCTGATAATAACTGTTTATCGTTGCCGGGGCATTATACAGGGCGGTCAGAAGATAGGCTTTAATATTCCCAACCTTAGTCGTATTCCGGTTCAGACAAAACAGCACGTATTCGATATGCGAATAGTTCAGTTTCATAAACCTGCTTTTCACCAAAGCAACTGGCTTTTCTACTCCCGCAATGCGAATCATACTGTCCTCCGGCATCATCATAACTTCCACTATCAGTTCTACTAGTTCATCTACATCTTCCTTTGCATGATATTGATAATCAATGTTTTCATGAATCACTTCACGATATGCTCTCATCTCCTCCATCACATCTTTTTTCTTTTGGAAATTACCTGATGTGATAGGATAAGATTGATTTATCTCAGTTTCACTAATATCAGTCTTGTTAATATCAGTATTATTAGATTGTGATTTCGGGTATTCTGGATTTGTGATTTCCACTATTCTTGAATGATGATTTTCACTATTTTGGAATTGTGATTCTGGAAATTCTGGATTTGTGGTTTCCACCATTCTTGAATTGTGATTTTCACTATTCTGGAATTGTGATTCCCCATAATCCTGAATTGTGGTTTTCACTACTCCTGAATGATGATTTTCACAATTCAGAGAAATGCCTGTTTTTCCCTTGTTTTCTGTTTCTTGTTGCAAATCTGCACATTCCTTATGTCTTTCCTGTTTCGATTGCAAATCTGCAATTTTTTTATGATCTTCCTGCTCAGATTGCGAATCTGCACAGCTACCTGTCGGCTTTTGATCTGGAACCTCTCTGATCATAAAATTTTTCACATAAATAACATTCGGTTTTCCCAGTCCCAGACGTTTCTTCTCTATCAATCCAATCCCATTACTGCTGTCCAGCTCTTTTACCAGTTTCACTGCCTTTTGAGTTCCGCAGTTCATCAACTCTGCAATTTCTTCCACAGTGAAGATAATGTATACTCTGTCCTCTGAATCCAGCCATCTGTTCTTAATGCTCAGGCTCATACGGTCTAGCATCAGACCGTATAATACCTTTGCTTCACAAGAAAGAGTTTTAAAGCATGGTTCTGTAAACAGCACTTTAGGGACACGATAGAAGCTGTATTGTTCCGCTTCCATCCCTGTAAAATAATCAAACTGTATCTTCTGCATCTGCTACTCCTTCTTTGTTTTCTTTCCATTTATCCAAAAGCATAAAAATGACTTCTTCTATCTGTTCTTTAGAATATGTCTCCGGAAAATAATTTCCAATTTTCTTTGCCGGAATCGTCACATTGATCTTACTGCTTTCCTTTTTTAATAAAACAGCATAGATATAACTCTGGTTTAATTTTCCGTTTGCACTGCACTCTTTTAACTGTTCTGCCTGTTGCTTTGTCGGAAAGATGCTGCTGTTGGCAATCACTTCCAGAAGCCACTCCTGTTCCTCTGGCTTCAGATAAGACAGCTTTTCTCCCACAATCATAGGAATTTTATTATTGTCCACATATTCCATCAGAGCATCAGATAATGCCGCCAGACGGATATATCTCTGTACAGTTCTTCCACTGTCCCCTGCGGCTTCACCAACCATATCTGCGGTATATTTCTCACCCTTGCTTCCCTGATGCTTCATTGCATCATATTTCATCTTATAAGCATGAGCTTTCTCACTTGGCAGTAGGTTTTCACGCTGAATGTTGGAATCGACCATAATAATGACTGCTTCATCATCCGTATAATTTCGGACAAGAGCTGGCAATGTAGTCTTTCCACACAGCTCACAGCCCCTTTTTCTTCTATGCCCGGAAATCATCTCATATCCGCCCTCTGGTCGAGGTCTTACCAATGCAGGAGTCAAAACACCATATGTTTTAATGCTCTCTACAGTTTCAGCCATTTTTTCATCATCGTTTACATGAAACGGATGATTTTTAAAGGGATAGAGCTTTTCCAGATTTATTTCCACAACCTGGTTCATGCTCTTTTCCGGTGTTTCTTCTAATCCCAGTAATTTATCATAAGAGGTGAGCTGAATATCTTTTTTCGGTCTACGCATGTTTCAACACCTCCTGAACCAATTCCAGATAGCTGTCTGCCCCCTTGCTTTTTCCATCATAGGCAAAGATACTTACACCCTCCGATGCTGTTTCTGCAAGGCTTTCTGTTCTCGGAATCGTCTGCTCAAAAATCTTAATGTCATCTCCATATGTAGTTTTAATCGCCTGTTTGTTTCTCTTTGCATTATTGTAACGGCAATTATCCATTGTGAATAAAATGCCTTCTATCTGTAAATCTGGATTGAACCTCTGATGGATTCCCTTAACTACTTTCAGTAATTCCATGAGTCCATCTGCCGCATAATATTGTGGCTGCACTGGAATCAGAACACTGTCCGCTGCACTCAAAGCATTGATCGTCAACATTCCCAGGGATGGCATACAGTCAATCAGAATATAATC
>OLSL01003462.1_pt1 | contig 11181 bp, 10 predicted proteins | sample 1672511 | NCBI WGS metagenome assembly OLSL01 (sample SAMEA3136694, study PRJEB25190) | human gut metagenome | biome: human gut; feature: human-associated habitat; material: faeces | place: Austria | collected 2013
GACCCTCACGGACATTCGGCAAGTGGCAGACGAAGAAAGCCTGGCGGAACTGGCGAGACTTCTTGGCAGTGATGCCCTTACCGAAGCAGCGCTGTCTAATGCAAAAGAAATGAAAGAACAGGCAAATGCGTTTAAAGAAGTTCGTTAAGGGAAATGCTATAAGGGAATACCGGAATAAGAAAAGGATGAAGAATGACTTCATCCTCTTCTTTTTGTGCAAATTCAACCAAAATAAGTCACTATATTTGTGGATTAAATTGATTGAATTTGACTGATTGTGAAGATATAATAACAGCATAAGAACACGAAAGGAAACAGACAGGAGGGATTTAAATGATTTGTACTGTGACATTCAATCCGTCACTGGATTACATCGTGTCGGTAGAGAACTTCCAGCTTGGTCTTACCAATCGAACCAGTTCGGAGATGCTTTTGCCGGGAGGCAAGGGAATTAATGTTTCTACAGTTCTTATGAATCTGGGAATTGAGAGTACAGCCCTTGGATTTACAGCCGGATTTACCGGAGATGAGATTATCAGACGTCTTGAGGAGATGGGTGTGAGAAATGGTTTCATCCAGGTAGGGGAAGGCTTTTCCAGAATCAATCTGAAGCTGAAGAGTATAGACGGTACAGAAATCAATGGACAGGGACCGAAGATCGGAACTGATAAGGTGGATCTGCTGATGAAGCAGTTAGGAGAGCTTGGACAAGGCGATGTACTTTTCCTTTCCGGAAGCATCCCATCATCCATGCCGGATGATGCCTACCAGAAGATCATGGCTATGCTGGACGGCAGAGGCGTAAGAATCGCAGTGGACGCGACGAGAGATCTTCTGATGAAGGTTCTCCCCTATCATCCATTTCTTATTAAGCCAAATAACCATGAACTTGGTGAGATCTTCGGCGTAGAACTGAAAGACCGCCAGTCCGTGATCCCATATGGTAAGAAACTCCAGGAGATGGGAGCTGTGAATGTACTGATTTCCATGGCAGGAGAGGGCGCGGTCCTTATTGCTGAGAATGGAGACGTTTATGAGGAGCCTGCACCGAAAGGCAAGCTGATCAATGGTGTTGGAGCCGGAGACTCCATGGTTGCCGGATTTATGGCAGGATATATGGAGAAGCAGGATTATGAATATGCGTTCCACATGGGAATCGCAGCTGGAAGTGCCAGTGCGTTTTCTGAGAATCTTGCTACCAGAGAAGAGATTGAAGCTGTATATCAGCAGATCACAGGAAAGGATCAGGAGGAAAGGAAGAAATGAGGATCACAGATTTACTGGACGTAAGAAGTATTTCGTTAAATGCTGCCCCAGCAGATAAGTCTCAGACTCTGGATGCAGCGGTTTCCCTTATGACCAGAAGTGGCAAGATTAATGATGAGGAAGCGTACCGTAAGCAGGTCTATGCCAGAGAGGAAGAAAGTACTACAGGAATCGGGGAGGGAATCGCCATTCCTCATGGTAAATGTGATGCAGTAGAGAAACCAGGACTTGCCGCTATGGTGATCCCGGGAGGGGTTGACTTTGACTCTCTTGACGGAGAGCCGGTTACCTTGCTGTTTCTTATTGCTGCGCCAAATACAGAGGATAATGTTCATCTGGATGTGCTCAGCAAGCTTTCCATGATGCTGATGGATGAGGACTTTACCAAGAGCCTTCGTGCAGCGAAGACACCAGAGGAATTTCTTGCGATCATTGATCAGGCAGATGAGGAGAAGAAGAGCGTAGATGAGCGTCTGGCCGATATGGGAGAGGCTGAAGCGGATCAGTTTAAGATTCTGGCTGTTACTTCCTGCCCTACAGGAATTGCCCACACCTACATGGCAGCAGAAGGAATTGAGAAGGCTGCCAAGGCGAAGAACTGTTTTGTGAAAATTGAGACAAGAGGTTCCGGTGGTGCCAAAAATGTGCTTACGGATCAGGAGATTCAGGATGCAGACTGCATTATCGTTGCAGCCGATGCTCAGGTTCCCATGGATCGTTTCGATGGCAAGAAAGTGATTCAGCGTCAGGTTTCTGATGGAATCAATAAGGCTGATGAGCTTGTAGAGCTTGCCATGTCTGGAAACGTACCGGTTTATCACAGCGGAAATGCATCAGCCTCATCACAGAGTCAGAATAAGGCCGGCGGCAGTGTGGGACACAAGATTTACACCCAGCTGATGAATGGTGTTTCCCATATGCTTCCGTTTGTAGTTGGCGGTGGTATTCTGATCGCCATTGCCTTTTTGATCGATGGTCTTATGGTAGATATGAATGCCCTGGATGTAGCCGAGCGCTCTAATTTTGGGTCTATTACTCCTGCGGCAGCTATGTTCAAACAAATCGGTGATGTGGCATTTGGTTTTATGCTTCCGGTTCTGGCGGGATTTATTGCCATGGCAATCGGTGACAGACCGGCACTTGCACTTGGCTTTGTGGGTGGAATGATGGCACACAGCGGAACTTCAGGTTTCCTTGGTGCTCTGGTAGTTGGTTTTGCAGCAGGATATATTATTCTGGGACTTCGTAAGGTATGTGAGAAGCTTCCGGAAGCTCTTGAGAAGATCGCACCGGTTCTGATTTATCCGGTTGTTGGTATTCTGCTCATGGGACTTCTGATGCTGTTTGTTGTAGAGCCCATCATGGGGGGTATCAATACAGCACTGAATAACGGACTTACCTCCATGGGAAACTCCAGCAAGATCATTCTTGGACTGATCCTTGGCGGAATGATGGCAATCGACATGGGTGGTCCGTTTAACAAGGCAGCATATGTATTTGGTACTGCAGCGATTGCAGCTGGTAACTATGATATTATGGCAGCCGTTATGGTTGGTGGTATGGTTCCGCCATGCGCCATCGCACTTGCTACACTTCTTTTTAAAGACAGATTCACGAAAGAAGAAAGGGAGTCTGGTCCTACCAACTTTATTATGGGACTTGCCTTTATCACAGAGGGAGCCATTCCTTTTGCAGCAGCCGACCCGTTTCATGTGCTTCCGGCATGTATCATTGGATCTGGTCTTGCAGGTGCAATGTCCATGGCATTTGGATGTACTTTAATGGCACCTCACGGTGGAATCTTCGTAGTTCCGGTAATGGGAAATGCAGTGCAGTATGTGAGTGCACTGGTAGTGGGAACTGTTGTTTCCGCAGTGCTCCTGGGAGTTCTGAAGAGGAAAAAGGCCTGACAATGGATGTTCAAACAGGCTCTAATATTGGCTGCGGAATGAATGGTAACTCATGTCTGGAAAAGATATGCAGGTATAATCGTGTTATTGTGAAGGTCATGAACAGTAACATAATCGTGAATAGTGATTGACACAGAATGTGAAATCCGATATAAAGAAATCAAATAATAAGAAAATCAATAGAGACCAAAGATAAAAAGAAAAATGGAGGAATGAATCATGAGAGAATTTAAATATGTTGTAACAGACCCGGAAGGAATCCACGCACGTCCAGCAGGAGAGCTTGTAAAAGCAGTAAAGGCTTTTTCTTCTGATATCAAGATCGCAAAGGGCGGCAAGGCTATGAATTGTAAGGCAATCTTCGGAATTATGGGACTTGCAGTGAAGAAAGGTGACGAGGTTACTCTTACATTTGAAGGTGCAGATGAAGACGCTACATATGAGGCAGTGAGCAAATTCATGCAGGAAACTCTGTAAGACAGGAAGGGGACATACCTGCGGGTATGTCCCTGTTTGTTTGTAAACAGCTTGTCAAAGTGATATTTGCGTGAGACTTTGGTGAGTATCACGAGAACGGGATAGGATGGCAGGAGCGTTTGGTCTCCTGTCAGCAGATCAAATAAGTGGGAGAGAAAAAATGCAGATATATAATGGAAAAAGTGTTTTCGGTGGTATTGCCATCGGTAAGATCAGCGTATATCAGAAAAAAGAGCAGCAGGTTAAGCGTGTGAAGATTGATGATCCGGAACAGGAGATGGCGCGCTATGAGAAAGCTAAAGCAGAAGGGATTAAACAGCTTCAGGGACTTTACGATAAGGCCTTGAGAGAAGTCGGGGAAGCCAATGCAGCAATCTTCGAAGTTCATCAGATGATGATGGAGGACGATGGATATACTGAATCTGTAGAGAATATCATTCGCAGCCAGGGCGTAAATGCAGAGTATGCAGTGGCAACTACAGGTGACAATTATGCGCAGATGTTTTCGGCAATGGACGACGATTATATGAGAGAGCGTGCAGCTGATGTTCGTGATATTTCTGAGCGGCTTCTCACCATTTTAAATGGAGAAGAGACAGGGGCTGTAGATGCAGACGAGCCGAAGATCATTGTGGCAGAGGATCTGGCGCCATCAGAGACTGTACAGCTGGATAAGGATAAAGTTCTCTCTTTTGTTACAGTGAAAGGCTCCTTGAATTCCCATACAGCGATTCTTGCAAGGACCATGGCGATTCCTGCACTTGTAAATACTTCCGTGTCTCTTGAGAGTGAGATGGATGGCAGACTTGGAATTGTAGACGGGGCAGACGGTACATTTTATGTAGATCCGGATGAGGAGACTCTGGCAGAGATGAAGAAGCGCCAGGAAGAAGATCTTTCCAGAAAGCAGCTTCTTTTGACCCTTAAAGGAAAAGAGAACGTTACACTTGACGGACAGAAAGTAATGCTGTACGCTAATATTGGCAACATCAAGGATCTGGCAACAGTCATTCAGAATGATGCTGGTGGAATCGGTCTTTTCAGAAGTGAGTTTATTTATCTGGAGAAGGAAGATTTCCCAACAGAGGAAGAACAGTTCCAGATTTACAGACAGGTTGCACAGACCATGGCAGGTAAGAGAGTGATCATCCGTACATTGGACATTGGTGCAGACAAGCAATGCGATTATTTCCACATGGAGCATGAAGAGAATCCGGCACTGGGATGCAGGGCAATCCGTATCTGTCTGACAAGACCGGAGATTTTCAAGACACAGCTTCGTGCTTTATTCCGTGCCAGTGCATTTGGCAAGATCGCAATTATGTATCCTATGATCACCAGCGTACAGGAAGTGCGTAAGATCAAGAAAAACGTAGAGGAAGTGAAAGCGGAGCTTACCGCTCAGGGCGTAGAGTTTGGTAATCCGGAACAGGGAATTATGATTGAGACTCCGGCAGCAGCAATCATCAGTGATGATCTTGCGAAAGAGGTTGATTTCTTCAGCATCGGAACCAACGATCTCAGCCAGTATACTATGGCAATCGATCGTCAGAATCCTCAGCTTGACCTGTTTTTTGATCCTCATCATCCGGCAGTGCTGCGCATGATTTCCCTGGTTGTGGAGAATGCTCATAAGGCTGGTATCTGGGCTGGAATCTGTGGAGAACTTGGTGCTGACCAGTCACTTACAAAAGAGTTTCTGGCAATGGGAGTGGACGAGCTTTCTGTTTCACCGGGAAGTATTCTTCCACTGCGTAAGATCATTCTGGAAACCAATGTTACAGATTATAAGGCGGGAAAAGAATGTTAACACAGCAGCGACATGAGATCATTTTGGAGCTTCTGAGAGAGAAAGGAAGTATTACTGTCACAGAAGTGAAGGATCTTTTAGATACATCAGAGTCAACAGTGAGAAGAGATATCACTGCACTGGATAAGGAAGGCAAGCTGGAGAAAGTTTTCGGTGGTGCCGTGGAACTGAAGGAGCGGGTAACTGCATATGAATATTCAGTTGCCGAGAAAATGGGACTGAAGCTGGAAGAGAAGGACCGGATCGCAAAATATGCAGCAGGTCTTATCCAGGATGAGGATTTTGTCTATATTGATGCAGGTACTACTACTGGGGATATCCTGAAGTTTCTTAAGGTTACAAGGGCAGTATTTGTTACCAATGCAGTGGTACATGCCCAGACACTGGCAGGAAGAGGCTTTAAGGTTCTTCTTGTAGGTGGAGAGCTGAAGAGCACTACAGAAGCAGTAATTGGTAATCAGGCTATGAATACGATTCGTGGTTATCATTTTACCAAAGGCTTTTTTGGAACCAATGGACTTACCAGAAAGAGTGGCTGTACTACCCCGGATGCCAATGAAGCGGCAGTTAAAGCAGCTGCCATGGAGCAGTGCAGGGAGTGCTATGTGCTCTGCGATAGTTCCAAGTTTGACAATATCAGTTCTGTGACCTTTGCAGATTTTTACAGATCTACGATAATTACAGACAGGATTCCGTCTGGCTATGAAGATTGTGCTAATATTATAGAAGTACAGAAGGAACAGAAATAGAACATTTGAGAAGAGAAGTTTAGTTCCGTTTTTTGATAACTTTCCGGAAGGTCTGTGTGGACTGTTGAAAGCGTGAGAACAAACCATATTATGCAGTTTGCAGGAATGATTTTTTAACATACTCTGGATAAAGTGTTCCTTTCATAGTATAATAGTCCACAGGATTTCTGACAGATAAAGGTTGGGAGTTCTGTGGACTTTTTTATGGAATAGAAAATATGTTGAAATCCTCTGTGAGGCAGTAGGTGGATTTTTATTAGAATACGTGAGGTAATGCTATGATAAAACTGATCGCATCAGATCTGGATGGTACACTTCTGAAAGAAGGCACCATGGATATTAATCCGGAAATTTATGATATTATCCGAAAGCTGAAGGCTAAGGGAATTGTATTTGCGGCTGTCAGCGGCAGAGAATATGACAGTATTGAAAGAGTGTTTGCACCTGTAAAAGATGATATTTATTTTATTGCAGGAAACGGTGGAATCATTTCCTATCAGGGAGAAATTATTGAGAAAATGGCAATTCCTGCAGATATACTCAAAGAGGTTGTGGAGTATGTGAGAGCCCAGGAGGGAGCTTCTTTCATGACAGCAGGCAGTGCCCAGGCATACGTGGAGCGGGCAGACCAGGCTTTTGTGAAGAAACTTCGGGAAGGGTACAAGCTTCATGTAAATGAAGTGGACGATGTACTGAATGCTCCAGAAACTATGACAAAAGTTGCCATGTACAATGAAGAAGTGGATGCAGCTGTAGGAGCAGAGGAAGCGAAGCGGCGTTTTGGAGATAAGATTCAGATCATGGCTTCCGGTGATTACTGGGTGGATTTCGTGGATGTACATTCCGGAAAAGGAAATGCTCTTCAGAAACTTTGTAACCGTCTTGGAATTACGAAGAGAGAAGAGGTTGTTGCTTTCGGAGATAACTGCAATGATGTGAGCATGCTTCTGGAAGCTGGAAAGAGCTATGCGGTTACCACAGCCCGTGAGGAAGCCAAGCAGGCCGCCAGATACGTACTGGAGAAACCAGGCCCGGACAGTGTGCTGAATGTGTTAAAGATGATTTTGGAGCTATAAGAGAAAAGAAGAATAAAGAAATGGGAGTACATTCAATTTTGTAATTCCATTGGAGAAATCTTTGATATTGTAGTGGAAGATATGATTCATCAATCAAAGGGATTACAGGGATAAAAAATCCGGGCTGTGTGGAGCAGTCCGGATTTTTGTGGGGCAAAATCAGGCAAGAATCCTTCCATCTGTGGAGATGGTGTACACCTGCCATGGAAGAAATTTTCCGCTGGCTTTCATGGCATTTATGGCTGCATTCTGGATTCCGCCGCAGCATGGAACTTCCATACGCACGATGGTAACACTCTTGATATTGTTCTGACGGATGATTTCGGTGAGCTTTTCGCTGTAATCTACAGAGTCCAGTTTCGGACAGCCGATAAGAGTAATCTTACCTTTGATAAAATCCTGATGGAAGTTAGCGTAAGCATAGGCTGTGCAGTCTGCAGCAATAAGAAGGTCAGCATCGTCAAAATATGGAGCATTGATAGGAACTAACTTAATCTGTACCGGCCACTGTTGAAGCTGGGAGTGTGCTTCCAGCTTTTTCTTATTTTCCAGAACTGCGGCTTCGTCGTAAGCAGCTGCCTCCTTTTCTACAAAAGAAATGGCATTTGTTGGACAGGCAGGGAGGCAGTCGCCCAGACCGTCGCAGTAATCTTCACGAAGCAGTTTTGCTTTACCATCTATAATTCCAATTGCACTTTCGTGGCAAGCGCGGGCACAGAGCCCGCAGCCGTTACATTTTTCTTCATCTATATGAATGATTTTTCTGATCATGAGAGTATCCTCCTTATCCCAACAACGTTTTCAAGTCTTCCTCTGGCGTAGTAATCGCAGCGATCCCAAAGTTTTCTACCAGATAATTCAGCACATTCTGTGATAAAAATGCCGGAAGGGTCGGGCCAAGACGGATGTTTTTGATTCCAAGGTGAAGCAAGGTAAGCAGAATGGAAACTGCTTTCTGCTCATACCAGGAGAGCACCATGGAAAGAGGAAGCTCATTTACCCCACATCCAAATGCTTCTGCAAGAGCGCCCGCAACCTTGATCGCGCCGTAAGCATCGTTGCACTGTCCCATATCCATCAGTCTTGGAAGCCCACCGATGGTTCCAAGGTCCAGATCGTTAAATCTGTATTTTCCACATGCAAGTGTAAGAATTACGGAATCAGAAGGAGACTGCTTTACAAAATCGGTATAGTAATTGCGTCCGCTTCTTGCGCCGTCGCAGCCTGCTACCAGGAAAAAGTGACGGATAGCACCTGCTTTTACAGCATCAATTACCTGATTTGCAACGCCAAGAATGGTTCCATGGGAGAAGCCGGTTGTAACGGAAGTTCCGCCGTTGATTCCGGTAAAATGCTGGTCTTCCTGATATCCGCCAAGCTCCAGGGCACGCTGGATAACTGGTGTGAAATCTTTTTCTTCATTAATGTGAACAGTTCCAGGGAAAGTGACAGTTCCTGTAGTAAATACCCGGTCCATGTAGCTTGGTTTCGGCGGCATCAGGCAGTTTGTGGTAAAAAGAACAGGAGCTGGGAGCTCTGCAAATTCTTTTTGCTGGTTCTGCCATGCAGTACCGAAGTTTCCTTTCAGGTGACTGTACTTTTTCAGTTCCGGATAAGCATGACAGGGAAGCATTTCACCGTGGGTGTAAATATTAATGCCTTTTCCTTCTGTTTGTTCCAGAAGAAGTTTCAGGTCATGCAGGTCGTGACCGGTAATGACGATGAATGGGCCTTTTTCCACAGTAAGAGGTACTGTAACAGGAACTGGTGTGCCGTAAGTGGCAGTGTTAGCGCGGTCAAGAAGCTCCATGCAGGAAAGATTGTATTTACCTGTTTCCATTACAATAGGAAGAAGCAGGTCCATATCCCAGTCCTCGCCCAGTGCAAAAAGTGCTTTTGCGAAAAATTCGTTTACTTCTGTGTCAGTATATCCAAGTGTCATTGCATGGTAGGCATAAGCCGCCATTCCGCGGATTCCAAAGAGAATCAGAGATTTCAGGGAGCGGATGTCTTCCTGGGCGTTCCAGAGAAGCTTCATATCGTAGTCGTCGTTATGTCCGCAAGGGGAAGCGCAGCCGCCACAGTCTGGGCGAAGCCGGGCTTTTTCCTGGTGGATGCGGTCTGTGATTTCTGCGATGGCTTTGTCATCGAAGCTTACGTTGGTAAGGGTAGCAAACAGACCTTCCACCATCAGTTTCCATGTGGTTTCTGCAAGTGGTGTATTCTCATCTGCTGCATGGGAGAGTCCGATGAGAGCTCCGGTAAGTTCATCCTGAAGTCTGGCTGTATCAGCGGTTTTTCCACAGACTCCTTTGGCACCTGTACAGCCGGTACATCCGGCAGTTTGTTCACACTGAAAACAAAACATGTTCTGTTCCATAAATAGTTTCCTCCTGAATTTGATCATATTGTTCTATAAGGTATAAGCATTTCGTGAAAATAAGTTGATTGGTTTCTGATTGTTTTGTAATTGCAAAAGGAAAAGTAACAGGAAATTCTTTTCGTTTCGCATGAGAAAGTCAGAGATGGATAATTTATTTCTGCCTCCGTCCTTGACTTTGTACGCATACTATAATATAATCCAACCAACAAGTATGTTGTTATAACAACAAAAGGAGAAAAATGAATTATGAATTTCTTTCCAGGACTTTTCTCTTTCAGGGAACAAGTCCAGAAGAAACAAAGCACATGCTTTCCTGTCTGAAAGCCACTCCGCAAAGCTTTGCCAAGGGCAGCACGATCTGGCAGGTGGGAGACCAGGTGAAGATGATGGGACTTGTGCTTAACGGCAGTGTTCATATTGAGAGCATTGACATGATGGGAAACAAGAGTATTCTGAACCGGATTGCGCCAGGCCAGGTTTTCGGAGAGACATATGCCTGTATTCCAGGGGAAAAGCTGCTCATAGGGGTGACGGCTGCAGAGGATTGCCAGATCCTTTTTCTGGAGGTGGGAAAGATTTTTCACACCTGTCCGGATACCTGTCCCTGCCATGAGAAACTGATCCGTAACATGCTGATGGTCATGGCGAAGAAGAACCTGGAACTTTCCAGAAGAAGCCTTCATACGGCACCGAAATCCATCCGGGGGAGGCTGCTTTCCTATTTTTCCCAGGAGATGGTGCAGCAGGGCAGCAGCCAGTTTATGATCCCCTTTAACCGGCAGGAACTGGCTGATTATCTTGGAGTAGACAGAAGTGCGCTTTCCAATGAGCTTGGCAAAATGCGAAAAGAAGGGATTATTGAAGTAAACAGAAACCAGATCCATTATCTGGAGCGTGTTTGAAAAAGGCTTTATAGCAGGAGGGAAAATTTAAAATGAATCTGACACCATATTTTAAAAGTATTATCGATCAGGATGTTGCATCCGTTGTCATCTGCAACCTGAAGCATGAAATTATCTACATGAATCCGAAGGCTGTGGAGAGTTATCATAAATGGGGTGGTGAGGCACTGCTTGGAAAAAGTCTTATGAATTGTCACAATCCGAAGTCAAAGGAAATAATTGAAAAAGTGGTTGCCTGGTTTGAAGAAGATAAGGAGCACAACCGGATCCATACTTTTTATAATGAGAAACAGGCGAAGGACGTATATATGGTAGCCCTGCGTGATGAGGATGGAGCTTTGATCGGCTATTATGAGAAGCATGAGTACCGGGCACGGGATGAGGAACCGTATTACAATTTCTGAAGCTAAAAACATGTTACTGCTTACGACTTGACCAGCAGTACGCTTCGCGATGCACAGAAATCATGTATTCGCATGATTTTGCGTCGCAATTTTCGGGTTTTCTGTGAACAGGAACAAAAACATTAATTAAAAAATGAGTGGGAAAAGAAACTAGAGCGTGTTTGAAAAAGGCTTTCTGCAAGATGTGCGTCACAATTTGTGGGA
>OLSL01003467.1_pt1 | contig 11165 bp, 8 predicted proteins | sample 1672511 | NCBI WGS metagenome assembly OLSL01 (sample SAMEA3136694, study PRJEB25190) | human gut metagenome | biome: human gut; feature: human-associated habitat; material: faeces | place: Austria | collected 2013
CATTTCGCTACGCCGCCGCGGCTCTTCCTTTGGCTCGGCTCGCCGACATTCAAGCCCTTCGTGCTCGAGATTCTTTCGCGCTGCTTGCATTTGATGATAGAATTCTGTCGTTTTTACCCTCTCTCATCATGCAAGGAGTAACCGCAATGGCTGAAACGAAATCCGTGAAGCCTGCAGGCGGGGAGCAGAAGCGCGAGCACTTCGCGTCCCGCCTGGGCTTCATTCTGGTGGCCGCAGGCTGCGCCATCGGCCTTGGAAACGTGTGGCGTTTCCCCTATATCGCCGGCGAATACGGCGGCGGCGCGTTCGTGCTGCTCTATCTGATCTTCCTGGTCATTCTGGGCCTGCCCGTCATGGTGATGGAGTTCGCCGTGGGCCGTGCCAGCCAGAAAAGCTGCGCGCAGGCGTTCGATGTGCTCGAACCCAAGCGTCGTTTCCATTGGTTTTCCTGGTGGGGCTACATCGGCTGCATGATTCTGATGATGTTCTACACCACGGTGGCGGGCTGGATGCTCGCCTATGTGCCGAAAATGGCGTCGGGCATGTTCGACGGCGGCACGGCCGAGGTGACGGGCGCGGCGTTCAACTCGATGCTCGCCAATCCTTCCGAGCTTTTGGGCTGGATGCTCGCCGCGGTGGTCATCGGCTTTCTCGTGTGCAGCCTGGGTCTGCAGAAAGGCGTCGAGCGCATCACCAAATGGATGATGGCCATCCTGTTCGTCGCCATGATTGCGCTGTGCATCCGTTCGGTCACGCTGCCTGGCGCCGCCGAGGGCCTTGCGTTCTATCTGATTCCCGATTTCAGCCGCATGTTCGCGGGCGGCTGGGCCACGTTCGGCGAGGCGGTCTATGCGGCCATGGGACAGGCGTTCTTCTCGCTTTCGCTCGGCATCGCCGCGATGGAGATCTTCGGCTCGAAGATCGGCCGCGAGCGCAGCCTCACGGGCGAGGCCGTCAACGTCACGCTGCTCAACACGCTCGTCGCCATCCTGGCGGGCCTGATTATTTTCCCTGCATGCTTTGCATACAACGTCACGCCCGATTCCGGTCCGTCTCTCGTGTTCGTCACGCTTCCCGTAGTGTTCGGCCAGATGCCGCTCGGCAACATCTGGGGCGCGCTGTTCTTCGTGTTCATGAGCTTCGCGGCGCTTTCCACCGTTATCGCTGTGTTCGAGAATCTGATCAGCTTTACCATGGATAAGTGGGATGTCGATCGCAAGCGTGCCGTGGCGATCAACGCCGTGCTCGTGGTTGTTTTGAGCCTGCCGTGCGTGTTCGGATTCAACGTGCTTGCGGGTGTCGCTATTCCCGGCATCGGCGACATTCAGTCCATCGAGGACTTCATCGTCTCCAATAACATGCTGCCGCTGGGCGCATTGATCTTCGTGCTTTTCTGCACGCAGCGTTTCGGTTGGGGCTGGAAGAACTTCCTTGCCGAGGCCGATGCAGGCGAGGGCATGAAGTTTCCCGCATGGAGCCGCCTGTGGGTGAAGTGGGGCATTCCCGTGCTCATCGTCATCATCTTCATTATGGGCTATGCGCCGAAGGTGGCGCTCTGGCTGGGGCTGTAGCTTTCGGGCGCTTTATGTGAAAGCCATACAACGTAGAAGGGAGCCGGTTCGGCTCCCTTTTTGCATGCCCGCGCCAACGTTTCGTCATCCGAGGCGAGGTCTTTTCGCATCGCAGGGCGGCGTTCGAATCGCAGGGCGGCGCGGTTTGCTTTGTCCGGCACTGAGGCGGCCATCTATTCGTCGGCTCCCGAAAGAACGACAAGCCCAACGCATGCGAGTCCTATGCCGAGAAGCATGATGCCGTCGCGCGCATCGAACACGCCAAGGGCCGAAAGCGCCACCGTGGCAACGCCCATCGCAAGGCCTATGCTTTTCAAGACGGCGCGGACAGTTCGCGTGGCGCAACCGACCATCGGTAGAATCGGGTGAACTGTCGGTAGAGTCTGCCGTGTCTGCGCTGGGGCGCTTGCTGTGGCATAATCGGATACCTGACGAAAGGGGAATGCATGGCATCCGAGAAGGCTACGAAGAAATCGACGGCATCCACCACGCGCCACACGCTGCATTACTACTGGCAGGTCACACGCAGGCATTTCGGCCTGTTCTCGCTTCTCATGGTATCGACGTTTCTGTTCGTGGCGCTGCTTTCGTACGGCAACCCGTACGTCATGAGCCTGATCGTGGACAAGGTGAGCGCCGGCCCCGTTTCCTCGGACGAGGTGTTTTCCACGTTCGGTCCGTTCATTATCGCGCTCATCGCCATCAACGTATTCGGCCAGGCGGCAAGCAAGCTGCAGGATTTCGCCATGTACAAGCTGCAGATTGCGGCATCGTACGATTTGGCCACGATGAGCTTCGACGCCCTGTGCAACCAGTCCATGAGCTTTCACTCCAACCGTTTCGGCGGCACGCTCGTCAGCCAGACGACGAAGTTCATGAGCGCGTATCAACTCTTGCTTGAAACGGTGACGTTTCCGTTTCTCCCCGTGGTGTGCTCGGTGGTCTTCACCTGCGCCATCTTGGCGCCGCGCGTTCCCGTGTACGTGGCCATCCTCATGGTGCTGCTCGCGGTGTACGCGAGTATTTCCTACTATATGTATAAGCGCATACTTCATCTCAACGAAAAGGCCGCAAGCGCGCAGAATCACCTGTCGGGTGAGCTGTCCGATTCGGTGGCCAACATCTTGGCGGTGAAAACCTACGGTCGTGAAGCCTATGAGCGAAGCCTTTTCGATGCGGCGAACAAAGACGTGGTGGCGCGTGATTCCAGGCGCATGTGGGCATCGCTTACGCGCGGCATCATCACCGCCTGTATCACGGTGGTCATCATGAGCGTGGTTACCGTGTTCATCGCGGGCGGCAATGCGTGGTATGGCATCACGCCTGGCACGCTCGTAATGATGTTCACCTACACCTACACGGTGACCAACCAGTTCAACTTCATCAACAACGGCCTGCAGCGTTTCAACCGAGCGTTCGGCGATGCGTCCGGCATGACGGCCACGCTTGACGAGCCGCGTCTTGTGGCCGATCTGCCCGACGCGTCCGATCTGCACGTGCGCGAAGGGCGCATCGACTTCGAGAATATCGGTTTCTGGTATACCGACGGCGCGGTGCGTACTCGGGTCTTCGACGGACTCGACCTCCATATCCCCGCCGGTCAGCGCGTAGGCCTCGTGGGCGCGAGCGGTGCCGGCAAGACCACCCTGACGAAGCTGCTGCTGCGTTTGTCGGATATCCAAGAGGGGCGTATCCTGCTAGACGGCCAGGACATTTCTCTTTGTACGCAGCAAAGCTTGCGACGAAGCATTGCCTACGTTCCTCAGGAGTCGCTGCTGTTCCATCGCAGCGTGGCGGAAAACATCGCATACGGCAGGCCCGATGCCTCCATGGAAGAGATCCGCGAGGCGGCGCGTCGGGCGAACGCCCTGGAATTCATAGAGAAACTGCCGCAGGGCTTCGACACGGTGACTGGCGAGCGCGGCGTGAAGCTTTCGGGCGGTCAGCGCCAGCGCATCGCCATCGCGCGCGCCATGCTCGCCGATTGCCCCATCCTCGTGCTCGACGAGGCGACGAGCGCTCTTGATTCGGAGAGCGAGAAGATGGTGCAGGACGCGCTTGCCAAGCTGATGCGCGGTCGTACGTCGATCGTGGTGGCGCACAGGCTTTCCACCGTTGCGAGTCTCGACCGCATTGTGGTGCTTGATGACGGCGGCATCGCGGAGGACGGTTCGCATGCCGAGCTCATCGAGGCGGGCGAGGCGTATACGCGCCTTTGGAACCGTCAGACCGGGGCCTATCTGGAATAGGGGCGGTTGCTTTCCGCAGTGCTACTCCCGCTCGGGAGAAATAATGCCGATTTTGAGTAACGGCCCCTTATGAAGTACAATGGCTTTTTAATTTTTGCGGCTTTGTTGCGGATATGCTTCTCGAACTTGCGCAAAGCCGAAGCGTATGAGCTTTATCTGCATAGAACGGAGCGTCGGGCGCGCCATGGCGCGTTGCGGCGTTTGCATACCCAAAGGCACATTCGAACCGAAGGAGTATTACAGTTTTGAATAACGAACATATCAACGGCGAAGCAGGCGCCGACACCGCAGCCGACAAAGGCTCGCGTTCCCACGGCGACCGCCGCAATTCCCGTGGTCAGTCTCAAGGCCAGGCGCAGTCGCACGCGGCATCGAACGAAGGATCGCGCGAGCAGCGCTCGTCGCGTTCTCATCGTCGTACGACGCGCCATAAGACAGTTACCCTCGAGCACAAGCGTCCTCAGATAACCCCCGAAGGCCAGGGCGAGGTCGAAGCTTTCAGCAAGCCGCGCACCCGCAACGCCTCGAAGAGCACGGCCGGGTCTCGTCGTCGCGGGGCAGTGAAGCGCAACCCCTCTGCGACGCTGAAAATCATCCCGCTCGGCGGTCTTGACGCCATCGGAAAGAACATGACCGTATTCGAATGCGGCGACGACATGCTGCTGGTCGATGCGGGCCTGATGTTTCCCGACGACGATCATCCGGGCATCGATCTCATTCTGCCCGATTACACCTACGTGCTCGAAAACGAGCATAAGCTGCGCGGCATCATCATCACGCACGGCCATGAAGACCATACGGGATCGTTGCCGTATCTGATGAAAGACCTTTCTCGCAAAGTTCCCATCTACGGCACCAAGATGACCCTCGGATTGATCGAGGGCAAGTTCAGCGAACATCGCGTCAAGGCGAAGCTCGCCGAGATCAAAGCGGGGGACGAGATAAAGCTGGGCGGTTTCATCGTCGACTTCTTCGCCGTGAATCACTCCATTCCCGGCGCGGTGGGCGTGTTCATGCAGTCTCCTGCAGGCAACGTCTTGCACACCGGCGACTTCAAGCTCGACCAAAGCCCCATCGACGGCGTTCATACGGATTTCGGCGCGCTTGCCCGCTTTGGGAAGATTGGCGTCGATTTGATGATGTCCGACTCTACGAACGCACAGAACCCCAACTTCACGCCTTCTGAGGCCGAGGTGGGAAAAACCTTGCGTCAGATTATCGAAAACGCCAAGGGCCGCGTTATCATCGCGAGCTTTGCGAGCCATATCCACCGCCTGCAGCAGATTGCCGATGCCGCGGTGGCCAACGGCCGCAAGGTTGTTGTCACGGGGCGTTCCATGGTTCAAAACACCGATATCGCTCGCAAGCTGGGCTATCTCAAGATTCAAGATGTAGACCTGATCGATGCGTATGACCTGAAAGGCACGCCCGCGGAGAAGGTCGTCATCATGTGCACGGGCAGCCAGGGCGAGCCGTTGAGTGCGTTGGCGCGTATCGCTAACGGCGAGCATCGCACCATTCAGATCGACGAGGGCGATACGGTCATCATCTCGGCAACGCCGGTTCCCGGCAACGAGAAAGCGGTGACGCGCGTGGTGAACTCGCTTGCGAAGATCGGCTGCGAAGTCTATGACAAGAAGCGTGCCATGGTGCACGTTTCCGGCCATGCGGGTGCTGAAGAGCTCAAGCTCGTCTTGTCCATCGTGCAGCCGAAGCATTTCATGCCGGTGCATGGCGAGTCCACTCACCTTCGTGCCCATGCGCGCCTCGCCGAGGCGACGGGCGTCCCTGCTCGCAATATCTTCCTGTGCGAGAACGGCGATACGCTGCAGCTTTCCGAGTCGGGCGTTCGTTTTGGCGACCCGGTGGAAAGCGGCATCGTCTACGTGGACGGTCTCTCTGTGGGAGACACCTCCAAAGACGTTCTGGAGGAGCGCCAGGCGCTGTCGAATTACGGCTTTGCCACCATCGCCGCGGCGGTCAACGCGCGCAAGAAGCAGATCGAGGGCGTCGTACGCGTCGAGATGCGCGGCATCACCGGCGGAGACGTTGCGGAATTGCGCCGCGAGGCAACCGACACGGTGAAAGGCACGCTGCGTCGCGCGCTCGACAAGGGCGCCAAGGGCAAAGACCTCGACAAAGCCTGCCGCGATGCGCTTCTGTCCCTTTTGTGGGAGCGTACCAAGCAGCGTCCGATGGTAGTCTCGTCCATCATCGAGCTGTAACAGCCTTCGTTTGAAGGCTGCAGATTTAAGCGGGGAAGAGGAGAGAGGTAATACGTGGCTCGCGGTTCTAAAACCACCGACGCACAATCGAAGAAATCGACGAACGCGGCTTCGGACGGCCGCGTTGCGTTGAAGGACGTTCCCGCCAAGGGCAAAAATCGGCGCAAAGAGGCCGAACCCGAGGTCGAGGAAGTGTGCGTTTCGCCGCGTATTTTCGATGAACGCACGAAGCGGGATATCACGGGCGTGGCGATTGCCGTGCTGGCGGTAGTCCTCTTCGTCACGGCCGTGCTGCCTCCTTCGGGGTTCATCACCTCGGCGCTTGCGACCGGCCTTCATCTTGCTCTCGGCATAGGTTCATACGTGTTGCCGTTCGTTCTCATTATCGTGGGCGTGAGCTTTCTGGCACGCAGCGATGCCGATTCGTTCGCTTTGCGCATGGGCGTCGGCCTGGCTATGCTCTTCTTCGCGTTCGAGACCATCCTTTCGCTGTTCACTCCTGGGGCGGATGCTGATTCCGGCCTGCTTTTTGTCCAGGAATCCCTCGTATCCCGCGGCGGGTATCTCGGCGCGGGCGTTTCTTGGGCGTTGCTTGAGCTGCTCGGCCGTCTCGTCGGCTGCATTGTCATGGTGGGCGTCGCCTGCGGCGGCGCTGTTGTCATAGGCTTTTCCATATCGGGGGCTTTGCGCCTCGTGCAAGAGAAGGCCTCCGATATCCGTGAGCGCCGCGTTCGCCGCAAGGAGGAGCGCGAAGATGCCGCAGGAACGGCGCTGGATGCTCCGGCCTACGTTCCTGCGCCTGAACCTGCGCCCGCCCGCATCCGTCGGGCAGACGTTATTCCTCGCGTGCCGCGCGATCTTTCGCGCCCTCGTCCTGCGGTGCAGTCGCTCAATACGCAGATTCTCGGAGGCTCTCATATCGCGCAAGGGGGACCTCGCGCCACATCGGTCGATATGTATTGGCCATCCGATTACGCCTATGATGAAGCCCGAGCCATTGTGGACGAGAATTCCGCCATGGAAACCGCGAAGACGCGCGTAGTAGGCGTGGAAGATGTAGTCGAGGGCAGCTTTGTCTCCGATGTCGCCCGCGAGGTCGACGAATCAAGCGCCGACGAGCAATTCGCACAGATCGCGCCTTCTTCCGCGGTTGCAAAACCCGAGCGGAAGAAGCGCGTCAAGCATCGCCTTCCCTGGGAAGACGACGATGCCGACATGCACACGGCCGATGCGTCGGTGCTGCTGGAGGATGTCCAGGCGTCGCCTGCGAAGCCTATGACGCGCAAGCTCGAGCGCTCGCATGTCGCCGCCCAAGAGCCTGCGGACGATTCCTCCTCCAAGAAGACGAAGGTCCTCAAGAAGCGCCCCGCTTCTTCTACGGGGGCGATACGCGAGGGGGCTTCACGCTGCCCGCCTTCAGTCTTATTCGCCATACCGAACATGCGGCAGAGGCGGACGAACGCGAGCTTGCTTCTACGGCAGGAGAGCTTCAGGGCACGCTCGAGGATTTCAACATCATGGCTTCGGTTGTCGGTTGGGTTGCGGGCCCGACCGTTACCTTGTTCAAAGTTGACCTGCCGAGCGGCGTGCGCGTGAGCCGTATTATGGCGTTGCAGGATGACATAGCTCTTGCCCTGGCCGCACCGGGTGTGCGTATTTTCGCCCCCATTCCCGGCACGAACCACGTCGGCATCGAGGTCCCCAACAAGAAGCGCCAGAACGTCTTGCTGGGAGATGTCATCAAAGACGCCAAGGGCTCGCCGCTCGAGATGGCGATCGGCAAAGACGTCGAGGGTCATTCCATCGTTACGGACTTGGCCAAGATGCCCCACCTGCTCATCGGCGGCACCACCGGATCGGGCAAGTCGGTGGCCATCAACGCCATGATCATGTCAATTCTGATGCGCGCCACTCCCGACGAGGTCCGCTTTATCATGATCGACCCCAAGCGCGTCGAATTCACGCCTTATAACGGCATTCCGCATCTCTACGTTCCGGTGGTTACCGAGAACAAGGAGGCGGCGAGCGCGCTTGCGTGGGGTGTGGCCGAGATGGAGCGAAGGCTTAAGGTCTTGTCTAAGGTCGGCGTGCGTAATATCAGCCAATACAACGCCAAGGTGGAGTCCGGGGTTCTTGACGATTGCGACGACGAAGACGCCAAGCCTACGAAGAAGATGCCGTATATCGTCATCATCATCGACGAGTTGGCCGACTTGATGATGAATGTGGGCAAGGAGGTCGAGCTGTCCATCAGCCGCATCGCACAGCTTGCGCGTGCGGCGGGCATTCATCTAATCGTGGCGACGCAGCGCCCGTCCACCAACGTCGTGACGGGCCTCATCAAGGCCAACATCACCAACCGTATCGCGTTCAACGTGGCTTCGGGTATCGATAGTCGCGTCATCCTTGACACCCCTGGTGCTGAAAACCTCATTGGTCTCGGCGACATGCTTTTCAGCAAGCCCGAGTATGCGAAACCTCAGCGTCTCCAGGGCTGCTTCGTCTCTGAGGACGAGATAGAAGCGGTGGTCGAGCATCTCAAAGCGCAAGGCGAGCCCGACTACCATCAGGAGATTCTGCAGACCAACGTCATCGGCCTCGGAGCCTCCATGCCCGACGGGTCGGGAGGGTCTTCGACTTCGGATGACCCGCTGCTTTGGGAGGCGGCCGATATCGTCGTTTCGAGCGGCATGGGTTCTACCTCGAACATACAGCGCCGTTTGAGCGTGGGCTACTCGCGCGCTGGACGTATAATGGATATGCTTGAAGAAAAAGGCATCGTCGGCCCTCCGAACGGCAGCAAACCACGAGAGGTTCTCGTCGATGCGATGGAACTTGAAACGTTGAAGGCATTCGAAGCCCAGGATGCCGCCGAATCCGGATTCTAGAGGAGGACTGGCGCGTGGACGAAATGAATTTTGGCGATGTGCTGCGTCAGGCTCGCGAGCAAAGCGGCGAAGACCTGGTTTCTGTGGCCCGACGCATCCGCATTCGCCCGGATATCCTCGAGCGCATCGAAGCGTCGGATATCGAAAGCATGCCACCGCGTGGGTATTCTCGCAATATGATCAATGCGTATGCGCGCTACCTTGGCCTGAACACCACCGAAATCGTGAAGATGTATCAGAATGCGCAGTATCGCAATCAGGTGGAGCATGCTCGGGAGAACATCAAGCCGTTGGGCTTCGAGATGCCCTCCACGCGAAGGGAGAGCGTTCGTGAGCGTCATCAGGACGAACCGCGGCACGGTCACGCTTCCGAGCGCGCGAATGCGGGGGAGCGTCGCTACTCCGATAGGCTCTCGGGTATGGGAACTCGTCACGACGCTCGTCCCTCCCGTCGTTCTTCCGACGGGTTCGACAATGCCCTCTTTGACGATATAGACGCTTCAATTGCGCCTCCGAAAGAAACCACGAATCGCATCGGGGCGGTTCATGTCGGTTCATACAACGCGTACGGCCAGGGGCTTTCCCAGCGAAACGCTCGCAGATCAGCCGATCAAACCCGTCGTATCGAGCCGGTCGATTCTCACCGCCATGACCCCCATAGCACTCATCGGGCCCGTCGTTCCACCATGCCGGCGGAGCATTACACCAATCTGTACGCCGCCCCCAAAAACATCGGCGTGCGGCCTCCGAGCTGGCGGGACAAGATTCCGTTCATCATTGCCGGAGTCATCATTTTGCTCCTTGTCATTCTCATCGCGGTCATCGCGAACGGAATGGGCCGTGCGGAGACGGCCGACGACCAGCCTGCTCCCATGAACGTCACGGGTCTGCCCGGCTCCTCTACGACGCAGTCGAAGCAGACAGATTCCCAGCAGCAAGACGAATCGTCGGAGGATTCTTCGAAAAGCCAGGACGAGGGCAAGCAATCCTCTTCCGACACGCAGGTCGCTCCCACCAAGACGGTTATGGCGTACGAGATTCCCGACGGTGTAACCACGTACATGGAGGTTTACGTGGACGGGAAATACGTCGATGGCGGCGACATAACGGGTCCTAAAACGCAGTCTTACGATGTGACGGGCACGTTCGAATTCGTTGTCGTTCCGCCTGACGGGGTCAAGCTCACCCAGGATGGCACGGAGGTTGCTCTCGATGCCAACTCTGGCGGCGTGGCGAAGGTCTCGGTCGATTTTGCTGACGTTCTCGCCAAATGGCAAGAAGAGCATCCCGACGCTGGGGCTTCCTCGTAGGAGGGACCTGCAATCATTGACGATATGAGCGCGCAAGGGCTGCAACGCATGGCGGTCCTGCGCTTTCCGAACAGACCTCGTCTTCGAGCGCATTATTCACGAGAAAGGTATTTTTATGGCGAAAGAATCAAGCTTCGATGTCGTTTCCACCGTTGACATGCAGGAGGTGGACAACGCTTTCGGCCAGGCAAAGCGCGAGCTTACTACGCGCTACGACCTGAAAGACTCGGGCGCCGAAATCTCTTTGGACAAGGCGGGACGCAAGTTCACCGTGTCCGCTCCGAGCGACTTCGTCGCCAAACAGGTCATTGACGTGCTTGGCACCAAGCTCATCCGCCGAGGGATAGACCTCGCTTCGGTGAAATGGGGCGACCCCGTTCCTGCCGCAGGTCAAAGCGTTCGTCAGACCGCAGATATCGTCGAGGGCATAGACAAGGAGACCGCAGGCAAGATCAACAAAGATATCAAGGCTCAGAAACTCAAGGTCAAAGTGACCATCGAGGGCGACAAGCTGCGCGTGAGCTCTGCTTCGAGGGATGCGTTGCAGGAGGTCATCGCTTTTTTGAAGGGGCAGGATTACGGCCAGCCGCTTCAGTATGTGAACTATCGCTAGCAAGGAGTGCTTTCGTGACTAATATCGACGTCACAGCGGCGCATTGCGCAGACGGAGGGAGTGCCGCTCCCTCCGTCTGTTTCGTTACGCTGGGCTGTGCGAAAAATGAAGTAGACAGTGCCGAAATGACCAAGAAGATTCAGGCGGCTGGTTTTCTCGTGGTCGATGATGCCTCCGAGGCCGATGCCGTAGTGGTCAACACCTGTTCGTTCATCCAGGCTGCCACCGAGGAGAGCATCGATGTCATCTTTGAGATCTGCGGTCTTGATAATTTCTCGTCCGGCAGCGCTAAGCTGATCGTGGCGGGCT
>OLSL01003469.1_pt1 | contig 11163 bp, 9 predicted proteins | sample 1672511 | NCBI WGS metagenome assembly OLSL01 (sample SAMEA3136694, study PRJEB25190) | human gut metagenome | biome: human gut; feature: human-associated habitat; material: faeces | place: Austria | collected 2013
CGAACCAATCTAACAGGTTCGTGGCGGTTTTTATGTACGTTTAAGTTTTACGCGGCAATCTCAGATCAGAGCAGCAGTGATGAGGCTCATCTTGTAGACTTCCTCAGCATCGCAGCCACGGGACAGGTCGTTGATGGGAGCATTCAGACCCTGCAGGATGGGGCCGTATGCAGCAAAGCCGCCCAGACGCTGTGCGATCTTATAGCCGATGTTGCCGGCGTTGATGTTCGGGAAGATAAAGACGTTAGCTTCGCCAGCAACGGTGGAGTTGGGAGCCTTCAGCTTGCCAACTTCCGGTGCAACGGCGGCGTCAAACTGCAGTTCACCGTCAACCTTCAGTTCGGGATGTGCTTCCTGAACGCGCAGGGTGGCGTTGCGCATCTTATCAACGGTCTCGCCCTTGCCGGAACCCTTGGTGGAGTAGCTCAGCAGGGCAACCTTCGGGTCGATACCGAAAATCTCAGCGGTATGAGCAGTCTCAACGGTGCTCTCGACGATCTCATCCTCAGAAGGATCGATATTGATGGCGCAGTCGCCCATCGCCAGCTTCTCGTCGCCGCGGACCATAATGAAGCAGGAGCTGACGGACTTGATGCCGGGCTTGCACTTGATCAGCTGCAGAGCCGGGCGAACGGTATCAGCGGTAGAATAGGTAGCGCCGCCCAGCAGGCAGTCAGCCTTACCCATCTTGACCAGCATGGTGCCGAAGTAGTTGGACTTGGACAGTGCAGCGCGGCACTGCTCCTCGGTCATCTTACCCTTGCGCAGTTCAACCATTTTGGCAACCATTGCGTCAAATTCAGGGTAAGAGGTCGGGTCGCAGATCTCTGCGCCGGTAATGTCAAAGCCGCCCTCAGCAGCAGCCTTTTTGACTGCTTCCGGGTTGCCCAGCAGCAAAACGTTCAAAATCTTGCCAGCCAGCAGCTTGGATGCTGCGGACAGGATACGGGCATCAGTGCCCTCAGTAAATACGATGGTTTTAGGATTTGCTTTCAACTGATTTTTAAAATTTTCAAAAACGTCCATGATAATACCTCCGTATCAATCTGGTGCCGGGTATCCGTGGATCCCGCACACGCTAGTACAGATACAATTATAGCATGATTTGAATTATTTGCAAATGGTGCAAGGACAAAACATATGTTTTTTGCGCAAAAAAAGTCTGAACTGGCTAAAAACGCAAAAATTCATGCGTTTGACGCAAAAATATCAGGCGAGATTGACAAAACTATATCAAACGGTGCGCGGGATGGAATTCTCTCCTTCCGGAGCAGAAAACCCATAAGAACGATAAAAATCGGCAACATCCTGTGGGCTGTGCACAACAACAGCCTGCAAAAGCCGGTCCGTGCCGGGCTGGCGGAAGCCGATGATGGTTTCACCTGTACAAATGCTGCTTTGCATTGCAATATCCGCCGGGCCAAGGCCCGGCGGCGGCTGCAACGCGGCGCAGGTTTTGCGGTGGTTAAAGAACATGGTGCATAACGCCTCCCCTGCTTTTCTTTCAGCATAGCGCAGGTTTGGGCAAAAAGCAAGTGCAATACAAAAAAGCCTTCCGGCACACAGGAGGGCTGCAATACCGGAAGGCATATGTAGGGAAATATGGAGAATGTCAGAATAAATCAGTCGAGGAATTCCTCGTTCAGCTGAACGCCAAAATCATGGGCAATGGCACGCAGGTCATCATCGGTGATGGTCTGGCGGATCAGGCCGCCGCCCATGGAGAGAACTTTGACATAGATCTCAGCACTCTTTTCAATCGTGTGGGCCAGGCCGAAAGTAATATCAAAATCGGGGCCGGAAGCAAACAAACCGTGCTGTGCCCAAATGGCAGCCTGGTATTTTTTCATCAGCTCACTGGTAGCCATGGCAATGTCAGCACCGCCGGGCACCATCCAGGGGCAGACGCCGACACCCTCCGGGAAAACGACCGGGCATTCAGTAGCGCTCTGCCACAAAGCACGGGTAAAATCACGGTCAGTCAGCGGCAGAATGTAGGTCAGGGCAATTACGTTGGTAGCATGGCAGTGGTAGATCACGCGGTTGGCACCGTTGGTGGCGGCCTTGCGCACGCTGTGGTTCATAAAGTGGCTGGGAAACTCGGAAGTCGGCTTTGCGCCATCGGCCAGGCCCCAGACAATGCGCCAGCTGTCGCCCTTATCATTGATCTCAACAATGCCGATGCTGTGGATAGGGTCCGGCTCCACATTGCGGAAGAACTTGCCGGAACCGGTGGTGATGAAATATTCCCCGGCCAGGTTATCAGCCTGAACGCCCATGTTGACCCACTCGCACGGGGTTTCGTCAAAGAAAGGACGGCATGCGGCAACATCTTCCTCGGTCATGCGGTAGGTCAGGTTGCCGCCGTTGCGCTCATGCCAGCCCTGCAGCCAGCCGTCGTTGCACATACGGATAAAACCTTTTACGTTTGCTACATCATAAATCGTGCTCATAATACTGCTCCTTTACTCTATTGCCTTTTATCGTAACTGTTGCCTGCGGCTTACCGCGTGATGATATCAACAGGGACATTAAAGATCTTTGCCACTTTCAGGATGGTATCAATGTGGCGGCCGGTGGCTGCTGCCATGTGGTGGGTGGGGCCGGCTTCGCTCCAGCGGTTGCAGAACTCACGCGCACCGCAGCTGAAGCGGGTACGCATGTTGGTATCGCCAAAGGTAAAGATGGGGCCGGGTTCATTGACGCCTTCGGCAACCACAAACTTGAAGTGGCCGTCCTTATCCTGCGTGATGGCCAGATAGGTCACATCGCCAACCGGTGGATAGAATTGGGTCAGATAGCCGCCACCAGTCTTGCCGTGGAACACGGGCACGATCTTCATGGTCGGCTTTTTTGCCTTGGAGATATCGGCATCACCGGAGCCAGAATGGCCGATAATGCAGATATCCTCGTTGAAGTCGATGGAGTACATCTCACTCAGCTGGCCGCAGCCCGCAATGGTTTTCAGGATGGACATTGCCATCGAAACCTTGATATCGCCCTCAACCGCGCAGGCAGTGCCCTGCTTGATGAGCATCGAGAATGCAGGAATCAGCATGGAGTCCAGTTTGCCGGCCACACCCTTGGCAAAACCGTCGTAGTGGGAAGCCACAAACGCAATCTTTTCGTCCTTGACCCACTGCTCAAAGGCAACAACATAACGGGCCATATCCCAGACCTTTTCGATCGTGCCGCCGCCCTCAATATCAAAGGTATCCAGAATATCCTGTGCCTTGGCACGAATCGCTTCTTCATCGGTGATGTTATCGGCAATGGCCCACATTTTTTCCCAGTCAAACTGCTTGGTGTAAAGCCACATGCGGTTGTATAGGTTGGTTTCGTCAATGTACAGGTCCATCATGCCGGGGTACGGGCGGCCGATCTGGGCAAGGTTGGTATCGCGGAAGCGGCGGCGCACCTGTGCAGCACGGCACCAATCTTCAATTTCAGCCTGCACACCGGGGTCACCGCCCTCGACCACGCCGGTGATAACGGCATGGCGCTTACCGGCGCGTTCCAGGTCGGCAACCATTTCACCAACGGCACCACAGGCGTACAGTTCACCTAGCCAGGTTGGTGTATCAGTGTTGGCATAATCCGGGGCTTTCTTCTTCTGCACATTGACCAGTACAATGGGTACATCCAGATCGCGCACGGCGGGCAGCATGTTGTAAGAGGTTGCATAGGTCAGCAGCTGCAGAATAACCAGGTCAACGTCTGCGGCACGGAACTTATCGCCCGCTGCCATGGACTGCTCTTTGGTGGTAACAATGCCGCCGTCAATGACCTCAACGGTATCGGGAATGGTCTTTTTGAAAGCGGCATACTGACCCTCAAATTCAGGAACCAGGGTTGGGAACTGCGGCAGATAGGCACCCAGAGCAATGGCAAACACGCCAACACGGGCTTTGGTTTCAACTAACATGGATATTACCCCCTGTAATAAAATTTATTGCGGATCACATTCCAAAATAGTGAACGACTTTTTGATGGAGGCGCGTGCATCCGCAAGGTCTTTGAACTCCCCTGCACGGATCATCTGCACCATCAGGTTGCCAAGGGCGGTACCCTCGGTAGGGCCTGCAAACACGGGCAGCTGGGTGGCATTTGCGGTCATCTGGTTCAGGTACATATCCTGGCTACCGCCGCCCACAATATTGATGCTGGTATATTCTTTGCCGGTCAGGCTTTGCAGCTCTTGAATAGCGGCCTGATAATCATGCGAAAGCGAGTTGTAAATGGTCTGCATCACTTCGCCGGTGGTGGCAGGAACCGGTTTGCCGCCGTCTTTGCAGGCAGCCTTGACTTCTTTGATCATGGATTTCGGCGCCAGGAAACGGTCGTCGCCAGTGGATACGATCCCGGCAAAGCTGCTGGCTTCCTGCGCGGCGGCAATCAATTCCGGGAAAGACGGGCGGGTTCCGGTCTGCTCGCCAAGTTCACGCCGCACAGACTGGATCATCCACAGGCCCATAATGTTCTTAAGGTAACGGTAGCGGTATTCATAGCCGCCCTCGTTGGTAAAATTGGCCTGCATGCTGGCAGGGGTCGTGATGGGGTCTTTGTTTTCAACACCCAGCAGGCTCCATGTGCCGCTGGAAAGATAAACGGCCTTATCATCCCTTGCGGGAACAGCCAAAAAGGCGGAGCCGGTATCATGTGTAGCGGGCAGTACGACGGTGCAGTCAAAGCCGACATAATCCTTGACGGCGGAGCTCAAATTTCCCAGTTTGGTGCCGGGGGTGCTGATTCTGCCAAAGATTTTGCGCGGCAGACCAAGCCGGTTGATGATTTCATCGTCCCAATCCTTGCTTATAGCGCCCACCAGGGCAGTGGTGGAAGCATTGGTGTACTCGTTGGCCATCACGCCGGTCAGGCGGTAATTCAGGTAATCCGGCACCATCAAAAAATGCTCGGCAGCGGCAAGCTGTTCCGGGTGCTCTTTCTTTAAGGCACACAGTTGGTAAACCGTGTTGAACGACTGGTACTGGATGCCAGTACGGGCGTAAAGTTTTGTAAACGGCAGAATGGGTTCCAGTTCCTCCCGCATGGCGGCGGTGCGGCCATCGCGGTAAGCAACGGAGTCCCCGATAGGGGTACCATCGGCATCCAGAAGCAGAAAGTCAACAGCCCAGGTATCAATACCGACCGTTGTGGGCGTATAGCCTGCATCGTGGGCGGCTTTCAGCCCCTCGATCACATTCTGAACCAGGCCTTCCATATCCCAGCAAAGGTGACCGTTCTTTTCAATCAGGCGGTTTTCAAAGCGGTAGACTTCATGCAGGGCCATAACACCATGTTCCACGGTGCCAATAATGTGCCGGCCGCTGGATGCTCCGATATCTACAGCAAGATAACAGGTTTGCATCTTTCTCTCCTTTTTGGTAAAATACGAATCAGGCGAACTGCCTTATGCTATTAGTATAGCGGCATAATATCCGGCATTCCATGGTTTGAAGTGGACTGTTTTTTGTGAAAATTCTACTTTGCCATTCCCTGCTGGCAAAGGCGGTTTCGCTGCTTTTGCTTAACTTATAGTAATGGGAAAAAAATTAAGTCTGTGTTTTTTCGATGACAAGGCGAAGCTTGTTGTAATACTGTCGCAGTGCCCGGCGAAAATGCTAAGGCAACACCGCACAATTCCCGCCTTACGGCTTAAGCACCGCTCCGGCGGCTGCGGCACGGCATCTGCGTTGCCAAAATGCTCGATAATGTCGGGTTGCGGTACCCGCATCGTGCTTCGGGGGCAAAAGCCCCTCGCACTCTGCGACCGCTGCCCCTGCTTCGGTTCGCTGTTTCCGCCACTGGCGGCGCTCACCTTTGCAGCATCCAGTATTATCTGCGCTTTTGGCTTAGCATCTAAAGTAAAGAATAAAAATAAAAAAGCCCCGCCTGCCGGGCAGAACATTCTGCATCCGGCAGGTGGGGCTTTTGGTTGTTGCAAATAGATAAATGAAAATTTACTGCCTTTTCTGCATCCGCAGCAGGCTGTACGGCATCAAGGGCGTGGCACAGGGAATGGTATACTGCATCATCGGGTGCGGGGTGGCATCCACTGCTTCCCCTTCCGCGTTTTTGATCCATTCAGGGGTTACGGGCACGACCGAACCATCTGGCTGCAAAATTTCCAGCGAATCTCCCAGGCAGAACTTGCTGCGCTGGGTGCAATGGGCAACGCCGTCTTCCCACGAATCCACAGTGCCGATGAAATCCCAATCTCGCACATAAGTATGGCTGGGCGTCTGCAGGGCTTTCTCTTTGCCAAAATAGAAACCGGGTGAATAATGGCGGTGGCTGGTACGGTTCAGCTCATCCAGCACGGAATCCGGTAAATCAAACGTATCACTGGCGGGGTTTGCCAGGTACTGGTCCAGCGCTTTGCGGTAAGCGGCGGTAACGGACGCAACGTAATAGAACGTTTTGGCGCGCCCCTCAATTTTCAGAGAATCCACACCAGCCTTGCAGATCAGGTCCAAAAACGGTGCGGTGCATAGGTCGTTGGCGTTCAGGATGTAGCTGCCTTCCTCATTTTCGCCAATGGGCATATACTGGCCGGGGCGGTTTTCTTCTACAAGATAGTATTTCCAGCGGCAGGGCTGGGCACATTCGCCGCGGTTGCCGCTGCGCCCGGTCATATAGCTGGAAAGCAGGCACCGACCAGAAACGCTCATGCACATGGCGCCGTGCACAAAGGCTTCCAGTTCCAGCTCCGGCGGGGTGTTATCGCGGATCTGGGCAATATCGGTCAGGGTCAGCTCGCGCGCCAGCACCACACGCTTGGCGCCCAGGTTGTAGGCCATGGTTGCAGCAGCATAATTGGTGATGCCTGCCTGGGTGGAAAAATGCACATCCACATCCGGAGCATACTGTTTGGCAAGGCTCAGTACGCCAAGGTCCGCAATGATAAAGGCATCCACCCCGGCTTCGGCCGCGTCCTTGATATACTGCGGCAGCTCGCAAAGCTCATCGTTGGTGGGCAGGTTGTTCAGGGTCAGGTATACTTTTTTGCCGCGAGCATGGGCAAAAATGCAGCCATCATGAAGCTCGCCAATGGTCAGGTTGACCGGTGCGGCGCGCATGCCAAAGCGCGGCAGTGCGCAGTATACGGCATCGGCACCATACATGACGGCATATTTCAGGGCTTCAAGGCTGCCGGCAGGCGACAGCAGTTCCGGACAGGACAACATAAGATAACGGCTCCTTTGTTCAGTGAAGTTCAGCTTTTATCAGCCCCAACCGGCGATGATGCAGTTCTGATGATGTTCGTCTGCCGTTTTGGCATAGAAATATTCGCCAGGGTGGTCGCCGTTCGGGTTGCCGGTAACAAAGAAATAATAGCCTTCGTCCAGATATTCCTGGTCGGGGTTCAGCGCGGCGGCAATGGCATCAATACCGGGATTGGTGATGGCACCGGCGGGCAGGCCGCTGATGCGGTAGGTGTCGTAATGAGCAAGCACATCATCCGGAACAGCACCTTGTTCCGGCCAGCCGTAATAAGCGGCGGTGGGCGAATTCCACAGGTAGTTATTGTCGCTATCGTTCATGATATAGCTGCTGGCATTGGATTCCAGCTTATGCTCTGCCCACTGCGGGTCATCGGATTCCAAACGATTGTGGAAGCAGGCGGAAACCTTGGCGTCTTCTGCGGGCATACCGGCTTCTTCCTGAATAAAGCTGGCCAGAATGACAACATCATTCATTGTGGTGCCCTTTTCGTTGATGGTATCCCACAGGTCGGAAGTTTTGGCGTCGAATTCCTTATAGAAGGTGTTGACGTAATTATAGACCGAGTCATCGGTGAAGAACTCGTAAGTGTCCGGGAACAGGTAGCCCTCGCACTTCATCAGGCGGCCTTCGGTATCCGGGATGGCATTCCAGAAATCATACTGGCTGAAATCGGAACCATCCTCGCCGTTGGCGCAGGCAAGGAAATCATCCACCGAGCACAAGCCATTTTCTTCCATCTTCTGGGCAATAGCAACGGCTGTGTAGCCTTCGGGGAATGTGATGGTAATGGTCTTGCGCTTGACCTGCTGCACGCTGAGGGTTTTCAGGATCGTGTTATAATCCATGCCGGAGCGCAGGGTGAAATCGCCATACTGCAAACCGGAAGCGCGGCCGCTGTATTTGGCATACAGCTTGAACAGCCAGTCATACTGGATGACGCCATCCTCTTTCAAAACGTTTGTGATGTCTGCAACAGAGGAACCCTGTTCAATGGTAACGGTCTGCTCCGGTCCGAGTTCGCCGTTGCCGGCAACTTCTCCGTAGAACTGGAACACTTTCCAGCCGCCGATGCCGACGATAGCCAAAATGACAACAAGAACCACAAGCCCAATGGGAAAACGGCGGCGGACGGGTTCATCATCGTCATCCTCTGCGTACTCGTCTGGACCTTCGGCGTCTTCGTACAGGTCCTGCGGGTCAGGATCAGGCTGCACCGGGCGCTTTGGTGCGGGGGCTGGCGCAGCATGATAAGCCTGGCGCGACTGCGAGCCCTTGTCCTGGGAATCACCACGATTGATTTTCATTCCAAATCTCCTTTACCAGGCAGCAGAACTGCCCTGTTTCACGTATGCACGGTCTTACAGCAACAGGCGGAAATAAACGTCCGTAACGGGGAACGGCTGCCCAAGGTAACAAATCATGCCGTAACCACAGCGCTTACCCTCGCCCAGGTACAAAAACTGATTTTCCGCCAGCAGCAGCCGTGCTTTGGTCAGACCGGTATGTTCCCGCGCGGCCTGCAGCAGAATATCAGCCGAATGGTCGTTATCGGCCTGCAGCTCCATAAAAAGCAGCTCGTCCTTTTCCTGGCAATAGAGGCCGTAACCGCGCTGGTTGGAAACAATGGTCATACCGCGGCGGTAGAGCCGGGTGATCATGGTGTTCATGCTGCTTTCCGGCAGGGCGATGCAGGCGGGCTGGTAGCGCATGCGGGTGTCGATCAATTTGCGGACTGTCAGGTTATCAAACTCTGCTCGTGCCCACAAATTGTGTTCAATGGGCTTGCGGATGATGCGCAGCGGGAAGCGCCCCTGAAAATTCAGCTGGGAAAACGCTTTTGCGGCTCGCGTGCTTTGCGGTGCCGCCACAGCGAAATCACACCCTTTGGCGGAAAAGGCGCGCAGGCAGGTTGCCAGCAGTTTGGGCATCAGCCCGCGCCCCTGCAGGGACGGGTCCGTTGCCATGCAGCAGAGCCATACGCCGTGGTGGTGCCCGCATTCCACTGGAACCGCACCAATCATGGCGGCCGGGATGGGCTTTGCACCGGGGGCCGGGTCCCGGGCAAGGATCAGGATATTATCCAACCCCACAATTCCACAAAGCCAGTCCAAAGCATCCTGGCGGGTTCCGCCATACGTTTTGCGGCGGAACGCAACCATCTGCTCCAAATCAGCTTCCGTTGCTTTGCAAAGCATGTTCTATCCCCTCCTTGCCGTATTCAACGTGTGACTTTTGCTGCCAACGGTTTTAGCTCAAAATCCGCTCCAGGTATGCCATCACTTCGGACTGAATATCCTCCGGCGTGCGGATGGTTTTCTGGCCGTCTACCGTTGTGGTACACTCAATGCGGTGCCAGCCCAGCTTGCGTGCGCAGTATTCAGCGGCGGCGCGGGAACGGGCCAGGTATTCGGTATCGCGTTCCTGAATATCTTTTTTGCTTTCATCGCCGTGGTAGCGCTGCGCAATCAGGCGCTGGCTGACATCGGGATCAACCGCAAGGTATACAACCGCATCCGGCGCAGGCAGGCCGAGCTTTTTGTACTCGAACTCAAACAGCCACTCCAGAAAACCATCCCAGTGCATCGGCGGCAGTTTGGAACATTGGTGAACAGCGTTGGAGGTGGTGTAACGGTCAGAGATGATTAGCCCATTCTGGCGGTAGACATTGCCCCACCTGGTTTTGTAGCTGGCAAAGCGGTCAACAGCATAAAACGTTGAAGCTGCATAAGCGTTCACGTCATCCGGGCGCTGGCCGAACTCGCCGGAAAGATACATCTTGACCAGTGCGGAGGACGGACTGTCATAATCTGGGAAGCTGATTTTCAGCGGGTCATACCCTTTGCTATGCAAATTCTGGCAGGCAAGTTCTGTCTGTGTGCCCTTGCCGGAACCATCCAGGCCTTCAAAAATAATCAGTTTACCCATGGTTTTCAGCCTCCTGTTTCAGTGTTGCATATTTATCACGCACGGCGTTCTGCTTGCCGCAGCACATACCGCCCTCCGGGCAGGGACCCGCCAGGCAGCGGGGACCAGCTGCGGCAAAAACATGCGGCGCAAGCGGGTATACAAGGCGCAGCATTTCATCGGCAACGGCGCGGATCTCCCACTGGGCACGGTTGCAGCAGCGCAGGTTGAAAAAGTTGTTCAGGCTGCGGCAGTTCATGGTCATTACCATTTTTGTCTCGCAGGCGTTGGGCAATACAAAGCGGGCGTCCTCGTTTGCCATTTTGCTGGCTTTGGCGCGGGCGGTCTTTTCCGGCATGCCCTGCTCCATCAAGGTGTGGGTATGCTTTTCTTCCAGTGCTTTGACCAGCTCCAGGTAGTGTTTGGCATCGGCGTTCATTGCATCAATAAAAGCCGCTTTGGCCGCAGGGTCAGCCTCAATTTCCGGGGGAATCACATAACGGAAATCTTCCAGCCGCACATAGCGCTGGCTCTGAACACTGAAACTTGCAATGCGGTGACGGGTGACCTGTGCCAGAAAGGTGCGGGAAACGCCCTCAATGCCAAAGGTAAAGCTGGCATGTTCAATGGGGCTGGCGTGGCCGAAGTCATTCAGCTTTTGCAAAAAGGCTGCGGTCTTTTCCGGTGTTAGGCCATCCAGCAGGGTTTCGATATGTGCATCAGAATAGCACAGCTTGGCGGCTGCGGCAATGGTCTTTTCGGGGTCATTGGTGTGGGCGATCAATGTTACAAGCATGGGCCCGTTCCCTCTTTTCCTTTTTTATCAGTGGTTTATTCTTCGCTGGTCAGCTTGGTCAGCGGGGCGTAATTGGCCATTGTTTTTTTGATGCCAACGCGGTCAAACTGGATTTCTACAATACAGTCCCCCGCAACCGGCGTTACTTTCAGCACCTTGCCGCGGCCAAACACCTTGTGGTCCACAAGGTCCCCGGCTGCAAAGTTGGCGGCCTTTTTGCGTGCGGGTGCGGCGGG
>OLSL01003473.1_pt1 | contig 11154 bp, 8 predicted proteins | sample 1672511 | NCBI WGS metagenome assembly OLSL01 (sample SAMEA3136694, study PRJEB25190) | human gut metagenome | biome: human gut; feature: human-associated habitat; material: faeces | place: Austria | collected 2013
GGCCTTGCCCCGACAAGTTCCGCAGGCCGCGACAAACGCGAAATAAAAAATCTGGATTCCGCTGAACATAGCCAGAGCGAAAGAGGAGGCTATTTAAAATCGAAAAAGGGATACACACCCAGTTTAAAAATAAGTATACCACGTTTTTTGCCTGTGGAAAATAGTCTGCGGATATGTTATGATAAGAAACAACGATATTCCCATAAAATGTTAAAAATGAGGAAGGTAATAGCATGCGTGAAAGTGGAATCCTGATGCCGGTGTCCAGCCTGCCCGGCCCTTACGGTATTGGCTGCTTTGGCAAGGAAGCATTCAAGTTTGTGGATTTTCTGGCACAAGCGGGCCAGAAGATCTGGCAGATCCTGCCGCTCAGTCCCACCGGCTACGGTGACAGCCCCTATCAGAGCTGCTCGGCCTTTGCGGGCAACCCCTATTTTATCGACCTCGACGCTTTGAAGGAAGAAGGCCTGCTCACCGCCGCCCAGCTCAAGGCCGAAAAATGGGGCACAGACCCCAAAGAGGTGGACTACGGCACTTTGTATGTGAGCCGCTTTAAAGTCCTGCGCACCGCCTACGCCGCATGGCGCAAGCAGTGCGCAGGGCTGCACGGCTGCAGCTATTACTTCCCGGATGATTATTATGCCTTTACCCTCGCCAACGAGGAGTGGCTGGACGACTACGCCCTGTACATGGCCCTGAAAGTGGCCAACGGCATGAAGAACTGGGTGGAGTGGGACAAGCCCTACCGCCTGCGCGACAAGAAGGCCCTTGCTGCCTTTGCCGCCGAAAACGAGGAAGAGATCGGCTTCTGGAAGTTCGTGCAGTACAAGTTTGCGGCCCAGTGGCAGGCGGTGAAGGCCTACGCCAACAAAAAGGACGTGCAGATCCTGGGCGACATCCCCATCTACGTCTCTGCCGACTCGGTGGATGCATGGGTGGGCGGTGCGCTGTTTGAGCTGGATGCCGACGGCGGCTTTGCCCGTGTGGCGGGCTGCCCGCCGGATTACTTCTCTGCCGACGGTCAGCTGTGGGGCAACCCGCTGTACAACTGGGAATACCACAAAAAGACCGGCTACGCGTGGTGGGTGCGCCGGGTGCGCCACGCACTGGGCATCTACGACCTGCTGCGCATCGACCACTTCCGCGGCTTCGATACCTACTGGGCCATCCCGGCGGACAGCACCACCGCCCGCACCGGCAAGTGGGAGAACGGCCCCGGCATGGAGCTGTTCGATGCGCTGGAAGCTGCCCTTGGCAAGCTGCCCATCATTGCCGAGGACTTGGGCGAACTGTTCCCCAGCGTGCGAAAGCTGCTGGCCGACAGCACCTTCCCGGGCATGAAGGTGCTGCAGTTCGCCTTCAGCGGTGGGGACAGCGAGTATCTGCCCCACAACCACGTCAAGAACAGCGTGGTGTATCCCGGCACCCACGATAACACCACCCTGGCCGACTGGTGGGAGAACGGCGCTTCCGAAAAGGAAAAGGCTGCCGCTGCCGCTTACCTGCACCTGACCGGCGTAAAGCCCACCGCAAAGGAGCTGGCGGCCATCCGGACCGATGATGTCCGCATCGCTCTGCTGCGCGCAGCGCTGGGGTCGGTGGCTGACCGGGCCATCATCCCCATGTACGACTGGCTGGGTCTGGGTGCGGAAGCACACCTGAATACCCCCGGCAAGCTGGGCGGAAACTGGGCATGGCGCGCCGCTGACGGCTTTGCCGCCAAGGCACTGGCCAAGACCATCCACGACGAGTGCAGTGTGTACTGCCGCGTATAAACAGAAGGCACAGAGCGGCGGGAGCTTGGCAATTTGACGAAAATGTAAAAACTCCGGCAGAAAATTGTGCGTTTTGCTGGTAAAATCGGAAGCTGAATGGTATAATGTTGCTAAAGCGGCATTATGCCATTTTTCTTTGCCTGATGCGTTCCCGGGATTCCCGGAAACAGAGCGGCGGGCGCGGAATGCATAATGCGGCAGATGGTTCCTGAACATATGGGGAACAGGTGACTGCACGCGGGATACGGGAGCGCCGCGTGCGCAGATGATGGGGAAAATTACATGAAGAAAGAATGTACCGAGCAGGACCTGCGGGAACTTGCGCGCTCAGCGCAGGCCGTATTTGAGGCAGTGACCCTGACCGAAGCGCCGCGTTGTGACGGCTGGCAGGACGATGGTCTGCGGGTGGACTACGAGCTGCGCAATGGCCGTGTGGACTGTGTGCTGCACCGCAGAGTGGAAGCGGACGGCAAATGCTGGGAGCTGGAAATGTGCGCACCGCTGGCAGGCAATGTGCTGCCGGAAGAGCGCATGACGCCCCGGGAGCGGGAGCTGTGCCGCGAGGATATGAGCCACGATTTCCTTACCGGCGTGTACAACCGCCGCTATCTGGAAACGGTGTTTGCCCAAAAGCTGGAACAGTGCGCAGCGCAGGGCCGCAAGGCGGCTGTGGCGCTGGTGAGCATCGACAACGGCCAGAAGCTGCGGGACACCTACGGCCAGCCTGTGATGGATCAGCTGCACTGCTTTGTGGGCAACCAGTGGAAAAAGAGCTTTGATACCCCTGCGGTCCGCGTGGTCTGCCGCCTGACCGGCAGCATCTTTGCGGTGGGCTGTCTGGACGCCGACGGCAAGCAGCTGGCAGAGGAAATGCAGAACCTGTATCGGCAGATGCCCCGGGAATGCATCACCACCACCGGCATGATGCGCCGGGTGCCCTTTACCCTGAGCTGCGGCGCAGCCGGGCTGGAGGATGTCTCTGCAAAGAACTGGCAGGCGCTGTACGAGCTGTGCGACGCACGCCTGCGGGAGGCACAGAACGCCGGCGGCGATCAGATGCGTGCAGAATAAAACCAGTGTATAAAATCCCCCTTTTGGCGCAGACTAAGGCCAGAAGGGGGATTTTTTGTATGGAAAACCAGAAAAACGATAACCTGAACCTGCTGGAAGCCGTGGTGCAGAACACGGAGATGGGCAAGAATACGTTGGAACAGATCGTGCCGATGACCGACGATGTGCAGTTCAAGGCCGAGCTGCTGCGCCAGCGCAATGTGTACCACCAGCTCAATCAGGAAGCACACACCGCCATCGAGGCCTGCGGCGGCACCGCGCAGGGGCAGAGCGCCATGGCAAAGCTGAACACAAAAATGGGCATCGGCATCAAGACCCTGACGGACAAATCCACCCGCAATCTGGCCGAAATGCTCACGCAGGGCAGCGGCATGGGGGTGGTGGACTGCGTAAAGGCCCAGAAGGATTACCCCAATGCCGCACCCGGCGCAAAGCGCCTTGCCCAAAGGCTGCAGGAGTTTCAGGAGGACAGCCGGGTAAAGCTGGAACAGTTTTTGTAAAAGAAAACCCTCTCAGGATCACTTTGTTCGCCAGCTCTCCCGAGGGGCGAGCCATTGGCAAAACGGAAAACGTTTCCGGAATGTCAAAAGCTCCCCCTTTCGGGGGAGCTGGCAATGCGAAGCATTGACTGAGAGGGTTCTTTTTTACAGTGCTTCCACCATTGCTGCCACGATCTTGGTGGCGGTGGCTACATATTCCGCAATGCTGAACTTTTTCACCACCAGCACCTCGTGACCGTCCTCATCGGCGTTGTCGCTCATGGCGCGCAGGATGACGCAGGGCACACCGTTCTTGGCAGCGATCTGGCTCACAGCGGCACCCTCCATCTCCACGCAGTCGGGGGCGCATTTGGCCTCAATGGCAGCCTTGGTTTCGCTGTCGCCCACAAACAGGTCGCCGGTGGCGATCTTGCCCACCAGTGCCTTCACACCTGCTTTGGCGCAGGCTTTTTCGGCGGCGGCGATCAGCTCCGGGTCGCCGGTGTATTCCTTGAGAAACGGCGGGTTCTGGCAGATCATATCCAGCTGGGCGTCATGGTACAGCACGGTCTTGCCGATGACCACATCGCCAATGCCGATCTTCGAGGTCATATTGCCTGCGATGCCGGAGAAGATGATCTTCTCCGCGCCGAATTTTGTGATGAGCACCTGCGTGGTGGCGGCGGCATTGGCCTTGCCCATGCCGGCACAGCACACCACCACCTGTTTGCCGGCCAGCGTGCCCTTGTGGTAATCCACGCCGCCGTAGGGCTCCACGGTGACGTTTTCCAGCTTTGCACACAGCTGATCGACTTCATCGGGCATTGCGCCCATAATACCGAAAATCATAGGAAACCTCTTTTACGATTTTAAATGGCCGACGCGTGCGCTCTGGCCATATATAGCGGAAAGTTATTTTAATTTTGTAAGTTCCAAAAGCCTGCGGGCTTTTGGAACTTACTTTTTCACGGGAAGGGGCGAAACCGAAAGTGACATCTTTGCCGAAAATCAAACGTTGAACAGGAACTCGATCACATCGCCGTCGTTGACAACGTACTCCTTGCCCTCGGTGCGCTGCAGGCCCTTGGCCTTGACGGCAGCGTAATCGAAGTTGTTGGCTTCCAGATCGCTGTAGCCAATGACGCTGGCACGGATGAAGCCGCGCTCGAAATCGCTGTGGATCTTGCCGGCAGCCTGCGGTGCCTTGGTGCCCTTGCGGATGGTCCATGCGCGGCACTCCTTCTTGCCGTCGGTCAGGAAGGAGATCAGGCCCAGCAGGTCGTAGCTGGCGGTGATGAGGTTGTCCAGACCACTGGCTTCAATGCCCATTTCAGCCAGAAAAGCCTTCTTTTCCTCGGGGGAATAGTCGGCGATATCCTCCTCGGTCTTGGCGCAGATGGGAATGTAGCGTGCGCCCTCTTCCTTGGCGCGTGCGGCCACCAGCGGGACATACTTGTTGTTCTCAATGCCCTCCATCAGGTCATCCTCGCCCACGTTGCAGGCGTACAGCACCGGCTTAGCGCTCAGCAGACCCATCTCGTGCAGCACGGTCTGCTGCTCGGCATCGCCCTCGTCAAAATCAAAGCTGCGGGCAGGCTTGCCTGCGCTCAGGTGATCGGCCAGCTGCTGCAGCCATGCGGCTTCGGCGGCAGCACCCTTGTTGTTGCCGCTCTTGGCAGCCTTTGCCATGCGGCCTGCGCGGTTCTGCACCACCTCAAGGTCGGACAGGATCAGCTCGTAGTCGATGGCGTCGATGTCGGCAATGGGGTCCACGGCCTCGGCCTTGGAAACATCCTCCACCACATGGATGATGTTGTCATCGTCAAAGCAGCGCACCACATGCACAATGGCGTCGCACTCGCGGATGTGGCCCAGGAACTTGTTGCCCAGACCCGCGCCCTGACTGGCACCCTTCACAAGACCTGCGATATCCACGAATTCCACGATGGCAGGGGTCTTTTTATTGGTCTGCCAGATCTCGGCCAGCTTGTCCAGACGCTTGTCCGGCACGGCCACGATGCCGCTGTTCGGCTCGATGGTGCAGAAGGGATAGTTTGCGGCTTCTGCGTTCTTGGTGGAGGTGATGGCATTGAACAGAGTGGACTTGCCGACATTCGGGAGCCCCACGATACCTAATTTCATTTTTGTGATTTCTCCTTTTATGATGTAGATGATAAACAACTATATTAAACAGATATAAGTTGCTTTTTGCGAGAACTGAATTTGGCGCTTGGCAGATGGCGCACAAGCCGTCCTTCCTGGGTTGTTTATATTTAAAATCGCGGCCCCTTTTGGAAAAAAGAGCCCGCACAACACATTTTATTGTATCATGCAGGCTGTGTTTATGCAAGCCCTTCGGCGGGCGTTAGGGGTGCCAGACAGCGCGGCCCATCTGGCGTGCAGACCATCGTGTCCGGACCCGTGTTCATGACCGTTAACCTTCCACGGTTCGGTGCGTTTGTTGTGCACGATGGCCTTGTTGTCCTTTGTAAAATCAAAGGTCAAACCCGAGGTATGCAGGAAATATTCTGCAAACCATTTCTTGATGGTATGCTACTTGCAGCCTGCGCATTACAGAATGCATTCTTGCACCGGCGTGAAATGCTTGCAAAGCTGCAGTGTTTCAGGCTTTTAAACTGCCCAATAATGTATTGAACCACGACGCTTCGTCAAAGAACAAGACCGGTTCCTCATAAACATCGATGTTGTTTTTCATGATCCAGACATTGAACAGCCGCTCAGAGAGAAAACCCCACATCCTTTGATTGTAATCATTGTATTGGGAAAGGTCTACGATACGGTCCAATTCAAACAATACATCAAACAGCCATTCGCAGTAACTGTCAATGATCGTTTTAGAGGCAATGAACATGTTATAGGCGTACCCGGACTTGCGTTTCTCAAGGTTCTCAAAGCAAACGGCATACTCTGGATACTTTCTTTTCAAGAGATGGCAACATTCATCCCATACTTCGCTTTTGTGCCACTTGGCAAACTGTTTTTTACAAGTATAACCGTCATACTTTCGCTTTCGCGGAACGATCATATCGTGTTCTGATAAAATATCTTGTATCGCTTTCTCCGAAAGGGGGATATGCTTGATGCGGCTGCCTGCAAAATACCGTCGATAATGCTCTAATCCGACAATATCCGCATGGGAGTGCTTCCAAATCCAATATAACCCGGTCAACTCACAGAAATTTTTGTTTTTATCCGAAATATTATCATTTCCGCAGTTGTCTTTATAATCGTAGGAGCCTGGCTGGTTGCGATTTGCCCCAACTAACAATACTTTACGGATCCCGTCAATGTACTTTCTGGAAAAATCTTTGTGCGCGATAACATAAATTTCCATTCTTGTTTCCTCCAGATGGTGTCCCTTTTGATTATGAGCATTGCGTTGGCAAAGCAAAAATCAGCATTTAACAGTATACGCGAATAAAACAGCGAGCGCAAGGACTTTTGCACTCCGTAGGCGGTTCCAGCGGTACAGGGGGAGCGTCCGAAGATACTCCCCGGCAGATGATTATTTTTTCCTTACCATGCAACGCTTTTTGAAGAATGCGATGCCATAACAAAGAATATCATCATAGTCGTCCCAGAAATCTGCCGCATACATCCGATCATTGATCTGCGGAGTGCACCTCATAGCACAATGGACGTTTTTTCTCAATACTCACTTCAGTGGAAACGAAAAGCCGCTCTTGGAAGAGCAGTGCTGCTTTTCCAAGAGCGGTCCTTATAATTTAGGTTGTACGGGCCTTACTTGCTGATGGTAAGGGTGCCGGATGCGGTCTCTTCAAAGTGGCTGGCGTAGAATTCCTCCATCAGCCGGATGAGAGAAACGATGTCCCGGGCACCGGCGGTCTCGTAGCAGGAGTGCATGGCCAGCTGCGGCAGGCCGATGTCCACGCAGTTCATGGATACCTGCGCCATGGCAAGGTTGCCCAGAGTGCTGCCGCCGACTTTATCGGAACGGTTGGCAAAATACTGCAGCGGGACACCGGCGCGGGCGGCAAGCTCCTTTGCCACGGCCATGCTCATGCCGTCGCTGGTGTACTTCTGGCCGGCGTGGACCTTGACCACAACGCCCTCGTTCATGTAGGTGCAGTTGTTCACATCGGTGTATTCCGGGTGGTTGGGGTGCACGGCGTGGGCGTTATCGGCGCTGAACATGAAGCTGGACGCCACCGCACGGTGGAAGTCCTCATCGCCGGGGCAGACGTTCTGCGCGATGCGGTGCAGTACATCGTACAGGAAGGTGGAAGCTGCGCCCTGCTTGGTGCCGGAACCCACTTCTTCGTTGTCGAAGAAGGCGGCAACGTTGATGGAGCGGGCGCTGTGCGCGTTCAGAAAGCCTTTCAGGATGCCGAACACGCACTGCTGGTCGTCCAGACGGCCGGAGGAGATGAACTCCTCATTGCAGCCCCAGACGGCGGCCTTTTCGCGGATGCAGAGGAACAGGTCGCTGCCAAGGATCTGGTCTTCTGCGACCTGCAGCTCAGCGGCGACCAGCTTTTTCAGCACGCCTTCCTCGGCGGCACCGCCCAGCAAAGGCAGCATATCCACCTGCTTGTTGTAGGAAGCCCTGTCGTTGACTTCACGGTCCATGTGGATGGCTACGCTGGGGATCATCAGCAGGTCGCGGTCCAGCGTGAGCAGGCGGGAAGTGATGGCATTGTTCTCCTTTATCAGCACGCGGCCTGCCACCGACAGCGGCCTGTCCATCCATGTGGAGCAGATCATGCCGCCGTAGCCCTCGGTGTTCAGCTTGGTGTATTTCCGGCCCATGTGGATCTCGGCGTTTTCCTTGATGCGGAAGCAGGGGGAATCCGTGTGGGCAGCAGCCACGTTGAAGCTGTAGTTTTCCAGCTGCTCTCCCATGCGGAACGCAAGGATGCTGGAGCCGTTGCGGCAGACGAAATAGCTCCTGCCGGGTTCCAGCTGCCACCGGCGGCTCTCCAGCAGCTCGGAAAAGCCCTCCTTCAGCAGGATGTTCCGGACGGATGCAGTGGTGTGGTATGCGGTGGGATTGCCGTCAATGAAGGACAGCAGCTCCTGTACTTCTTTTTCGATCATTGGGAGTCCCTCCATGGATTTATCGGTTTGGATGCTCCTATTCTACTTCTGCGGTCTGCGCTTTGCAATAGCCGGTCCTGCGGGCGGGGAAGAATTTGTTTTACATTGCGCGGGTTCTATAGTATACTACTCCTGTTGGTAAATATCGAATCGACAGGAAAGGCAGGGAACCGTCATGGAACGCAGTGATCCGCGCTATCAGGCGTATGTAGAAATATTAAAAGAGGAGCTCATCCCGGCAATGGGCTGCACAGAGCCCATTGCACTGGCTTACGCTGCGGCCCGGGCACGCGAGGTGCTGGGCGCACTGCCCGAGAGCGTGCAGCTGCAGGTGAGCGGCAGCATTATTAAGAATGTGAAGAGCGTCATCGTGCCCAACACCGGCCACCTGAAAGGCATGGAAGCCGCTGTGGCAGCGGGCATCATCGCCGGCTCGGCAGAAAAGGAGCTGGAAGTGATCTCGGAGGTCAGCGAGGACAAGAAGACTGCCATCCGGGACTATCTGCAGACGGTGCCCATTTCCATCCAGCACATCGAGCAGGGGCATGTGTTCGATATCATCGTTACCGAGCGCAGCGGGGATTCCTACGCAAAGGTGCGCATTGCGGATTTTCACACCAACATCTGCCTGATCGAAAAGAATGGCCGGGTGCTCTACGAAAAGCCGCTGCTGAACGAGGAGGCCCGGCGGGACAGCCGGGCCGACCGCAGCCTGCTGAACATGAAGGACATCTGGGACTTTGCCGAGACCGCCGACCTGCAGGATGTGGCAGACCTGCTGGAACGCCAGATCCGCTACAACAACGCCATTGCAGAGGAGGGCCTTCTGGGCGACTATGGCGCGAACATCGGCCAGGTGCTGCTTTCTACTTACGGCAATGATGTGTCCATCCGGGCCAAGGCCAAGGCAGCCGCCGGTTCGGACGCCCGCATGAACGGCTGCGAGCTGCCGGTCATCATCAACTCCGGCAGCGGCAATCAGGGCATCACCTGCTCGGTGCCGCTCATTGAATACGCCAAGGAGCTGCACAGCGGCAAGGAAAAGCTTTACCGTGCCCTCATCATTTCCAATCTGGTGGCCATCCACGAAAAGACCGGCATCGGCACCCTGTCCGCCTACTGCGGCGCAGTCAGCGCCGGTGCGGGCGCAGGCGCGGGCATCGTATATCTGTGCGGCGACGGCTATCAGGCCGCCATCCACACGGTGGTCAATGCGCTGGCCATCGTGTCCGGCATCGTGTGCGACGGCGCAAAGGCCTCCTGCGCGGCAAAGATCGCATCCTCGGTGGACGCGGCGCTGCTGGGCTACAACATGTACAAGTGCCATCAGGAGTTCAAGGGCGGCGACGGCATCGTGATGAAGGACATTGAGACCACCATCAAGGGCATCGGGCGTCTGGGCAAGGACGGCATGAAGGAGACCAATGAGGAGATCATCCGGCTGATGATCGAGTAAGGCCGGGCCGGAATCGTGAAAAAATCATACAAATCCTTCTTTATTTTGTCATAACTCTTCCGTATAATAAGAAGTGGAATACTTTGCTGCTCTGCCCGCCCCGGCGGGCATCCGATAAAATGGGAGGAAATCATTATGGCCAACGAAAAGATCCTCGTTGTGGACGACGATACCAATATCTGCGAGCTGCTGCGGCTGTACCTGACCAAGGAGGGCTATCAGGTCACGGTGGCGAACGATGGCGAAGAGGGACTGGAAAAGTTCAACGCCGTCAAGCCGGACATGGTGCTGCTGGACGTGATGATGCCCCGCATGGACGGCCTTGAGGTCTGCCGCCGCATCCGCAAGGCGGGCAACACCCCGGTGATGATGCTTACCGCCAAGGGCGAGACCTTCGACAAGGTACTGGGCTTGGAGCTGGGCGCAGACGATTACATGGTAAAGCCCTTTGACGCAAAAGAGGTGGTGGCGCGCATCAAGGCGGTGCTGCGCCGCTGCCAGACGACCTCCGCAGCCGCCGAGAGCACCGAGGGCGTCATCGAGTTCGCCTCGCTGGAAGAGATTCGCAATGCTCTGAAAGACTTCAAGGAATCGGGTAAGTTTGTCGTAGCCTACGGTGATGCCTATACGCAGGGGTTATACTACCTGTCCAGCGTGGCCGATAAAGTCCTGCTGAACCCGCAAGGTATGCTCGAATGGCGGGGACTGGCAGCTACTCCTATGTTCTTCAAGGATTTATTGGAGAAAGTGGGCGTGGAGATGCAGGTGTTTAAGGTGGGTACATACAAATCGGCAGTAGAACCGTTTATCTCCACCGAAATGAGTGCAGCCAACCGCGAGCAGATAAATGTATACCTGTCTTCCATCTGGGGACAGATTACGAGCGCCGTTGCCGAATCGCGCAACCTGTCCGTAGAGGCATTGAACAAGGAAGCCGACCGCATGCTGATGTTTTACCCCGCAGAGGAAAGCGTGAAGAACGGGTTGGTGGACACCTTAATATATAAGAATGATGTACGCAACTACCTGAAAGCGATGGTAGGCATCGACAAAGACGACCGCATGCCCGTACTTGGTTTGCAGGACATGATTAACGTAAAGAAGAATGTTCCCAAAGACAAAAGTGGAAATGTGATTGCCGTATACTATGCCTATGGAGAAATTGACGGTGGTTCATCTTCTGCCTCCAGCGAAGAAGGCATCGACTCTAAAAAGGTGATTAAAGACCTGCGCAAGCTGAAAGATGACGAAGATGTAAAAGCTGTAGTATTACGCGTAAACTCACCGGGCGGAA
>OLSL01003479.1_pt1 | contig 11139 bp, 11 predicted proteins | sample 1672511 | NCBI WGS metagenome assembly OLSL01 (sample SAMEA3136694, study PRJEB25190) | human gut metagenome | biome: human gut; feature: human-associated habitat; material: faeces | place: Austria | collected 2013
AAATTGCACTTAACCAATCAGCAGCGGACAGCAACTGTCTTGCTGAAGATTTTATTAGCGGTAATCCAAAAACCGTAATTTCTCAAAAAAATAATGACGCGAGAAAATATCTGAAATTGCCCTTTTTATGCGATCTTACATCATATGGAAGTAATGTAGTAGCATCAGTCTCACCAGATCTATATGAAATAGTTGCGGAATATATAAACAGCTACCCGCCAGAACACTGCTTCGAAACACCTAATCTTCATGTGCTTATGGAGCAGCTAAGACAATTCGGGTTAGATATCTGTTTTATGGCACAATACTTTTTGCCGGACATAAATTCATTGAAAATATGCAGATGCGGATTTGAAACAAGAATTATCACAAAAAATCAGTTTCAAAGCTTATATCTTCCCCAATGGTCAAACGCACTTTGCAAAGAGCGCAGCGAACTGGACAAAATTGCGATCGGAGCGTATGACAACGGCACTCTTATCGGTCTTGCCGGCGCTTCAGCTGACTGCAAAGATATGTGGCAAATCGGCATAGACGTTTTACCTAAATACAGAAAGCAAGGTATCGCCTGTACACTTACAACAATTCTTGCACATGAGATTTTAAAGCTTAATAAAGTACCGTTCTACTGCTGTGCCTGGTCTAATGTCGCCTCGTGGGTGATGATGCTTATCGGACGGGTGAGGATCGGTGAACTGATGAAACTGCTGGGCCTGGCCTTCGCCGCCGTAATGCTGGCCGGCCTGCTGAATCTGGGCCGCAGCGAAACGGCCGGCGGCCGCGTGGAAACCTGGATCGACCTCTGGACCAAGCCCCAAACCGAAAAGCCGATCGACCAGCTGACCGACACCGAGCGTTCGATGATCGCCATCCACAACGGCGGCATCCTGGGCGAAGGCGCCGGACAGAGCGCCATGCGCGTCGAGATGATCCATCCCGAAAGCGACTATGCCTACGCCTTCTTCGTCGAGGAATACGGCATCGTACTGGCACTGGCCCTGCTGATGCTCTACCTGTGGATCTTCTTCCGTGCCATCGAAATTTTCCGACGGTGCGGCACGGCATTTCCGGGTCTGCTGGTCCTGGGATTGGCCCTGTTGATTACCTGCCAGGCGCTGCTGCACATCATGGTAACGGTAAACCTGATTCCCGAAACGGGACAAACCCTGCCGCTCATCTCACGCGGCGGCTCCTCGACGATCTTCACGGCTATCGCCCTGGGCATGATCTTGAGCGTCAGCCGACAGAACGACGAACAATCGCACGACATGCCCAAATCGGAAAGCATCTATGAGAAATAGCCCGCGACACTTCCCCACCGAAACCGCCGTTCCCGAGGGATCGATGCAACTACCGACCTCCGGTTCGAAGACCGTCGGACAACCCGCAGCCGCACACTACCAGCAGCGTGCTTGTTATGACATTAGTCGGCAGTTTTGTCGCAAGTCTCCTGCCGGAGCGCGCCATGAGCGGCACCATGCAGATCGCCATGATCTTCATCGGCCTGCGTTTCCTCCTAAAGCCGGTCAAAGCGACCAAAGAGCAAATGGCCGCGGCCACGCCGAAGGAACGCCTCATCAAATCCATCGTCGGCGGTGTCCTCGTCGGGTTTATCTGTGGCTTCGTCGGCGGCATGATGTTGCTGTTCGTTTTGACGTCGTTCCTCGGCTATGAGATGCACATGGCGGTTGGCACCAGTGTGTTCATCATGGCGTTCACTGCGCTGACCGGTGGCATCAGCCACTTCGCCATCGGCGGCATGCCGGATGTCACATGCCTCATTCTCTGCGTCGTTTTCACGCTCCTTTGGGCGAAGATTGCCGCCGCCATCGCAAACCGCGCCAGCGCCGTCACCCTGAACCGCGTCGTCGGCATGGTCATGATCCTCACCAGCATCGTGATCTTGCTTGTGAATTATGTATTTTGATAAATAATCTCCTCCATAAAAACGAGACCCCCCGAAGCACGCTTTGGCACTTCGGGGGTCTTGTCTGTTTAAGCTTTAATACTCATAATGATGCGCTTCTTTCAGCATTATGTCTTTCACCTTCATCAGGCGGATCTGGGTGGAGCGCTCGTTTTCGTCAAGCTTCATCGTGATGTACTTGATATTCGTCTGCAGCTCCGGGATCATGACGTGCTCCAGCGCGTTGACGCGACGGCGGGTCTTTTCAATCTCTGCCGCCATCAACTGGCAGGATTTTTCCACTTCCGCCAGCTTCAGCATTTTGGGGAAGACCTCGGAAAGCGAAAGGATCGCGTCGTCAAGGTCGCCGGTCGTAAAAGCGAAGCCGTAGGAGTACATGTCGTTCTGGTCCGGTGTACGCGTCTTAAAGTCAAAATCCGGAATCTCCACGCTCATCACGTTCTGCGTGCCGGCGGAGATCGTCAGTTCCTGCTTCGGCGCAAGCAGCGCGGTGTTCAGCATTTCGTCCGGCATACCGGCGCGCGCCAGCATGAAGTTCTGGTTAGCGGAGACGAGCGCCGTCTCCACTTCTTCGCGCAGCGCTTTGTTTTCGCGCACCTTATCGAGAAACTGGCGCATCAGCTCGTCGCGCTTATCCTTCAGAAGCTTGTGCCCGCGCACGGCGGTGACGAGCTTCTTTTTCAGCCGCGTCAGCTCCATTCTGGTGGGGTTTACCTGGGTGCCTGCCACCGCGCATCACACCTTTCCGTAATACTGATCGAGGTACTTGTCGTCGATTCGCTTCAGTTCGCTTCTGGGCAGGATGGAAAGCAGCTTCCAACCGAGCTCCAGCGTGTCTTCAATGTCGCGGTTCGTGTTGTAGCCCTGCGAAACATACTCGTTTTCAAAGGCGTCCGCAAACTTCGCGTACAGCTTATCGATCTCCGTCAGCGCGGCTTCGCCGAGGATGACCATGAGCTCCTTTGCTTCTTTACCGCGTGCGTAGGCGGCAAACAGCTGGTTCATAGTGCTCGCGTGGTCGGCACGGGTCTTGCCCTCGCCGATGCCCTTATCCTTCAAACGGGACAGCGACGGCAGAACGTCGATCGGCGGCGCAATATTCTTGCGGTATAGCTCACGGCTCAGAATGATCTGCCCCTCGGTGATGTAGCCCGTCAGGTCGGGGATCGGGTGGGTCTTGTCGTCTTCCGGCATGGTTAAAATCGGGATCAGTGTGATGGAACCCGTCTTGCCGTGCTGGCGGCCTGCGCGCTCGTACAGGGACGCTAAGTCCGTGTACATATAGCCCGGGTAGCCGCGACGGCCCGGCACTTCCTTACGTGCGGCGGAGACCTCACGCAGCGCGTCCGCGTAGTTCGTAATATCCGTCATGATGACGAGAACATGGTAGTTCTTTTCAAAAGCGAGGTATTCCGCAGCAGTCAGCGCCATGCGGGGTGTTGCGATACGCTCAATGGCCGGGTCGTTTGCAAGGTTTACAAACATGACCGTACGGTCGATGGCGCCCGTCTCGCGGAAGCTTTCGATGAAGAAGTTTGATTCCTCGAACGTGATACCCATAGCCGCAAACACAACGACGAACGGGTCGTTCGTGCCGCGCACCTTAGCCTGACGTGCAATCTGTGCGGCAAGCTGGGCATGGGGCAGACCGGAAGCGGAGAAGATCGGCAGCTTCTGGCCGCGCACCAGCGTGTTCAGACCGTCGATGGCCGAAACACCGGTCTGGATGAATTCCTGCGGGTAGTTGCGGGCCGCCGGGTTCATCGGCAGACCGTTGATGTCATCGCGGCGGTCGGGCAAAATCTCCGGGCCGTCGTCAATGGGGCGGCCGAGGCCGTCGAAAATACGACCCAGCATGTCTTCGCTTACGCCTAATTCCATCGTTCTGCCAAGAAAGCGCACGCGGCTGTTCGAAAGGTTGATGCCGGTGGAGCTTTCAAAAAGCTGCACCAGCGCGTTGCCCTCGTTAATTTCCAGCACCTTGCAGCGGCGCTTTTCACCGTTTGCAAGTTCAATTTCCGCCAGCTCGTCATACGTTACGTTTTCAACGCCCTTTACGAGCATCAGAGGACCTGCGACCTCCTGTATGGTTCTGTATTCCTTTGGCATCAGAAGTCCTCCTTGTTTTCAATGGCTTTGTCAATCTGCTGAGAGAGCTCTGCGCAGATCGCATCGTATTCCGCGGAGACCCGGTCGTTCGCCGTGTATTTAAAGCGGCCTATTTTTTCGCGAACAGGCAGCGCGATGAGGTCGTCGACCTTCGCGCCCTTGTCGAGCGCCGCAACGCACTGGTCGTAGAAGTGAACGACCAGCAGCATCATGTCGTGCTGCTTTTCAAGGCTTGTGTACGTGTCCGTCTCATGGAATGCGTTCTGGTGCAGGAAGTCTTCACGAATGGAGCGTGCAGCCTCCAGCTTCAAGCGGTCAGGCGCGGAAAGCGCGTCCATACCGACAAGCTTTACAATTTCCTCAAGCTCTGCTTCGTCCTGCAAAATGCGCATCAAACGCGCACGCAGATCCATCCAGTCCTCCGCCACGTTCGTGTTGAACCAGTTCGCCATCGTGTCCACATAAAGGGAGTAGGAGGTCAGCCAGTTCACGGCGGGGAAGTGGCGCTTATACGCAAGGTTTGCATCAAGGCCCCAGAAGACCTTGACGATACGCAGCGTCGCCTGTGAGACCGGCTCCGAAATATCGCCGCCCGGAGGGGAAACGGCGCCGATAACGGAAAGCGCACCCTCGCGGCTGTCACTGCCGAGCGTAATGACGCGGCCGGCACGCTCGTAGAACTGTGCCAGACGGCTGCCGAGGTACGCCGGGTAGCCTTCTTCGCCCGGCATCTCTTCCAGACGGCCGGACATTTCACGCAGTGCCTCCGCCCAGCGGGAGGTGGAGTCTGCCATGAGGGCTACGGAATAGCCCATGTCACGGAAATACTCCGCAATGGTGATGCCGGTGTAAATGGACGCCTCACGCGCCGCAACCGGCATATCGGACGTGTTTGCGATGAGCACGGTGCGCTTCATCAGCGAATACCCGGTTTTCGGGTCAACGAGCTCCGGGAACTCGTTTAAAACGTCGGTCATCTCGTTGCCGCGTTCGCCGCAGCCGATGTACACAACGATGTCGGCTTCCGCCCACTTTGCAAGCTGATGCTGCACAACGGTCTTGCCGCTGCCGAACGGACCCGGTACGGCCGCTACGCCGCCCTTTGCAATCGGGAACAGCGTATCGATAACGCGCTGGCCGGTGATGAGCGGCATATCTGGCGAAAGCTTTTTCTGGTACGGTCTGCCGCGGCGGACAGGCCACTTCTGCATCAGCGATACGTTCACACTGCTGCCGTTCGGCGTGTCAATGACCGCCACGGTGTCCGTTACGGTGTATTCACCGGCGGAAATGGAGCGGATTGTGCCGCGCACGCCTGCCGGTACCATAATCTTGTGCAGCACGATCTCGGTCTCCTGTACGGTGCCGAGAATGTCGCCGCCTTCTACTTCGTCGCCCACCTGTTTAAGGGGCGTGAAGCTCCATTTTACATCGCGCTTTAAGGAGGGAACCTCCACGCCGCGCTTTAAGTTGTTTCCTGTCATTTCCATAATGGCGGTCAGCGGGCGCTGAATACCGTCGTAAATGGAGCTGATAAGGCCCGGCCCGAGTTCAACGCTCATCGGCTCGCCGGTGGATTCCACAGGCGCACCCGGCCCGAGACCGGAGGTCTCCTCGTAAACCTGAATGGAGGCCTCGTCTCCGTGAATTTCTATGATCTCGCCGATCAGTCGCTGGTCGCTGACGCGCACAACGTCGAACATGTTCGCGTCGCGCATACCGCCTGCAACTACGAGCGGACCGGCTACTTTTTTGATTGTGCCTTGGCTCATGTGCTTAGTCACCCGTTTCGTTAATCGTTGTCGTTAAAGATAATATCGGAGCCGACTGCCTGCTCCACGGATTTTTTAACCATTTTAATGCCCATGCCCGTGTTGCCCGTAACGCCGGGAATCGGGATGATGGCGGGCAGCGGCTGCAGGCGGAAGTGGTCCAGCTCGTGCTCCAGCTCGGCGGCAAGCGCTTCCGTAATGTAGATCACGGCGTATTCGCCCTCCGCTAAGCGGCGCAGCGTTTTGGAGCCCATCTCCGAATCCGTCACGGGAAAGACCTCCAGACCGAGCGCGGCAAAGCCGTAAATGCTGTCGCGGTCTCCGATGACTGCTGCTCTGTACATTTCGTTTCCCTCTTTCTTTACAGGTCTCTCAAACGTGCACGGATGCGCTCATCCGGCAGGTTGTTCTGCTTGCCGGAAATAATAATGCGCACGGTAGAAATCTCGTTTTGGCGCGCCGTAACATACCCGAGCAGCGGCGCTACCGTAAAGTAATCCTGGCGGCTGATTTCTTTTACAAGCGCTGTCTGACGGTCGTCGCACCATTTTTCAAACGCGGAGAAGCCGTCCTTCAGCGCCTTTACGCCGTCAGCATAGTCCGTACGGGAAAGGTACGCGTAAAACGTGTCCGTGTCTTTCGACGCCGCGTCAATGAGCTCTTCCAGATCCAGCGTGTCGCACGGGGCGAGGCTTTCTTCCAAAAACGCACGGCTTTTGCCGGTGTGCAAAGCGCGTGCCGCGATTTTAATGTCCGCCGACGCCACCTTAAACTCGGAAAACGCCGTAATCAGCGCGTTTTTGCTCTCTTTACCGGTCTTGTGGATCGCCGTGAGGCATGCGCGGTCTAAAATGATGTCGCACCGCTGACCGTCGCGCGTGGTAAGCAGCGCGTCCGTCGCCTTTTTTGCGGCTTCCGCCATAAAGTCCGGCAGAAGGGAGAAGTCATTTTCTCTGACCGCCTGCTGCATTTTTTCCGGCTCCACGGTGCCGCCGGACATAAACACGTTGTGCGGCTCCGCGTTTGTGACGGTGCACTTCACCGCCGCTTTCATATTGTTGAAGTCTATGGGATACAGCAGTACGCTGAACGGCGTGAGGTCGGGCAGCAGCTCGTGCATGAGCGCCCACGTTTTCTCCTCCTCGGCGGCAAAAATCGCCTCGGCAGAGGTTTCGCCGCCAGAGCCCCAGCCCTTATCGGCCAGTGCACGGAAGCACTCTGCCGGCGTTTTGCACGCCATCAGCCTGTCCAGATCCTGCTGCGTCAAAAGCGAAAGCTCCCGCGCTTTAATGCGCGCCACAGCATAGATGTATTCCTGTTCCATTCGTTAAACCACCTTTTCTGCCGGCGGCTCAGCGAAAGAGCATGCCGCCCGCAAGGTCCTGCAATGTGTCTCCGGCGGCCTCAAACAGCGAAGCGAACGTGCAGTTCACGTCGATGCCGCCGTAAACGAGCAGGAAACCGTCCGGGATATTGCACGGCGTGTTCGATACGGTGATGTTCGTCCCGGGCACAGCCATTTTCAGCTGCGCCGAAAAATCCTGCGGCATGCGCGCAAGGTCTTTTTCGTTTAACTGCATTTCAGCATCGCCCGGCAGTGCGTTTTTCTGCGCAAGCTTTAAAAGCACGCTGAAGTATTCGTCATCCGGCAGATCGTGCAACTCTTTCTGTGCCGCCGCGATTACATCGCGAATGGCGTTCTGCTTTGCGGCAAGCACGGTGCGGCGGCGTGTGAATTCCGCGGTCGAAGCCGCACGGGCTTTAATATCCGCGCCGACCTTTTCACTGTCCGCAAGCAGGACATTTGCTTTCTGCTCTGCCTCGGCGGCAGCGTCCGCAAGCGTCTTTTTTGCTTCTTCTTCCGCAGCGGCAACCTGTTCCGCCGCTTTCGCTTCGGCATCCGCAAGGATCTGTTCTATAATTCTGTCCAGTCCTGTTGCCATGGATCGATCCTCTTCCTTTCTTTTTTGGATTTTTGGGAGTGGATCATCAGATGGCGATGCCGCCGATGTTTGCAACAGCCAGCAGGGAAACGAGCAGAGCCAGAACCGCATAAGTTTCAACCATGGCCGGGAAGATCATGGCTTTACCGAACTGATCCGGGCGCTTTGCAACGAGTGCGATGGAAGAAACGGCTGCCTTTGCCTGCTGCTTTGCGGAGATGAGACCGATCACGGCCATCGGCATGCAGGCTGCAAGATAGAGAAGGCCCTTTGCAAAGGAGATGTCTGCGCTGCCGCCCAGAACACCGATGTTCGTCAGCGTGAGGAAGGCGATGAGCAGGCCGTAGATGCCCTGCGTACCCGGCAGAAGCTGAAGAATAAGGACTTTACCGAACAGCGGGGGATTTTCGGAAACGACGCCTGCGGCTGCCTGACCGGTCATGCCTACGCCGATGGCGGAACCGATGCCGCCGAGAAGTGCTGCCAGAACTGCGCCGACAAGCGCGAGAACAATGCCGAGAGAGTTGATATCGAACTTATCCATGTTACTTTTCCTCCGTAATTTTGAAATATTTGGTTTTGGTGGTGAACGGTGCGAATTTGCGTCCGCCGCCCTCAAAGAATTTGCCGAAGAACTCAACAAACTGTAAGCGGTTCGTGTGCACATACGCGCCGAGCACATTGATGCCGATATTCAGCGTGTGTCCCACTACAAAGGCGAAAATAAAGATAATCACGCCGAGCGGGTTGTTGCCGGGCATGGCGCCCATCTGATTGAAGACCGAAGCGATAACGCCGGTTGCAAGGCCGAGAGCCAAAAGTCTCGAGTAAGAGAGAATATCGCTTAAATAGCTCGAAACACCGTACAGCCCGTAAAGACCTTTTAAGAAGCGCTTGCCGATGCTCTTGGAGCTGCGGCCCGAAGTGAGCACAATGCCTACCGCGCCGATGCCTGCCGCAATAATGCCCGCGGTGCCCACCGATGCCGGCAGCGTAAAGGAAAGCGCCACCATGTCGGCGAACATCTGCATGGAAAGCAGATAAATAATCGCGCCGCCGACGAGCAAATACCAGAACACAACGTCATAGATCGCGTCCAGCCACTTGCCCTGTTTTGCAAGCTGATAGAACTGTGCGCCGAGGCCGGCAAACAGGTGGATGATGCCGACGAGGAACGAGAACAGCAACAGCCGCATCGGTTCATCGACCGGCGTGAACCACAAGGGTGGTATCACGATATCGGTGTTGAAGAATGTCTTTGCGATAACGGTGATCGCGTCACCGAAGAAGCTGCCGAACAAAATGCCCCAGAATATCGTGGAAATACCGCAATAGAGGAACATTGTCAGCGTCTTGCGCAGACCTTCTTCCATGTTTTTGAACTTGTGTAAGATGATGCCGCAGCCAAGGACCATCACAAGTCCGTAGCCCGCATCGGAAAGCATCATGCCGAAGAGAAAGTAATAGAAGACTGCCATGATGCCGCTTGGGTCGATTTCATGCTTGCCCGGCATGCTGTAGCTTGCCAGTACGCCCTCGACCGGGGCAGCAAACTTGTTGTTTTTGAGCTTCACGGGCACATCGTCCGCGTCACTCGGGTCGCACAGCTCCACGTAGGCTTCCTGCGTGGTCGTGAGCTCCGTCTTAAGCGCCTCGGCGTTCTCTGCCGGAATGTATCCCGTAATGAGAAACACGTGCGGGCTCTGCCATAAGCGGCCCAAAACATCGTATTTCTCGGTGCGCATCGTAAAGTAATCGATGGTGTAAAGCAGGTCTTCGCGTCGGTTTTTATGTGTGCGAATTTCCGCTTCGTTTTCATCGATCTCTTTTTGCAGCGCCGCAATGCGTCCGTTTAGGATGTCCACGCGCTCTGCGGGCGGCACCTTGCTCGGCTCCGCCGGATACGTAAACCCGATGGAACGCAGGTAGGTTTCAAGCTTTAATCCCTGCGAAATGTGGCACATCAAAAACGCGCATGTCTGCTGCGGGGAAGCGCTCAAAATCTCTACGACCACACCGTCCACGTCCGGCGCGCCTTCGGCGATTTTCGCCCGCAGCGTTTCTTCCGTATATTCTACCGGGAACGACCCCGTGAACACGGAGGTTGTCGGCGTGCTGATGGTGCGCATGGAAATATCCAGCTTCATCCACGGCTCCAGCGCACGGATTTGTGTCTGCAAGCGGAGAATTTCCGCGCGGTTGTCCGCACACTTTTTCCACAGCGTGTTGATGCGCGAGGCAATTTTTAAAAGCTCGCCCGCACCGTCAGCCGTTTCCTGATATTTGGAGAGCGGTATCGCGTCGCGTCCGTTCAGAGACGCGAAGAGGCTTTTTTCGGGCGGCTCCAGTTTATCGAGCGCGTCTAACGCCGATTGCAGCGCGGCTGCATTGTTTTCAAATCTTGATTTTGCCGGGACGGTATCCATCTTGGCAAAAACCGTTTCATCCGCTTTGCGGTCATCGATTTCCACGACGCCGCGCCGCTGGATCAGTTCCAGGATCTGTTTACGACGGTTCTTGAGCGCATAAATGCTGATGCGCTTCATAGGCATTACCGCCATAGGGGGATCCCCTCCTTTCGTGTTGGCGCCGCGTCAGCCGGTGATGGCCTCGCGGATAGCGCGGATTACGTTCGCGCTGTTTTGCTGCGCTTTTTTGCGGATATCCTCCGCCAGTGCGGCAGTTTCCTGCTGCGCTGTGCGTTGTTCGGCCGCAGCGGCCGTCTCTGCGCTTTGTTTTGCGGCTGCAAGGTCCGCTTTTGCTTTCTGCATGCGCTCCGTCTTCAGCTTGTCCGCCTTTTGTGCGGCGTCCTGCCGAATGGCGGCGCAGCGTGCAGCGGCCGTGTCCAGAATGCCGGCGGCCTTCTGCTCCGCATCCTTTACGGCGTCCAGAGCTTCTTTTGCCAAAAAATCACCTCCTGCTTCATTATTTTCAAAGAGCGGCGGCAAAAGGGGTAAAGACCCGCTTTTTGCGCCGTAGGTCATAACATAATACGCTTCCATTATAATATTATTTGCGGAATTTTACAAGAGATTTTACGGTATTTTCTCGAAAAAGTGCTTTCATATCGATAATAAAATAGACGTTTTGACGAATTCGTCTGCCTTTTAACATTCCGTCCATAAATGGATCTTTTTCTTCGTGTAACCCGAACGGTCTCTTACAAGTTTCTTACAAAAATTCACATTCTGTTTATGATTTTTTTTGAATCCGTGTTATAATAGAAATAATCACTTAATATGGATAACGGGCCGGTGCGGCCCGCGAACTTACAGGAGGCAGTCAAAATGAAAGCAAAGTCCCTTCACTTTTCCAAGAGCGGCAACGTACAGCCGATCGCATCCGAAATCGGCAGAGTTATGCAGTGCGTATGTGACCAGATCCCCCC
>OLSL01003480.1_pt1 | contig 11134 bp, 10 predicted proteins | sample 1672511 | NCBI WGS metagenome assembly OLSL01 (sample SAMEA3136694, study PRJEB25190) | human gut metagenome | biome: human gut; feature: human-associated habitat; material: faeces | place: Austria | collected 2013
ATTAAAATGAAAGACGGAATATATAAATGTATGCTTTTTGACGGAATAGAAAAAACGGAAGCGGACATGGTACTCTCAATGTTGGGGGCTGTAAGCAGACGATTTTCAAAAGGCAGCACGATTTTTGAGCCGGGAAAAAACTCCGGCACACTGGGCATTGTAATTATGGGGCAAATCCAGATAATAAAAGAAGATTACTGGGGAAACCGCACCATAATATCTGACATGCGCGAAGGCGATATGTTCGGTGAAGCATCCTGCTGCGATATCAGAGAACTTGTGCCGTTCAGTGTCGTCGCGGTATCGGACGCAGATATTATGACAATCGAGCACAGCAGGCTGTTTTGCGGAGGAAAGCTGCCCTGTTCCTGCCATAATCGCCTTCTGTATAACCTAACCCGCTCGCTGGCTGCAAAAAACAACACTCTATCACGGAAAATATCACATATCACCGAGCGTTCAACACGCGACAAGCTTATGTCATATCTTTCCGAACAGGCTTACCTCTGCGGCAGAAACAGCTTTAAAATACCGTTTGACAGGCAGGAGCTTGCAGACTATCTTTCGGTAGACAGAAGCGCCATGTCAAACGAGCTTTCTAAAATGCGGCGCGAGGGACTTATCGATTACCGAAAAAATAATTTCAAGTTTTTATAAGCCTTATCGGCACTGCATGATTTTAGTATTGACGGATAGGGAAAATTTAATTCAGAGGTTTTTATATGCTGATAAGCGGAATACGGCTGAAGGTCACACATTGCAGCAAGGAGCTGCTTGAAAGAGTCAAAAAGCAGAGTGGCATGCATGAATGCAGTTACAGAATTATCAAAAAGGCGACCGATGCATGTCACAGTGATATATGCTATGTATACACCATTGAAGCGGTAAAAAAAGGTGAAAATTTCAAAACATATCCGGGCTTTATCCCGCAGGCGAGGGTGCCGGATACGCCGGAGGAATAATGTCAGCTGCGGTTGACGGCATAAAGTGCGCACTTACCATAATATACAGTCATTCAAAATAAAACCTCCTGCTGCAGGGCGGGAGATTTTATTTTTTAAACATACTTTACGGTTTCGGACAACGGCAGTCTGTCAAAGTGTCTTTGTGACGGCTGAGCATCCTCCGCCGGATAACCTACGACAACAAGACAGCGAGGAACTATATTTTCAGGCAATTCAAACCTGCGTGCAAGCTCGTTTTTATCAAAAATACATACCCAGCAGCTTCCGAGTTTCTCGTTTGTCGCTGCAAGCATAATGTGAGTGGCACAGATAGATGCGTCCATCTCCCCGCGGCTTTTACCGTCTGAGTCTACCCAGCACTCATTTTCATCACTACAAATGGCAAATATAAGCGGTGCACCGTAAGTACACGGACTTATTCTTCTGAAGTCCGAAATAGCCTTCTCACTGTGCGCGCAGATAATACGCACCGGCTGCATATTTTTAGCGGTAGGCGCAGTTTGAGCAATTTCAAGAATACGTAAGATTTTATCCTGCTCCACTTTTTTATCCGAAAAGCTACGCACCGACCAACGTGCTTTAATTATATCATTAAATTCCAAGGATATTTCCTCCATTTTTCTTTTTTAAAATTATATAACTCTCCGAAAATATTGTCAATCAGATATTAACAATTCATAATAAAAACAGCGCGGCATAGCCACGCTGTTTTTTGAGAGGTTGTTAGTTATTAAAACTTCTGTTCTGCTCGTTTGAGTTCTGATTGCGCTGATTGCTGTTCTGATTGTTCTTCTGATTGTTGTTCTGGTTGTTCTTCTGATTGTTGTTCTGGTTGTTGCGCTGATTGTTGTTCTGGTTGTTGTTCTGGTTGTTCATAATGTCTCTCCGGTCACTTCTAAAATTTGGCAGCGGAATATCATAAATTTGACTGTACGAGTGCACCTCGCTCTGATCCATCGGAGCAGACGGGATAAGTCCCGTACATTCCGACATTGACGCTGCGTGAAAGCTGTCGTCAAACAGCTCTCTGTCGTCTTCGCAATCATAAGGCAAATGTTTTTTCATAACAATCTCCCCTCTTGCAATCACATGTAAAATAAAAGCTGCAATAAGCGACGAAATTCAGCTAAATCAAAGAATAAATATTAAAAGCCTTTCTCTGACAGGATGAAATACATCAAGCTGATTACAATTCATTTCAATGTGATTGCATTTAAAGAGCGCTTTTGCACTCTTCGATATTATAATTGCCGTAAAACGCAGAATTATAAGCAGTAAATTTTAGCAAAAAAGCAGAAAATTTTAAAAGCGTTGACATAAAAAAAGAAAAAGATTAGAATAATAGTAGTATTAAGAAAAGGCAGGTGAAAACAGTGGACGCTTCAGGCGTGACGGTACCGCGACAATGCGGCAAAGACAGCACCCCGCCGCTGTTTTTGCCGCGCAAAAACGGTACCTCTTAAATTATTATTAAGGGGGCTGATTCAACATGGAAAAAATGACGCTTAAAGACACTGTGCTGAAGCTCGCAGCCGACAAAAAATACAAAGCGCTTCGTGAGGTCATGAGCGTTATGAACGCATTTGACATTGCAGAAAATTTTGAGCAGCTGCCGGCAAATAAACGACCCGTTCTCTTCAGGCTTCTGCCTAAGGAGCTTGCGGCAGATGTTTTTGTCGAGCTGGCAGACGATATCAAAGAAGAGCTTATAAAAAGCTTTTCTGACAGCGAGCTGGCAGCGGTAATCGACGAGCTGTATGTCGATGATGCGGCGGATCTTGCAGAGGAAATGCCGGCAAACGTGGTCAGACGTATTTTGCGCCATGCGTCGCCCGATATGCGCAAGATGATTAATGAAATCCTGCGTTATCCCGACGACAGCGCAGGAAGTATAATGAACACCGAATATATTTCACTGCGTGCAACGATGTCAGTGGAACACGCGGTAGCTCATATCAGAAAAACCGGCTTTGACAAGGAAACGGTCAATACGCTGTATGTAATCGATAAAGGGAGACATCTGATAGGCGTAGTTTCTATCCGCGCACTTCTTTTCGCCGCTCCACAGGATATTATAGAAGATATAATGGATACTCACAGCATTATATTTGTAAATACACTGGACGACAAAGAAAACGTAGCAATGACATTTGAAAAATACAACCTTACCGAGCTTCCCGTAACAGATACCGAAAAAAGACTTGTCGGAATTGTAACGGTTGACGATGCGATAGACGTTTTGCAGGAAGAGGCGACGGAAGATATTGAAAAAATGGCGGCAATAACGCCGTCTGACAAGCCGTATCTTAAAACATCCGCGACGGAAACATTTGCAAAGCGGATACCGTGGCTGATGATTCTTATGATATCCGCAACATTTACCGGGATAATCATATCCCATTTTGAAAGCTCGCTCGGCGCGTTGCCGATATTAACGGCGTTTATTCCTATGCTCATGGATACGGGAGGCAACTCCGGCAGTCAGGCATCGGTTACGGTAATCCGCGGAATATCGTTGGGCGATATTCGTTTCAGGGATATTTTCAGGGTTATATCAAAGGAGCTGCGCGTAGCTCTCATGTGCGGAATTGCTCTTGCTGCCACAGCATTTGCAAAAGTATACTTAATCGATAAATTTATAATGGGAAAGGAAATAACACTGCTTATTGCATTTGTAATAAGTGCTACGCTGCTTGTAACGGTAATTATTGCAAAGATTGTAGGCTGCACTCTGCCGCTGCTTGCCAAAAAGATAGGGTTTGACCCGGCTGTAATGGCAAGTCCGTTTATTACAACTATTGTAGACGCTTTTTCATTGCTGATTTATTTTTGGTTTGCTAATATGATTTTGGGACTGTAATTAACACAGCAGACAGTTGCTGTCTGCTGTGTTTTTATGCAGATAAATTTATACCGGATGAGAAATATATACAAAATAATATTGTATTTTTAATTTTTATTGACATTATATCCCTAATATGCTATATTATGCTTAATAAGCAAGGAGGTATGATCTGATATTTTTATAAAATTTTGAAAAATGAATAAAAGAGAAAAAATATTAATAAGCATTATTTCTGTCATTTTAATTATATTAACCATAACTTCCATATCGCTTTATAACCTGAAAAACAGGGCATCTTTCCTTCAAGAACAAATTGATTATATATTCATATATTCACTGAGAATTGCCATTTCAGCATATTCAGGCGTTGACGAAAATGGTTTTGCAAGCGAGAATGATGAAGAGGATTTTTATAAAAATGCCTATCTGTGCAGTAATTTACATGGTCTCACGTCATATTCCAATAATAAGGTTTTTACTGATATTGTTGCATTGTTAAGCAATACCTTTCCTCTGCACGGGATACCTAAGTTAAGCAATGAACTGATAGAATGTATACTCAGATATATATCACATCCCTGTGAGTATGCAGAGCTTGAATCTGAGATAACAGAGGGAATACAAGAAATTTTCGACACATACTGGTAATATTCAATGTTAAAACAACAAACACGGCACGGTTATATCCTTGCCGTGTTTTGTCAATTTTATCCGCAATTCATACTATTGAAATTTACATAAAAATCTGATAAAATTAAAATAAAACCCAAAAGGCGGTTTGACATGATAAACATTGTACTTGTAGAGCCGGAGATACCGCAAAATACCGGCAATATCTCTCGCACATGTGCCGCAACCGGCATGAGGCTTCATATAATAGAACCTATCGGCTTTGATATATCGGACCGCGCGGTAAAGCGGGCGGGTCTTGACTACTGGAAATACCTTGACATTACGGTTTATAAAAATTATGAGGAGTTTTTACATAAAAACCACGGTCAGTTTTACTACTGTTCCACAAAAGGTCAAAAGATTTATTCCGACGCAGATATGACAGATAAAAGCTTATATCTCGTATTCGGAAAGGAAACAAAAGGATTAGACGAACAGCTGCTCAAATCCAACTATGACCGCTGTATCAGAATACCGATGATAGACGACGCACGCTCGCTCAATCTTTCAAACTCGGTCGCTGTCATAGGCTATGAGGCACTGCGCCAACAGGGCTTTTTGTCACTGAAAACCAAAGGAGAACTCACTATAATATGAAAAATACAAAAAAAATAACAATTTCACTTGTTACTGTCGCCGTTCTATGTTTAAATGCGTTTTTAAGCCCGACTTTATCGGCAAAAAGCAGCACAGATGCTCCGCATTTCAGCATCAGTGACAGAGCAAATCAGCAGTACCGCAGCGGGCGCATACCTTCGCACACGGCAGTTACATCTTACACCGACGACTCGGAGCAAAACGGCAGAGCGGTTAAAAAATCAGGATCGTACCCTTCCTATTACAGTTCCGCCGATTTAGGCTATACCTCCGGCGTTGACAATCAATTGACAACCGACGCCTGCTGGGCATTTACACACAACGAGCTTTTAGAAATAAATCTTGCTAAAAAGTACGGTGTGAAATATGATTTTTCCGAACAAGCGATGAAATTCGAGACCTCAAACATCACAAATCCGCTGTACGGATACATGCGCAATCCCAACGGAGGCGGAAACGAATATTATTCTACCGCATATCTTGCCAGGACAGGCAGCGTACTTGAAGCGGACGAGCCATTTTCCCTGTCGGAAGTTCGCAATGTAAACAAAGACGAAATCAATCGTCAAGGAATGCTTAACAGCGTCCCTATGTACATTTTCGGTTTGAACAGCAACAATACTTATAACTCAGCGGCTGTTGACAAGATTAAAGAGCTTGTTATGCAGTACGGCGCCGTAGGCTCAGCGCTGTTCTATGATGAATGCCCCCTTTATCAGCCCTCATCGCGTGAGTGTTATTATTACGACAGCTTATACAATGAAAATTTTCCCGATATATACGCAAACCACTCGGTAACCATTGTCGGCTGGGATGATAATTACAGTGCGGACAACTTCGTACACAAGCCGGCCGGAAACGGTGCTTTTATTGTAAAAAACAGCTGGGGACTTTATCACAACAATCAATCCTCCGATTATGTATATGTATCATACTATGACAGACACATTACAAACGAAATTTTTGCGACGGATTACGAAATTGAAAACAGTCTTTATGATAACATTTATCAGTATGACCCGCTCGGCTGGTGCCGTAATTTAGTAATAAACAACAGCAAATCGCTGAGTGTCACCCGCTTTGTTGCCGACAAGCCAAATGAAACGGTAACCGCCGTTTCGACATACATAATACAGCCCGGCACCTCAGTTAAGGTTATGATATGTACAAACGGTGATTTTAAAAATCAAAGTGCCTACAGCACGGTTTACGAGCACACATATGACGCAGCGGGCTATTATGTAATGCCGATAACACCTGTAAAGCTTGCGGGAAACGAGTATTTTGTCGCATTAGAGCTGAGCGTGCCCTCAGGCAGCGCACAGCTTGCGATTCAATCTGATATCCGACTTCTGATAGACAACTCCGTAAATATTCCCAACACATGTTATGTCGGCAGCTCTTTTAGCGACCTGAATACAATAGAAAATATCGCAGAAGCCATAAATTCTCAGACAAATGTGAGCAGTGATAAAATACGCATGCCAATGGTCTGTGTAAAGGCATTTACCAAATCATCAGATACAAATTCTTTTGAAAATATCAGCTCTTTTACGGACGTTACGGACACACGCTGGTACGCAAAGGCAGTTGACTACGCTGTCGGAGCCGGACTCTTTTCTGGCGTCAGTGACAATACATTCGAGCCGGCAACGGAGATGACAAGAGCAATGTTTGTAAGAGTGCTTGCAAACCTGACAAATATAAATGTTTCAGACTATACGGATATAGGGTTCAAGGATATAGAGAAAAACCGCTGGTATACGGCGGCGGCATATTGGGCTGTCACTGAAGGCATAGTTCAGGGTACAGCTCCGAATACATTCTCACCCTATGAAAACATTACGCGGCAGCAAATGTGCGTAATGCTGATGCGGTTTGCTGATACTCTCGGCATGAGTTTTGAAAGAACAGACCAAAGCTTTGTATTCGATGATGATAACAGAATCCAAAACTATGCGCGTCAGGCAGTATATACATGCCGGGAATACGGAATTATAGGCGGCATGACAGATACGACGTTTGACCCCAGAAGCAGTGCAACGCGCGCGCAGGTAGCCAATATGTTTATGAATTTCAGCCAAAAATACGTTTACTAAAATATTAAAGTTCTACTTTATTTTACCTGATATTTATGCTATACTGAATAAATGTCAGATTATTACGTTAAAAATCATTAATTCGGTATATAATTAAATTTGAAGGTAAAGGAGGAGTATCGCTTGAATAAAATCGTCATCAACGGACCTTGTCGTCTTGACGGCGAGGTGGAAATAAGCGGCGGAAAAAATGCAATTGTGGCAATACTGCCGGCTACTGTAATGGTACGTGGGAAATGCATAATTGAAAACGTCCCGCATATCAGTGACGTTGAAAATATCCTCGAGATTTTAAAATACATGGGCGCGGGTGTCAGATTTATCGACGCCAAAACGCTTGAGATAGACTGTACAGACATAAAGCAGTGCGAAATTCCTTATGAACTTGCACGCAGACTGCGTGCTTCATATTATTTTTTAGGCGCCATGCTGGGACGCTGGCATGATACGACGGTTGCCATGCCTGGCGGATGTTCAATCGGACTACGCCCGATTGACCAGCATATAAAAGGCTTTGAAGCATTGGGCGCAAAGGTGAACTTTGAACGCGGAAATGTACACGCACGCTGCAGCGCGCTTGTAGGCAACCATGTATACTTTGACGTTGTTTCTGTCGGCGCCACAATAAATATAATGATAGCAGCTGCAACTGCCGAAGGCATGACCGTTATGGAAAATGTGGCCAAAGAGCCGCATATCGTAGACGTGGCAAACTTTTTAAACTCCATGGGCGCAGACATTTCAGGCGCAGGCACAGACGTCATAAAGGTACGCGGCGTTCCGAGGCTGTGCGGCGGAAGTTACGCCGTAATTCCTGATCAAATCGAAGCCGGAACTTTTATGGTAGCCGCAGCAGCAACCCGCGGCGACGTCACAATAAAAAATATCATACCAAAGCATCTTGAGTGCATATCCAGAAAACTCACCGAAATGAACGTCAAAGTAGTAGAATTTGACGACTATATCCGTGTAATAGGTTCAGGTATAATTGAAAGTGCAAGCGTTAAAACCATGCCTTACCCCGGGTTTCCTACCGACATGCATCCGCAGATGGCAGTGCTGATGTCACTGGCCGATGGGACAAGCCGCGTAACGGAAAACATTTGGGAAAGCAGATTTAAGTATGTAGATGAGTTGAGAAAGCTCGGTGCGCAAATTGCTGTAACTGGCAACGTCGCCACTATCGAAGGAGGCGTGCAGTTACTTGGCGCTCCCATCCGATCCTGCGACCTGAGAGCGGGCGCTGCAATGATAATTGCGGGACTTGTGGCAAGCGGCACAACGGTAATCGAAGAAATTGAATTTATCGAGCGCGGATATGAAAATATAATAGAAAAATTCCGCGGTCTTGGAGCAAATATCAAAAAGGTAGACGTACAGTAATATATAACGGAGGAATATACAGTGGTTGTACTTGAACTTGAAAGCGGGGAAAAAATAGAAATAGAGCTCTATCCGGATATTGCACCGAAAACCTGTGAAAATTTCGAAAAACTGGTGGCAGACGGGTTTTATGACGGTCTAACCTTTCACCGCGTTATTTCCGGTTTTATGATTCAGGGAGGCTGCCCTAACGGCACGGGAACAGGAGGTCCGGGGTACAGTATCAAAGGTGAATTTACGGCAAACGGATTTAAAAACGATTTAAAGCATACCCGCGGCGTGATTTCCATGGCACGATCAATGAACCCTGACAGTGCGGGAAGTCAATTTTTCATCATGCATGCTGACGCACCTCATCTTGACGGACAGTACGCGGCATTCGGCAAAGTGGTTTCGGGAATGGACGCTGTTGATAAGATAGCAAGCACGGATGTAGACTATATGGATCGCCCGCTTGAAGACATCATTATAAAAGAAGCATATTTAAAGGACTGACCTTACGATCAGTCCTTATTATTTCACCTGTCCCACTTGTCGGAAAGCGCATCTATCTCCTTTGTGAATTTTTTAAGATCCTTATTTGCACCGCCGCGGTTATGCTCAATAACGAGCATAAGTCTGCGTCCGGCATCCATGAGTACTTTGAATGCCTCACTGACCTTAAAACCGAACCTTCCATCTTTCGCAATCTGATTTTTGTTTCCGCCGTAAATACAGACATGGTTCAAAATATCATACTGAGCGCCGTTATACGGTGCAATAGCCTCCGGAAATCCGAGGCTTTTTATAATTTCGCCGGCAAATTCGTCGCACACGGTATCGTCACCGTGATTTACAAACACGGTTTCAGGCTTATTTTTAAGATTTTTAAGCCAGTCAAGAAGCATGTTTTTATCGGCATGCCCGCTGATACCGTCCATCTTGGCTATTTGTGCCCGAACCGTAATTTCCTCACCGAAAAGTTTAACAGTTTCCTCACCGTCCAACAGCTTTCTGCCAAGAGTACCCTCCGACTGATAACCTACAAACAGTATTGTACTTTCGCTCTTCCACAAATTATGCTTCAAATGATGACGTATTCTGCCCGCCTCACACATACCGGAAGCTGAAAGAATAACCTTAGGAGTCTCGTCAAAATTAATCATTTTTGACTCATCGCTTGATACGGCAAGATTCAAATCATCAAAAATTATAGGATTAACACCCGACTTTAATAGTTCAAGGGTTTTTTCATCATAATAATCGGTCATATCGTCCGAATAAATATTTGTCGTTTCAACCGCCATAGGGCTATCCACCCACACGGGAAAGCCATCGTGATTTTTAACAAGATTATTTTCCTTTATATATCTTATAAGATACAAAAGCTCCTGTGTTCTTCCGACGGCAAACGAAGGTATAACAACATTGCCGCCGCGGTCAAGTGTTGTCTGTATCACCTGCGTTAGCTGCGCAACATAGTCCGGCCGCTCACCGTGAAGGCGGTTACCGTAGGTAGACTCTATAACAACAATATCCGCTTCTTCAGGTTTCTGAGGGTCGCGTATAAGCGGGCGGGAAACATTTCCAATGTCGCCCGAAAAAAGAATTACTTTTGTAATTCCTTTTTCCGTAACGGTAAGCTCAATACTTGATGAGCCGAGCAGATGCCCCGCGTCTGAGAACCTCGCTGTTATACCGTCGGCAATATCATACCGCTTACCGTAATCACACGGAGAAAAGTGTGATAGTATTTTTTCCGCATCCTCCATGGTATAGACGGGTACATACTCTTTCTCACCCGAACGCTTGGCCTTTCTGTTTCGCCACTCCGCTTCAAATTCCTGTATATGAGCCGAGTCCTTTAACATGATATCGCACAACTTCTGTGTAGCATATGTCGCATACACAGGTCCGTCATAGCCGTCCCGTGAAAGCGCCGGCAGCTTACCCGAATGGTCTATATGAGCATGAGTCAGCAAAACGCAGTCAATATCATTTGCGGCAACCGGCAGCTCGCAGTTTTCATAAATATCCTGTCCCTGTTCCATACCGCAGTCCACCAGTACATGCTTATCCGCAAACTCCAGATAATGACAGCTTCCGGTTACTTCATGGTCTGCCCCCACAAACACAAGTTTCATAGCTCTACCTCCGTTTTTGTAATGTTATTTCAAAGCATTGGCTGTTTCATAGAACTGATAATAAATTCCCTTCTGTTCCATGAGCTGGTCGTGATCGCCTTCCTCCACGATACCATCGTCTGTCAGCACCAGGATTCTATCCGAATTACGGATACTGGAAAGTCTGTGGGCTATGGTCAGGGTCGTGCGTCCCTCCGACAGCTCTCCTAAGGACTTCGCCACAGCAAATTCACTCTCATTATCCAGTGCAGAAGTAGCCTCATCCAGTATGATAATAGGCGGATTCTTCAGAAATACTCTGGCAATGCTGATCCGCTGCTTCTGTCCACCGGACAGTTTCACACCACGTTCTCCCACATAAGTATCATAGCCATCCTTCAGGCCCATGATAAAATCATGTGCTCCGGCGCGCTTTGCCGCCTCGATCACGTCTTCTTTGGAAGCTCCCGG
>OLSL01003487.1_pt1 | contig 11117 bp, 8 predicted proteins | sample 1672511 | NCBI WGS metagenome assembly OLSL01 (sample SAMEA3136694, study PRJEB25190) | human gut metagenome | biome: human gut; feature: human-associated habitat; material: faeces | place: Austria | collected 2013
GGTCGGGTGAATATAGGGGTTGTCCGCCGGATTCCGGGTCGACAATGGAGAGGCGTTCGTGGGCGAGAATGGCGGAGCCGCCTACGTAGATGCCACTCCAGTCCGGCCCACGATGACGGATTTTCTGCGCCATCCGTAGCGCTTTGTTTCTCAACTCAGGAGTTTGAGACTGTATGTTGAAGATTCCTGCTATTCCACACATGAGAATTAAAAATTAAAGGTTAAAAATTAAAAGGAGGGAAATCATTTCTTGTTTTCTTTTAGAGGTTCGAGGTAACGGTCTATTTCTGTTGCCACTCGTCGTCCGTCGGCCAAGGCACGTACTACGAGGCTGGCGCCGTGGGCGGCATCGCCTGCCACGAATACGTTCTCTGCAAACTTCGGTTGCTCGGGCTTGAGGAAACCCATGGCAAGAAGTACCATATCGGCTTCGATGACCTCTTTCTTACCCGTAGATTTCATGGTAGGGCGGTTACCGTCTGTTGCCGGAAGCCACTCCACTTCTTCCACTTCTACATATCTCATGCTTCTTCCTGAAGATACCGAAGTTTTATCCTGATCTGTAAAATGCATCCGGAATTTTCCGTCAGCATAATCCAGGATCAGCTTCTCTGAAAGGATAACTTTAAAGCGGTTCTTTGTAATATCCGAAATCGTCATTTCATATACCGGATATCCCTCTCCTGCCAGCATACCTTTCACATCACTTACCAGATGTTTCTTCTCTTCTAGTTCTCTTACCGGACGTTGACAGATCTTGCCGTCTTTTTCAAAGATTTCTCTTGGAAATGTAAAGCAATGCTGCCATCCTGTCTGAATGGTCGGATTGCTGTATTCTTCGCAGTCCGGCATTCCCATCCAGCTGATGTGAATTCTTCGTCCGTCTTCTGTCTCAAAGCTCTGCGGTGCATAATAATCAAATCCATAATCCCATAAGTGATATTCTGACAGCTTATATTCTCCAAGAATATCTCCTTCTATCTCAAAATATCCGGACTGATATACATTGCAGTCATCCCAGATACCGCCTTCCAGCCCCTGGACCGATGTAGAAAGAAGCTTCTTCGTACCAATCTCAAAGTAATCCGGACACTCCCACATATAACCGAATGGATTTTCCGATTCTACCCGGTTTCTGAATTTCCAGTTTATCTTGTCTTCTGATTCGAATACCAGCACCTGCCCAACGTCTTCATTGGTTCTTGCCCCCTGTACCATATAATAGGTATCATTTTCTTTCCATACCTTGGGGTCTCTCACATGACAGGTCAGATCGTCCGGATAATCGGAATTGCGCATCAGTTCTTTTTTTCTGCCAAATGTCTTTCCATCTTCTGTCATAACCAGAACCGTATTGCCCTCACGTCCGGTTCGAATGTAATCATATTCCCCGTCTTCTAATTTGACATTTCCTGTATAGTACAGATACATTTTTCCATCTTCGATAAATGCGGATCCGGAATATACCCCGTGACAGTCAAACGGCTGATCCGGATAAAGTGCGGTACCCTGATATTCCCAGTCAATCATGTTCGTGCTGGTGTAATGTCCCCACATCTTCACGCCGCCTTCCGCATCAAATGGCGAATACTGAAAAAATGCGTGATAGATACCCTGGAACTGGCAGAGTCCATTTGGATCATTCAGCCAGCCGACCGGCGGCATCAGGTGTAGTTTTTCTCGAAATTTTCTATCTGATACGGATAACTCTTCTCTGGTTTTCTGGCTTTGTTCTGCTGTCTCTACTAATTTCGCAAGATCTCTTGTTAATGCGTTCATAAATCAATCTTCTCCATCTATAAGCATTACTTTGTAAGTGTCATAACTTTACTTGTTGTTTTAACTTCAGCAGGTTCTGCCTTTGTTACATTTCCAAATTCATCTGTATTTGTCAGAATCATCATGGTTGTCGTCTGATATCCTGCATTCTTGATTTCCTCAAGATTTGCTTCTACCAGAATATCCCCTGCATGTACTTTGTCGCCATCAGAAACTTTCTTCGTAAATCCTTTTCCATCCATCTTCACGGTATCGATACCGATATGGATCAGGGGCTCACCTCCGGACTCTGTTGTGATACATACAGCATGACCTGTTTCGAAGATATTGGAAACTTCTCCGTCACATGGAGCTACAATCTTGCCATCTGCAGGCTCTACCGCAACGGTTGTTCCCAGCATTTCGGATGCAAATGTCTCATCCGCAACCTCAGATAATGAAATCTGTGTTCCATTTACCGGACTTGTCAATGTCTCTTCTGCTTTATTGTTGTCTGCTATTTCGATATTTTCTACTTTCTCTGTTGTTCCAGTTGTCTCTGTCACATCTGCCGTTACTGCCTTTGGTTCTGCATCCTTATAGATTACAAATGAGATTGCGAATGCAACACCAACTGCGATCACCATCTCGATCAGATACTGAAGCGGCTGATTCAGGCAGAGCAAGATACCGAAGATACCTGTCACACCGGTTCCCTTAGCTCCGAGATGTACCAGGGATGCATACAAAGCTCCACATCCTCCACCGATACATCCGGCGATGAACGGCTTGAAGAATCTTAAGTTTACACCGAAGATCGCCGGCTCTGTAATTCCCATAAATGCACTGAGTGATGACGGAAGTGCCAGAGATTTAATCTTCTTATCTTTGGATTTGATACCTACTGCTAATGCTGCTGCTCCCTGTGCTACGTTTGCTGCACTTGCAAGCGGAAGCCAGTATGTAACACCGTATTTTGCAATCTGTCCGATATCAATTGCTGTATACATCTGGTGGATACCGGTTACTACGGTTGGTGCGTACAGACTTCCCATGATCAGACTTCCGATTCCAAGAGGAAGTGTTAACATCCACTGGATTGCTCCGAGGATCGCATTTTCAGCCCATACAAAGATTGGTCCTACGATTGATAATGTAAGGTAACCTGTTACGAATACGCTGACCAGAGGAGTCACGAATAAGTCGAGCACTTCCGGAACAATCTTATGTAACTTCTTCTCAATCACTGCCAGGATCCATACAGCGATGATAACCGGAATGACATGTCCCTGATATCCGACCATGTCAATCTTGAACAGTCCAAAGAATACGCTCTGTGTCTGCTGTACACCTTCGGTTGCTACCGTATAAGCGTTCTGCAGTGACGGATGGATCATGATCATACCGATAACTGCGCCAAGATACTGGTTAGCACCAAACGCTTTCGCTGCTGAGAATGCAATCAGGATCTGCAGAAATGTATATGCAATGTTTCTTATTGTCTGCAATGACAAGACGAAGTCTCGTTGCACAATGTGCTGCAGATGCAATGTTCTTACTTCCACCGACATGATCCAGGATATCCTGTGCGGTCTTTCTGTAATCCATAATAACTCTCCTTCCTTATTTTATGTGTAATCGTTTTCACATCTTGTAATTTTATAATAAGAAAAAAAATGCCATTTGTAAAGATGGCATTTTTACTGATATTTCATATTCATTTTTGTGCGCATTGCACGAATTTAGTTGCTTTTGACCGTTTTTGAATTTATTTACACGTATTATACACTGATTTTCTACTCCGGCAGCTCTTATTCTTCTATATTTTCTTCCGGATCATCAATTTCAGCAAGCCGAAATCCAAGTTTGATCTCCATCGGAATATTTTCGCCCCGTTCTATCACGTCCAACAAGAGTTCTGCACCCCTGATACCACTGGTTTTAAAACCGAAATGTACAGTTGGAATTCCACCGGTTACTGCCTTTAAAAGCTGATTATCACCAAATCCCGTAACCTGGATTGCTGTATTTTCCAATATATAACGGAATCTGGAACCCGTATCTTCCACATTCTTCGGTATCTGACTTCCTACATAAGTATGAATCGCTTCAATTGCTCCGGCCGCAATCGTATCTGTGGCGCACGATATGATATCGATGTCATTCTTTTCATTCAACAATTCCAGAACTTTCTCGTATCCGGACTCTGTAGTGAACTCCGCCACCTTATAATATCCGTCTTTTAATTCCCGTCCCGACCTTTTCAGACCTTCCCGGAATCCATCTTCTCTGGCTGCTCCGGCTGCCTTGTCTTCTCTTGAAACTCCGATATACGCGATCTCTTTTCTGCTCTTCGCCGCAACCGCACGTCCCATGGCCTCTCCTGCACCGTAATCATCATGATAAATGCAATTTGCAAACTTTGTATGTTGTCCGATCACGACAACAGGAACCTTGGATTCTTTCAGAAATCTTCTGTGCTCTGCTGTGATCATCGTACCCACAAGAATAATCCCGTCTACCGGATAATTCTCAAACAGACGCATATATTCTATTTCCTTCACCGGTGTATTATCCGTTCCTGCAAGCAGCATCTGGTAATTACGCTCTGAAAGAACTTTTTCAATTCCAGCTGTGATCCGGCTGATTGATTCAGAGTTAATCTTCGGCACAACCACACCAATCAGACACGCTTTCTTTGTCCTGAGCATACGCGCCTGCGCCGACGGCTGATATCCCGTCTCTTCGATCACTTTTTTAATCTGTTCTTTCTTCTCGTCACTTACATATCCACCATTCAGATATCTTGATACTGCTGCGCTGGATACCCCTGCCAGTTTGGCAATTTCTTTGATCGTCATCTGACATTTACTCCCCCTGTTATAATGTACTTCCATTCTCTTTAATTATTTTCTGATACCAGTAAGCGGAATCTTTCAAGATCCTCTTCTGTGTCGGATAGTCTACATATACCAGTCCGAATCTCTCAGAATAACCTTTTGCCCATTCAAAGTTATCCATCAGTGACCACTGGAAGTACCCTCTCAGATCAATCTCTCCTGCTGCCTTTTTTAATTCATGCAGGTATCTTGCCAGAAAATCAATTCTGTTCGGATCATGTACTTTTCCGTCCAGCGAGATCACATCGTGGCATGACAGACCATTCTCTGTAATATAGATTGGCTTCTGATAACGTTCATAAAGGAATTTCGGTCCCCAGTACAGACACTCTGGTGTTACCGGCCAGTCAATCGCTGTTTTTGGGAATCCTTCATAGCGGCTTACTGTTTCCGCCCTTCCGTCTTCTCCCATCCGCACACAATATCCATTATATATATTCTGTCCATATATATCGATCGGCTGTGAAATCAGGCGCATATCTTCTTCTGTGATCTTAGGAAGATATGGCTCATACTTCGCCAGACCTTCTTCCGGATATTTTCCAAGAAGAACCGGATCTGACCACCAGGTCACATTCCAGTGCCAGTTTGAGAACTCATCCGGCAGAGCAAAGAAACTCTTCTTTGCCGCTTCGATATCTTCTGCTTTTTCCGTTGCCGGATAGCATACAGAAGCTGTCGGTGCATATCCGATCACAAGTGGCTGCTTCCCATGTGTTCTTAACATCTGCACAGCTCTTCCATGCGCTTTCATAACGTTATGTGCCATCTCAAAAGTATCCCGGATCGGTGCTTTTATCCCCGGCGCATGTTCCCCATTTACAAAACCGAGTCCGACAAAGCACTGTGGTTCATTCAACGTAAAGAAATGTGTGACTCTGTCACTGAATCGTTCCGCCAGAAGCTTTGCATATTCTCCGAACCACTCCACGATCTTTGGATTCATCCATCCACCGCGTTTATACAATTCATATGGAAGTTCCCAGTGATACATGGTAATATATGGTTCAATATCATTTTTTAATAATTCATCAATCAGATCATTGTAGAATGCAATGCCGGCTTCGTTCACCCTGCCAGCTCCTTCCGGCATAACCCTGGACCAGTCTATCGAAAAACGATATCCTTTCAGTCCAATCTCTTTCATGATCCGAACGTCTTCTTTATATCTGTGATAATGATCACATGCTACTTCTCCCGTATGTCCTTCGAATATCTTCCCCGGTTCCTTTGTATACACATCCCATATATGCTCGCCTTTTCCGTCTTCTTTCACGGCACCTTCTATCTGATATGCACTTGTTGCTGCTCCCCATACAAAATCTTTTCTAAAATCCATGCTTATTCTCCCTGTTTTCATTATACTGTAATTGTATTATACCGCAAAAATTCATACTGTGCATTATAAGTGAGGCCGGAGATTTCAAAAACCTCCGGCCTCACTTATGTTACATTGATATATTAACTTTCAAACTGGCTGTGATACAGTTTATGGTAAAATCCACCTTTTTTCAGCAGTTCTTCATGATTGCCCTGCTCGATGATCTTACCGTCTTTCATAACTAAGATTAACGAAGCATTCCGTATCGTGGAAAGTCTGTGTGCTACGATAAAGCTTGTTCTGCCTTTCATCAGTTTATCAAATGCTTCCTGTACCTGCAGTTCGGTACGGGTATCAATACTTGATGTCGCCTCGTCTAAGATCAGCATCGGCGGCAGACAAAGCATGACTCTTGTGATACACAGAAGCTGTTTCTGTCCCTGGCTGATGCTGTCTTCATGGAGCACCGTGTCCAGACCTTTCGGAAGTCTGCGGATGAATTCCCAGCTTCTTGCTTCTTTCGCCGCACAGATGATCTCTTCATCAGTTGCATCCGGCTTTCCAAAACAGATGTTGTCTCTCACGGTTCCGCTCTTGACCCAGGTATCCTGCAGTACCATGCCAAAGCTGCTTCTGAGCGCATGTCTGGATACTTCCCGGATTTCTTTTCCATCCACCAGGATCTTTCCTTCATCTACGTCATAGAAACGCATCAGCAGGTTAATAAATGTCGTCTTACCGCATCCGGTCGGACCAACGATTGCGATACGCATACCTGGTTTTACATCCAGATTGAAATTCTTAATCAGTTCTTTTTCTTTATCATAACTGAATGCCACATCATCAATTGTAACATTGCCATCGACTGTAGCAAATACTCCTTCTGCATCCGGTGTCTCTTCTTTCTGCTCCAACAGGTCAAAGATACGGTCCGCACATGCCAGCGCATTCTGCATCTCTGTAATTACCGAACTGATATCATTGAACGGCTTCATATACTGGTTCGCATAGGATAACAGTACAGAAAGTCCTCCAACCGTCAGTGTTCCGCCCGGTATCAGAAAAGCTCCGAGTAGTGCTACTCCGGCGTAAATGATATTGTTGACAAATCGTGTAGATGGGTTCGTTAAACTGCTGTAAAATACCGCTTTCTGGCTGTATGTCTGCAGTTCTTTATTGATCTCATCAAATCTTCTGGATGATTCTTTCTCGTAACCGAATGCTTTGACTACCTTCTGTCCGCCAATCATTTCTTCGATCAGTGCAGTCTGGCGTCCTCGGGTCTCGCTCTGCTTCCGGAACATCGTATAAGATCTGAAAGAAATGAATTTCGCTACTACAAAACTAAATGGTGTCAGAACGATCACTAAAAGCGTTACCCACACATTCTTGGAGAACATGAAGATCAGCGTCACAACGATCGTCACAATTCCGGAAAACAACTGTGTAAATCCAAGCAGCAAACCATCGGATAAGATATCTGTATCTGCAATGACACGGCTTACGATATCTCCGGTACTATGCTGATCCAGATAAGATAACGGCAATACCTGGATATGCCGGATTGCCTGTGACCGGATATCCTGTACAATACGATAGGTCATACGATTATTCAAAAGATTCATGAACCAGGTAGCAAGTGCCGATATCACGATGAATACCAGAATCTGTCTCAGATAATACCACATCATATCAAAGTTCACCTGATGTGCTGCCACGACTTCATCGATCGCATCTCCGAATAAGACCGGCACATACAACTGCAATACTACAGAGATCGCAGCAAAGATGACACTGAATCCAAGGAAAATCTTATATTTCCCTATGAGCTTTAATAATTTCTTCATTACTCTGCCGCTCCTTTCTCTGTCTTCTCAGAAGTCTTCATTACAACCGGACGTTCTTCCGGGAACTGTGAATAATAGATTTCCTGATAGGTCTCACAAGTTTCCATCAGTTCTTCGTGTGTTCCCTGTCCTGCCAGTTCACCGTCGTCCATAACTAGGATCTTGTCCGCCTGCCGGATGCCGGAAATTCTCTGGGATACCAGGAATGTTGTCACATTGCCTTCCAGTTCACCGATTGCTTTACGAAGCGCTGCGTCTGTCGCAAAATCCAGTGCACTTAAACTGTCATCCAGTATCAGGATATCCGGCTTGCTGACCAGTGCACGCGCGATCGTAAGACGCTGTTTCTGTCCTCCGGACAGGTTGCGTCCGTTCTGTTCCACTTCAAAATCAAGCTTTCCAGGCTTAGCTTCTACAACATCTTTTGCCTGAGCGATTGTGATCGCTTTCCACAGATCTTCATCTGAAGCCTGATCATTGCCCCACTTTAGATTATCACGGATACTTCCTTTGAACAGGATGGAACGCTGCTGAACCACGCCTATCTCACTGCAAAGTTCTCCCTGCGGATAATCCTTTGCATTGACGCCATTTACCTTTACTATACCTTCCTGTGGATCATAGAATCTCGGAATCAGGCTGACCAGTGTACTCTTACCACTTCCGGTTCCGCCGATGATTCCAATCGTCTGTCCTTTCTTCGCCCGGAAGGTGATGTCTGATAAGCTGGATGCTCCGGCACCTTCGTATGTGAAGGTGACGTGGTTGAACTCAACTGCCATATTATCATCAACTTTATCATTTCCAGCCACTGCTTTGTATTCCATACTGGACTTCACATCCAGGATACCAGCCACACGGTCTGCACACGCCATTGATTTATTCAACGTAATGATCAGAGAGGCTAATTTGATCAGCTCTACAATGATCTGTGCCATATAGTTATACAGTGCTACCACCTGCCCCTGTTGCAGATTCCCGATATTCACCTGCACTCCGGCACGTGCGATCAGTAACACAGTTGCCACGTTGATCAGTACATACGTAAGTGGATTCAGAAGAGCGGAAATTCTTCCTACGAATTCATTCAGTCTCGTAAGCTCACGGTTTCCTTCTTCGAATTCCTCCACCGACTGTTCTTCCCTGCAGAACGCACGGATGACACGGACACCTGTCAGATTCTCTCTTGTAAGTCCTGTCACACGGTCCAGTCCTGCCTGTACTTTCTTGAACAGCGGAATACTGATCAGCATAATGGAAAATACAACTACAAACAGGATCGGCACTGTTACGACAAAGATCAGTGCACAGCGCACATTGATGGTAAATGCCATCACCATCGCACCGATCACGACAAACGGGCTTCTCAGCAACAGACGCAGTCCCATATTAATTCCATTCTGCACCTGGTTCACATCGTCTGTCAGTCTTGTGATCAGCGTATCCGTTCCGAGCGTATCCAGTTCTGTAAATGACAGTCTCTGGATATGATCGAACATTGCCTGTCTGACACTGGTCGCAAATCCGACACTTGCCTTTGCAGCAAAGAACTGTGCGGTAAAGCTGCACAACAGTCCGACTGCTGCCATGAGTAGTAATACGAAGAACATTTCCACGATATATCCACGGTCATTCTTCGCAACGCCCACATCAATGATCTGAGCTACCACAACCGGAACCATAAGATCGAATACCACTTCCAGCAATTTAAAAAGCGGTGCCAGGATACTTTCCCTGCGGTATGGTCTCAGAAATTTCTCAAGACGCTTCATTTCTTTCACTCCATTCCTTTATTTTCTTGTCTCTTCTTATTATTAATGTCCTTGACTGTTTTATTATAGTCCGTTATCATTGATATGAATAATATTGTTTTTATAGCTTTGCAATACAAAAAATATATAAGGAAGGTAATCCAACATGGAACTCAGACAGTTAGAATATTTCCGCGAGATTGCATCCACCGGAAGCATCAACGAAGCTGCAAGACACTTAAATATGTCCCAGCCGCCGCTCAGCTATCAGATCCGCCAGCTGGAAAATGAATTAAATGTAAAACTTTTTGACCGCACCAGCAAGGGCGTTACCCTGACTGAAGCCGGCAAGCTTCTCTACGACCGCTCCGGTAACCTGCTGGAATACGCCCGATCTACCGAACTGGAAGTCTCAAAAACCGGTAAAAAACGTATCCTACGTATCGGCCTGACTCCGACAACGGTAGATACCATCATGCCTTATATTTCCCAGTTTTCAAAAAAAAATCCCGACGTGAACTTTGAAGTCCACGACGGGATCACTTATTCGCTTTATCAGTATCTTCTGGACGGGATCATCGATATCTCCGTTGCCAGAACACCACTGCGTCTTGACGAGGTGTCTTATATGGAATTGTGTTCTGAGCCGATGATCGCGGTATCGGCACCGGAAAATGCTGCCTCTTCCTTAAAACTCGCTGATCTTCTACACAGACCATTAATCTTATACCGAAGATACGAAGAACTCATCATGAATACCTTTCATGCCCAGAATATGAATCCGGACATCTTCTGTGTCTGCGACGATCCGAGAGGTGCAATGCTCTGGGCAAAGGACAATCTTGCAACTGCCATCTTTCCACAGTCCATGGCAAGCTTGTGTGATGGCCTTTGTATACAAGAATTGGATGAGCCGGATCTTGTAACCAAGATTCTTCTGATCTGGGCAAAAGGAAAGAAACCAGTGCCGCTGGTGCAGGAATTTCTGGATGTGTGTGGTGAGCATTAGCACATTAGAGCTTACGGCTCACCCACCATATACCAATTATAAGATATACCGCCATCATTCCTAATATGGCAGATGTTGCAACCAGTTGATTCATATTTTCCAAAGCAACTACTAACAGCAGAAGTACAATTTCGCCACACCAATAAGACCAGATACATTTCCTTTTTCCGTAATCAGTAATCCAAGTTTTGGAATCCACGATCCAGAGTAAATTGATGAATATTCCAAAACCAATAGATACAATTAGAGAAGTGGCCGCTTCCGCTGACATATTTATCATTCCATTTTTTACAAATACAATACATAACACCAATAAATCATACGCCAATAACAATATGCCATTTCTTTTCAATGATTTGATACTTTTCTGCATATCCATCTCTCCTCTCCAAATAGAAATCTTAGATAAACCCATCTACTTCTTCCTGCAGATTTACTCCATAAGAGAATACATAGGCTAAACATAAAACAATAATTCCAAAAATGAATCCTCTAACTTCAAAATTGATATCTTTCAGTCCATTCATTTTA
>OLSL01003497.1_pt1 | contig 11101 bp, 9 predicted proteins | sample 1672511 | NCBI WGS metagenome assembly OLSL01 (sample SAMEA3136694, study PRJEB25190) | human gut metagenome | biome: human gut; feature: human-associated habitat; material: faeces | place: Austria | collected 2013
AACTCTGCCATTTTAATTTCCTCCTTAGTTGTTTTTTCACCATTTATTATACCACATCTTTACATAAAGTGCAATTTTTTTATATAAAAACGCCAAAATCATATATGAAAATTATTTTTTTAGTTCTTCTGTAAACATTTTATTAAGCATTTGCGGATTTGCTTTGCCTTTAGTTTCTTTCATTGCCTGTCCAACTAAAAATCCTAAAGCTCTTTCTTTTCCAGCTTTATAATCAGCAACTGATTGTGGATTTGCTTCAATTATCTTTGTTACAACTTCTTTAATTGCACCTTCATCAGAAATTTGAATCCATCCTTTTTCTTTAATGATATCTTCTGGATCTCTTGGGTTTTCAAATAATTCTACCAATACTTTTTTACCTATACTTGAACTGATTGTTCCTTTGTCTATTAATTCAACTAGTTTAGCTAGTTGATTAGCATCAAATGGTATTTCGATTGGGTCCATTTCGGTTTCATTTAAAATTCTGGAAATATCTGATATTATCCAATTGTTTACTGCTTTATAATTTCCACAAATTTCAGATGCTTTTTCAAATAAATCTGACAAATATTTTGATGATGTTATTATTCCTGCATCTTTTTCAGATAATTTATATTCTGTTAAATATCTTTGTTTTCTGCTTTCTGGCATTTCTGGCAAACTATTTTTAATATTTTCTATATATTCTTCTGATAGTTTTATTGCTACTAAATCTGGTTCTGGGAAATATCTATAATCTTGTGCATCTTCTTTATCTCTCATTGAAAATGTTTTTCCAGATACTTCATCCCATCTTAATGTTTCTTGTTCAACTTCTCCACCATTGTCTATAACATCAACTTGTCTATCTATCTCATATTCAAGTGCTCTTGTAATGCTTCTAAATGAGTTCATATTTTTCATTTCTGTACGTGTTCCAAATTTTTCTGAACCTACTGGACGAATTGATGTGTTAACATCGGCTCTAAATGAACCTTCTTGCATTTTACAGTCAGATACTTCAATATATTCAAGTATTGATTTTAACTTTTTCAAATATGCATCTACTTCTTCTATTGAACGAAAATCTGGTTCTGATACTATTTCTATTAAAGGTACACCTGCTCTGTTTAAGTCTACTAATGCTCCTCCAGCAATTTCATCATGATTTAATTTTCCTGCATCTTCTTCTATGTGAATACGTGTTATTCCTATTTTCTTCTTTCCTTTACTTGTTTCAATTTCTATATATCCATGTTCACATAGTGGTTTGTCAAATTGTGATATTTGATATGCTTTAGGTAAATCTGGATAAAAATAATTTTTTCTATCATTTTTACTGTTTCTTGATATTTCACAATTTGTTGCTAATCCTGCTCTTACTGCATATTCTACTACTTTTTCATTTAATTTTGGTAGTGTTCCTGGCATTGCCATACATATTGGACATACTTGTGTGTTTGGTTCTGCTCCGAATTTTGTTGGACAACTACAGAATATTTTTGTGTTTGTTGATAGTTCGGCGTGGACTTCTAAGCCCATTACTACTTCATAGTCTTCTCTTGCCATTATTGTGCACCTCCTTTAAATGTTGGTTTATATTTCTCACGGAAGTTCGTTGCTTGTTCATATGTATATGCTGCTTTTATAATTGTTTCTTCACTAAATTTATTTCCTATAATTTGCATACCAATTGGAAGTCCTTGACTATCTACTCCACATGGTACTGATATTCCTGGAAGTCCTGCTATATTTACAGAAACTGTACATATATCTGCTAAATACATTTCTAATGGATTGTTTGATTTTGATCCTATATCAAATGCTACTGTTGGTGATGTTGGTGTTAATATAACATCATATTTTTCAAATGCTTTGTTAAATTCATTCATAACTAATGTACGCACTTGTTGTGCTTTTTTATAATAGGCATCATAGTAACCTGATGATAATACATATGTTCCTAATATTATTCTTCTTTTTACTTCTGGTCCAAATCCTTCACTTCTTGATTTTTTATAAAGTTCTTTTAAGTTTTTAAATTCTTTTGTTCTATATCCATAACGAATTCCATCAAATCTTCCTAAATTAGAACTAGCTTCTGCACAAGCAATTATATAATAAGTTGCTAAAGCATATTTTGCAATATCTAAAGAAAATTCTTCTATTTCAGCACCCAACTTTTTATATGTTTCTATTGCTTCTTCTAATTTTTCCTTAACTTCACTATTTATTCCTTCTCCAAAAAATTCTCTTGGAACACCTATTTTTAACCCTTTAACATTTCCTGTTAATGCTTTTTCATAATCCTTCCTAGGTTCATCAACTGATGTAGTATCTTTTCTATCATGTCCTGCTATAAGATTTAAAAGAATTGCACTATCTCTTACGTCTTTTGTTATTGGTCCTATTTGATCAAGTGAAGAAGCAAAAGCAACTAATCCATATCTTGAAACAAGTCCATATGTTGGCTTTAATCCAACCACTCCACAAAAAGATGCTGGTTGTCTAATACTTCCTCCTGTATCTGATCCTAAAGCCCAAGGTACCATTTTACTTGCAACTGCTGCTGCACTTCCTCCTGATGAACCTCCTGGTACTTTAGTTAAATCCCATGGATTTTTTGTTTTCTTAAAATATGATGTTTCTGTAGAACCTCCCATGGCAAATTCATCCATATTAAGTTTTCCTAAAGTGATTAATTTTTCATCATTTAATTTATTCATTACTGTTGCATCATATGGTGAAACAAAATCTTCTAACATTTTAGAACTACATGTAGTTTTTATTTCTTTTGTACAAATATTATCTTTGATACCTATTGGAATACCAGCTAAATTGTTTAAAATCTCACCATTTGCTCTTTTTTCATCAATAGTTTTAGCTTTGCTTATAGATTCTTCTTCAAGAAGTGTAACAAATGCTTCCACATCTTTTTCTTTATCATTTATTCTATCTATATATGCTTTTGTTATTTCTTGAGCAGTCACTTCTTTATTTTTTATTTTTTCTCTTAATTCGTGTACACTTAAATCTATAATATTCATTAATTAGCCTCCTTTTTACTCCTATTCGTAAGCTTTTTTAATTTATAACCTTTGGAATTTTGAACATATTTCTTTCTTTTTCTTTAGCATTTGCAAGTAAAGCTTCATTATCTTCAAATACTTCTACTTCATCTTTTCTAAATACATTTTTAGCTTCATTTGCTCCGATTGTAACATCTAAATTTTCTACAGGTGCGTTATTTACAATATTAGCAAAATTTAAAATATCTTGTAAATTAAGTATATAATTATCAATTTCGCTCTCATCAATTTCTAATCTTGCTAAATCTGCAATATGCTTGATTTCTTCTTTACTAACCTTCATACAATCACTCCTTATAAATTATTTTTCATCAATTTTTATATGCACTTCTCTTAATTGTTTGTTTGATACCTTTCCAGGTGCTCCCATCATTAAATCTTCTGCTTTACTGCTCAATGGAAAAGCTATAACTTCTCTTATATTTTCCGCTTCAGTAAGTAGCATAATCATTCTATCAACTCCAGGTGCTATACCTGCATGTGGTGGTGCCCCATATTGGAATGCAGTATATAATGCTCCAAATTTTGTCTTAACTTCCTCTTCCGTATAACCTGCCATTTCAAAAGCTTTAATCATAATTTCTATATCATGATTTCTTACCGCTCCTGATGAAAGCTCTATTCCATTACATACTAAATCATATTGATATGCAAGTATATCTAATGGATTTTCTTCATTTAAATCTTTTAATCCACCTTGTGGCATTGAAAAAGGATTATGACTGAAACTAAGTTTTCCTTGTTCATCTAGTTCGAACATTGGAAAATCTACTATCCAGCAAAATTTAAATACATCTTTTTCTATTAAGTCAAGTCTTTTAGCTAATTCTGTTCTTATTTGACCTGCAAGTTCTGTAGCTCTTTTTTCGTTATCAGCTATAAAGAAGATTGTATCTCCCTTTTCTAAGTTTCCTAACTCTAATAACTCTTTTTTATACTCTATAGGAATAAATTTATCAATAGGACCTTTAAAACTATAATCATCTTGTACTTCTAAATATCCAAGTCCTCCCATTCCTATACTCATTGCATATGAAAGCATCTTTTCATGAAATCCTTTAGACATGTGTCCATTCACTTTTATAGCTCTTACTGTTCTTCCTATAAATGGTTTAAACGTACATTTATTAAAGAATTCTGATAAGTCAATTATTACTAATGGATTTCTTAAATCTGGTTTATCTGTTCCATATTTAATCATTGCTTCTCTGTATTTTATTCTTTCAAATGGATAGTCTGATATTTTCTTTTCAGAAAATTCTTTGAAGGTATTATATATTACTTCTTCTATAATTTCAAATACATCTTCTTGTGTCGCAAACGACATTTCCATATCTAATTGATAAAATTCTCCTGGTGCTCTATCTGCTCTTGCATCTTCATCTCTAAAGCATGGTGCAATTTGAAAATATTTATCAATTCCAGATACCATTAATAATTGTTTAAATTGTTGTGGTGCTTGTGGAAGTGCATAAAACATTCCTGGATAATTTCTTGATGGCACTAAGTAATCTCTAGCACCTTCTGGAGTACTCTTGTTTAATATTGGAGTTTCTACTTCTAAGAATCCATTATTATCAAGGTAATCTCTAACAGCCTTTGTAGCTCTATTTCTTATCATAAAGATTTTTTGCATATCTGGTCTTCTAAGATCTAAATATCTATATTTTAATCTCAAATCTTCTCTTACTTCTTGGTCTTTATTTACTTCAAAAGGTAAGTTTCTTGTTCTTTTTCCTAAAATCTCTATGTCTTCAATAAATACTTCTACCAATCCTGTTTTCAATTTAGTGTTTATAGTATCTTCTGATCTTTTTCTTACTTTTCCTAAAATTGTAACTGTTGATTCAATAGGAATGTGTGATGCTAAATCTACATCTTGAGAATCTGCTGATGTAACTGCTTGAGTTATACCATACATATCTCTAATATCTAAAAATACTACTCCTCCTAAATCTCGGATAGTTTCTACAAATCCTGCTATCCTTACTTCTTTTCCTACGTCTTCTAATGTTATTTCATCGCAACGTACTGTTCTAAATTCTTTCATAAAATTGCTCCTTTCTCTTGCAGAAACAATTTTTACATAAAAAATCGTCCCTGCTAAACTGCAGGGACGAATATATAATCCGCGGTACCACCCTAACTTGAAAGTTGTAACCTTAATTTTTAATTTAAACTTTCCACTTTATTTCATATTGCTCCAATGTGTTTCGATATCTACTTTAACCAAAAGGGCTTTCAGCCGGTGACCCTTATTCTCTAATAGCAATTACATAGATTCTTTCATTTTCAACGCAATCATTTATTCATAATATATTTTAATGTATTTTTTTTAATTTGTCAACTAGTTTCATTTTCTTTAAGTTCCAGTATAAGTGTCAATGATGTGAAACAAAAATATATAAAAATTTAATCTCGGATTTTAAACACTTTTAGATATGTGAAAACTTTGTAAGCATTATGAATGCTTAATTTTTTTGTCAAATTTCCGAAAAATGTCTTGCGTACACCCCCCCGTACAGTGGTATAATAATTGCATAATAAAATTTAGAAGAAGAACAAATGAGAATTAGAACCATAAAAACCACTAATACAGTGCAATACGCTATCATTAAAGATGTAAACAAAAACGGAAAAAGAACTACATGTTATATGATATAATTAAAGAAGGAGATGATATATATTTATGAAAAAAATAACTTATGTGACTGGAAATTGGTCTAAAATAATGAGTGCTAAAAACATATTGGAACCATTAGGAATTGAAGTTGACAATGTAAAAATGGAAACAACAGAGATTCAAGCTGATACTGTTGAAGAAGTTGCAATGCACTCTGCTAAAGAAGCAAGTGACAAATTAAAATGTGCGGTATTAAAAAACGATACAGGATTATATGTAGAAGCATTAGGTGGCTTCCCAGGACCATATACACATTATGTAGATGAAAGACTTGGCGAAGACGGACTATTAAAACTTCTTGAGGGAGTTGATAATAGAAATGCTTGTTTTATGGAAGCATTTGCATATTGTGAATACGGAAAAGATCCTATTGTATTTAAGTCTATTACCAAAGGAAAAATAGCAAAAGAAAAATCTGGTACGTATGGTTGGAGTTGGGATTTCATTTTCATACCAGACGGTTATGATAAAACAATGGGAAATTACCCAGATGAAGAAAGATGCCACGTTTGGAATACCGATGCTTATACAGAATTAGCTGATTACTTGAAAAACAAGGAAGATTAATAAAATGGAAGAAATAGGTTGTCATTTTAAATTTGAAAAAATAATTGGTAATATTTATCACGATACAAATTTACTACTAAGTTCTGGTAGAAATTGTCTAAAATATATTATTAATGAAAGAAATATAACAACATTATTTCTTCCATATTTCTTATGTGAATCATTAAGTGAAGTTGCTATATCTGAAAATGTAAAAATAGAATTTTACCATATTGATAATAATTTTATGCCATTAGATATAGATGAAAACAAACTAAATGACACAACCTAATATTTACTTTGTAAATTATTATGGATTATTTAAAGATAATATTCAAAAAATTATTGATAAATATAAATATGTAATAGTTGATAATACTCACGACTTTTTTAATAAAGACAATTACAGTGTAGATATCATATACAATTATAGAAAATATTTTGGAGTTCCTGATGGAGCTTGTATAGTTAGTAATGATTTAGTTCCTAATTCTAAATACTCTAAAGGTAAAAGTTTAGATAAAGTGGTTGAGATGTTATCAAGAGATGAAGCTTGTTTTTATTTGTATTAATAAGAGAATATGCTTGAAATTACAATTAATTCTATTAGATGATTTATTTTATTATCGAGGAACTCCACCTAATGGCTCATCTAATATATATAATTCTGCCTCTCTGCTCATAACTAATATTAGTTGTAATTTCTCTTGCATTCCTTTTGACATTTTATTTATTTTTAAATTTATATCTAAATCTAAATCTTTTAATAGCTTAATCGCTTTCTCTTCATTAAAATTATCATAAAATTCATTAAAAAAAGTTATTATTTGTGAAACATTCATATTTTTATCAAGATATGTTCTCTCTGGTAAATATGAAATAATTTTCTTAGAGTTTATACCTGGTTTTTCACCATTTATAAGCACCTCGCCACTTGTAGGAGTTAATAAATCATTAATCAATTTTATTAAAGTTGTTTTCCCCATTCCATTTTTCCCAAGTAAACCTATAATTTTTCCTTTTGGAATACTTAAATTTATATTGTTTAAAACTTGCTTGTTATCAAATTTTTTGCACAAATTATTACATTTAACTAATTCCATCTTTTCCTCCTTCTTGCAAGTATTTTACAGCTGAGTCATAATCTATGCCGATTTTTTTCATATTATTAAGATAATTATCAATTATTTCTTTTGCCAATTTTCTTTTTATTTTTTCAATCAATTCTTCATCTTCTGTTACATATTTTCCATTTGTTCTTTCTGTATAAATTAACTGTTCATTCTCAAGTTCAGCCAACGCTTTTTGCATTGTGTTTGGATTAACCTTCATTATAAGTGCTAGCTCTCTTACAGAAGGCATTCTTTGTCCTTTTTTGAATTTACCAGAAACTATTTCTATTCTTATTATCTCAACTAACTGAATATAAATTGGTCTTTCATTGTCAAATATGTAATTCATAATTACCTCCTTTCTGTATTGTATTACTTGCGTAATACAATAATGCTATTTTAAATTTAATTTGTCAATAAAAATGAGCAAATATTTTTTATTTGCTCACTATATTCTTTTTTTCTTTACATTATATTCTATTACTTTTATTTTTCTTATTTCATAATCGAACTCATTTCTTTTAACATTATAATTAAATTCATTTTCATTAATTTTTTCCATTTCAAGTTGATTTAAATCTAATAATACCTCTGTAGATAAGTCCATCCCAATTGGTAGTGTTTTATTAAAATTTTCATAAAATATAATGTTCGAGTAAAATAATATTGGTACTCCTTCTTGAAGATTAAATTTGTGCAATGTAGTTGAGTCCTCTTTTATGTTTTCAAGTTCTTTTATGGGGCTTATATTAAATATCTCCAAACCGTTCATGTTTGCTTGCAAAAGTTTATACACAGCTATATTGTTTTGTAAAGTTATCTTACTAAATGCCTCTTCTACTAGTTTTGTATAATTCTTTAAATTTTCTTTAAACATATCTATTTCTGTGTTTGCATTTATGTTTAACACTTTATATTTATCTTTTGGTATTTCTCTATGCTTTTGATTATTTATTGTACTGATTTGTGTTTTGTCTTTATTCATGCTTCCAAATATATTAAAGTCTTTCATATTTATGTATTCCATGTTGTCTTCATATTCTTGTTTTAGTTTTTTAAACTCTTTTATATCTTCATACTCGTTCTCAAATGCCTTAACAGAATTTATAGCTTGTTTTACAGCAAATATAGCATCTGTTTCATTTTTAGATAGTTTCCTCCTTTGGAGTTCATCTGCTTTTTTCCCTAATTCTTCCATGTCTTCGATATAATCAAAACATTTTTCAATTTTTGTTTTTGGTAACTCTTCTTGTTCTCCTTGTGTCAAAGTTGATATTTCGTCTTTATTAGTAAATTTCCAAAATTCAAAAATACTCTTTTTATGCTTTTCTATCTCGTTTATATATAATTCTGCATTTTCTATTTTTTTTGTTAAGTTAGTAATTTTTAGTTCCATAGCATTTATATCTAACTTCATGTTTTTGTTTATTTCATTTTTACTATTTAATCTTGTACAAAGTCCAATTAGATCCTCCAAAGTATACTGTTCTTTTTTTTCATATATTGTTTCCGGCTCTATATTTTCCCTTTCCACTTTTGTTTTCACATCATTTATTATTTGTTTTTTTATACTCTTATTCTTAAAATAGTATTTAATTTTTCCAAGAAAAGATTTTTTACATTCTAGGAAGGTAGATATTTGCTTTTGTCTTTCTAAATACTCAGCCGTTGCACCATCATTCACCTTTTTAAGTCTTTGTAGCCTTTCTTTTTTTGTTGTTATTTCATTTTTAACTTTTTCTATTTCTTTTATCTTTTTATTTACTTCTGTATTTATAAAAATAGGTAAATATGAATATTCTATTTTCTCATTGTTATATAAAAAATAGAGACCTGCTTGTTCATTTATTTTTAAATCAATTTTATATTGTTCTTCTGCTCCAGTTGATAAGATAAATAATGCTTTTAATAATTTTAAAAATTCAGTTGCTTCTTCTTTATTTCTTATTTTAATTTTATATGTGCTTAAAACTTTTTCATAGACATCTACTTGCCCTAAAATTTGTACTTCTAAATTTTCATCGTTATCATATACTTCATATATATTTGGCCATTGTTTAGTAAAATACCACAAATAATTTTCTATATCGTTTATCTCTGTTTTTTTTAGATATCTTTCAGAGTACTCCATATTACTAATTGGGACAAAAATTTTTCTTTGACCTTTTTCTTTATTACATTGAATTTGTTGTTTTAATATATAAAATAGTTCTGGATTGTTAGCTTCCCTCGTTGGCACTAGCATAAAGTATTTATTGCAATAATCCGAATAATATATCTGCCATATAAAATTATTTTTATATTTAACTTCAAATGGTATTTTATCTTTTAATAATTCTTGCTCTGTTTCTATCTCTTCTATATCATCTATTTTCAAATTTTTTACCATTTCTAAAAATTTAGCAAACTTTTCTATGTCTTCCTCATTTTCAGAATCTAAGTACTCTAAAATTGGGTTTGCTAATTTATATTTTTCTTGTAGTGATGTTAGCCTGTCTGTTGGAGTTATTAAAATTTGAATATCACAAATATTTATATATTTATAAATTTTATATGTATCATCATATGACTCTAGCGGTCTATAATTAAGTGGTTTAAAACTTTTTAAAAACTCTGGTACATTTTCTAAATCTAAACCAATATATTCTAGTTTCTGTACTATTATTTCCTTTTCGTCTTTAGTAATCTCTGGCATTTTTACCTCCACTTAATCTTACATTAAATTTAATAATCATATTTATTTTATGCATTTAACTTATTTCTTTTCTTCTATTTCCTCTTTAATCTTAGAAATAAATTCTTTTACAGGCATTTGCCCTATATCGCCTTCTTTTCTTGCACGTACTCCTACTGCATTTGCCTCTACCTCTTTTTCTCCAATTATTAGCATATATGGAATTTTTTGAAGTTGTGCTTCTCTTATTTTGTAGCCTATCTTTTCTTCTCTGTCATCTAATTCAGCTCTTATTCCCTCCTTCATAAATTGTTTTACCAATTCATCTGCATATTCTTTTTGTTTATCAGAGATAGTAAGTATTTTTACTTGTACTGGTGCAAGCCATGTTGGGAATGCACCTGCATAATGTTCTATTAAGACTCCTATAAATCTTTCTATACTACCAAATACAACTCTATGTAACATAACAGGTCTATGCTTCTCTCCATCTTGTCCTATATAATTCAAGTCAAATCTTTCCGGCATCTGAAAATCTAGCTGTATAGTTCCACATTGCCAATCTCTGCCCAAGCTATCTTTTATATGAAAATCAATTTTTGGCCCGTAAAATGCTCCATCGCCTTCATTTACAACATATTCCATGTTCTCATGCTCTAATGCCTTTCTCAAAGCATTTTCTGCTGTTGTCCAATCTTCATCGCTTCCCATAGAGTCTTCTGGTCTTGTAGATAGCTCTACTGTATATGTAAATCCAAACAAGCTATATACTTGGTTTATTAAGTGCATTAAGTCAATTATTTCTGATTCAATTTGTTCTGGTAAACAAAATATATGAGCATCGTCTTGAGTAAAACATCTTACCCTAAATAGCCCGTTTAATTGGCCAGATTTTTCATGTCTATGTACAAGTCCCAATTCTCCCATCCTTATAGGTAAGTCCTTGTATGAATGCATTTTGCTTTTATATACTAACATACCTCCTGGGCAGTTCATTGGTTTTATAGCGAAATCT
>OLSL01003503.1_pt1 | contig 11081 bp, 8 predicted proteins | sample 1672511 | NCBI WGS metagenome assembly OLSL01 (sample SAMEA3136694, study PRJEB25190) | human gut metagenome | biome: human gut; feature: human-associated habitat; material: faeces | place: Austria | collected 2013
CCGCTTCTTCTTCAATTCCTATGCATACAAATCGATATTCTGTCCCAGTTCCGGTGTAACCGATGCTTCCATCATCTTCACCATTCCTGAGCCAAGATCCTCTGCCATATCCAGTGATTTTCCAAGCATTGCAGTACCGACATCCTGGCTTAACTGTGCCATATGCATCTGTGTTGATAATGCTGCAATATCCATTGTAAGATCCATATTTCCCTCCTTTCCAGAGTCTATCCGACAAGTCCCTGATAGACTTTCTCTACATTTTCTGCAAATGTATCAACCGCCAGAAAATGTATGGACTCCCGGATCTCTTCTTTGAGATTTTTTTCATGTATTTTCCCCGCCAGATAGTGATATCCGTGCAGGAATTCATCCTGTTCATTGTAGTCCATGCCGTTTTTCATGGGACTCAATATGCCCTTCAGACATTCATCCCGCCTTACCAGAATCGGCAGACCGGATGCCAGTGCCTCGGCATAGGTAAGTCCCTGTGTTTCCGAAGTGGAGGCCGATACGAAGATATCACCCATGGCATAATAATCCTGAATCTCGCTCCATGGAACTGCTCCGGTAAAAATGACCTTATCTTCCAACTTCAGTTCCACACTCTGCCGTTTTAATTCGTCCAGTTCCGGACCATCGCCCACGATAACCAGTTTTACCTGCGTATCTTCATTCTGAATTTCATAAAAATGCCGGATAATCTCGTGCAGATTTTTCTCTTTTGAAATACGTCCGATATAAATCAGCACCAGCTTATCCTCGATATTATATTTCCGCTTCAATGTACTGACCTTGTCCTCATCGGCTGTAAAAAATTTATCCAGTTTGATTCCGGTCGGAATGACACGGATATTTTTGTCAATATGATAACTTTTTAACAAAATCCTGACTTTTTCTGTCGGCACGATGACAACATCTGCGTATTTGCAGCAATGCCTTGTAAATTCTCTTGCAATCTCCCTGGTTCTGCTGTTTCCCGGCAATTTAATATAGTGCATATAATCTTCATAGATCGTATGATAAGTATGCACATGCGGAATATTCATATATTCTGCTGCCTTTCTCCCGAAATGTCCCATTCCAAATTCTGTCTGTGTATGAATGACATCCAGATGCAGGCTCTCTATCTTTCTTCTCCATTTCTGAATCAGAGGGTATGCCACTCTCCGCTCTTTTAAGAAGAGAAACGGAATACTTGCCATACGGAATACATCTTCTTCCAGTTCCTCTGCATTCGGATTGGTTACGGTAAAAACATATACTTTATGTCCCATTTTCTCCAGCCCTTTTTTCAGTTCATAGGATGAATTTGCCACACCATTAATTTCCGGATAATAAGTATCCGTAAAAATTCCGATATTCATATTTGTTAAAATCCTCCTGAATATTCCTATTTTACATCATAATGTGGATTTCGTCGACAAAAAAAATTCCAGTTTCTACTTTTTTGAAAAGATATGCCTTAAAAATACATAAATCATGATGATAACTGCCATGAAATAACCGAGTGCCCCAAGTGCAGGAATTCCGCAGATCCTCGGTGTCATATTGGTTGTACATAAGATGCTTGAGCTGATCAGCAATGCCATGACCCATAATCCCAGTACAATATTGCGGATCAGCCTTGCCAGCAGCTTTGAAAAATCCTTTGATATATGCAGATCCAGATGAATTCTGGATTCTCCTTTGGTATAATCCCGCAGCAGATCTGCAAGCAGTCCCGGTATATCGATCGCCTTGTGAAGAGACTGGTACAACCTCTTGCCATCATTGTGCAATACTTTCTTAATATTTTTCTTCTGAAAAAATTCACTGTGAATACGGCCTGCCGCAATCTGGACAATATTAATTTCCGGGCTGATCTCGGCAAGAACTCCTTCCATATGTGTCAGTCCTCTTACAAGCAGCGACAGACCTGGCGGCATGGAGATTTTGTTTTTCTTCATAATTGCCATCATATCCTGTATGACTTTCACCACATCCAGCTGTCCCATATCGGTCGTGCCGTATTTGTCCAGAAATGTTTTCAAATCACTGCGCAGCTGTTTTTTGTCCGGTTCTGTGCGGAATTTTCCCAGCTGGCGCACCGCTTCTTCCACAATGTCTATATCATTGGCTGCAATGCCTTCTACCGCTTTTGCAATCAGCTGCCTGTCCCTCTCTGTTAGCCTTCCCATCAGCCCCATATCTATCCAGACAATTTTTCCATCTCTTATCTTTACATTCCCCGGATGCGGATCTCCGTGAAAGAACCCGTCCTCCATCACCTGCTTCATATAATTATCCACAAGTTTACTTCCGATTTCGTGCAGATCATATCCGTTTTCCAGCAGACTGTCTTTGTCATCTATGGCATATCCTTCGATATATTCCATGACAAGAACCCCGGAAGTCGTGTATTCCCGGAACAGCCCCGGCGCTGCTGTAAATTCCACATCTTTGTTTTTCTCTGCAAATTCTTCGATATTGTCCGCTTCCTTTAAAAAATCCAGTTCTTCTTTTGCCGCCGCCCATAATTCATCCAGAATCATTTCCGGATTTACCATGCCTTTTATGCTGAGCGGTGGAATAAATCCGACCGCTTTGCGAAGCAGTGCAATATCTCTTGCCATAATCTCATCGATCCCTCGTCTTTGTACTTTCACAACCACACTTTCCCCGGTTTTCAGCACAGCTTTATGCACCTGTGCAATAGAGGCTGAACCTAACGGCACAGCCTCTATCTCTTTCAATACCTCTTTCCATTCCTGCCCCCAGGCATCCCTTATACATACCTCTACCTCTTCAAACGGCATCGGTTCAACGTCGGAACAAAGATGCATCAGTTCTTCACAATACTTCTTTGGAATCATGTCGGACCTGGTTGACAGAATCTGTCCCAGCTTTACATATGTAGGACCCAGTTCTTCTAAAAACTTTCTTAATTTCTGTGGTGTTAATCCTCTGATTCCGCCATATTTACGCAGAACTGCAGTCATCTCTTTTAATCTTGTCCGATATTCCTGCGTGTCTTTCTTCATTGTCTGCTTCCTTGTCCGTTCTCTAGCCTGCTATTCATCCGTATCCTGTGCGTCCGTCTCTGTTTCATCTTCTTCTGCTTCGTATTCTGCTTCGTCTTTTTCCCCGGCTTCTACATCATCTTCCGCCTGCTTTTCGCTCTCTGCCTTCTGTTTTTCCTCTTTTTCCTGAATGCCTGCCTTCAATGCTTCCATCTGTTCCGGAGTCATCTGATCCAGCAGTTCACTTAATTCTTCCGGAGAGGACGGTTTTACAGATACCTTTACATTCTCTTTTACCGTTTTTCTGATATTGTGCTTTAATTCTTTATTCAACACTTTTCCCTGTTCCACAGTCAGTTCCCCGCGTTTTACCATCTCATCCAGAATCTCCTTTGACTTCTCTGCAGTCACTGCCACTGCTCCGATTCCTGCAAGTAAAACCTTCTTTAATCCATCACCTAAATTATCCATCTTTGTTTCCTCCTTTAAATAAACTCTTATATCATTCCCAGAACCGCCAGTATCTTCGGCACAAATATGATACATCCAATGATAGCCGCCATGATAGCCGCTATCAGCACCGCACCTGCCGCCGTATCTTTTGCAATCTTTGCCAGCGGTTTTCTCTCCTGTGTCACAAGATCCACCACCGCCTCAACCGCAGTATTTACCAGTTCCAATGCCATCACAAGTCCGAACAGGACAAGACAGGTACACCATTCCTGTACTGACAGTCCAAATATACATCCGCATACAATAACAAGTATCGTTACTGCAATGTGTATTTTCATATTTCTCTCATTTTTCACACAGGTAAATATGCCCTGAAATGCATACCCGAAGCTTTTCGCCAGAGGTGCTTTTTTTCGTCCCGCCATCTTCTATTCTCCATCTTTTGTGAAAAACTCTTTATAACCTTCCACATCAAACTTTTTATCCTTATAATAGTAATCAACGTCCTCGTCCGTAATTTTCCTTATTATCTTTGCCGGATTTCCCACTGCTATGACATTATCCGGAAGATCTTTTGTTACTACACTTCCTGCTCCTACTACCACATTATTTCCGATGTGTACACCCGGAAGCACAACTACGTTTCCACCCAGCCAGACATTATCGCCAATGGTAATCTCGATTCCATATTCATATCCGGAATTTCTGCTGACCGGATGAATCGGATGTCCTGCTGTATACAATGAAACATTTGGTGCAAATTGCACATTATCACCAATTTTTACTTTTGCGACATCCAGAATCGTCAGATTATAATTTGCAAAGAAATTCTCTCCGACCTCTATATGCTTCCCATAATCGCAGTGAAACGGCTGTTCCACATGAATATACTCACCGCATTTTCCCAGAATTTCCGCCAATAATGCTTTCGCTTCTTCCTGATCATCCGGTGCCAGATTATTAAACCGGTAAATTCTCCGCTTATTCTCCATTCGCTCTGCCGGCAGTCCGTCTTCCCATGCCCGGTACGGAAGTCCCGCCAACATTCTTTCCTTCATGTTCATTCTTTTTGCTCCTTATATGTTCCTAACATAATTATATTCCATCTGACAAAACTTTACAAGAAAAATCTATGCAAAAACAGATGCTCCGGCACTAAAATGTCAAAGCATCTGTTCTTTTCCAGCTAATCTTCGCTGATCTTATTTACGTTTCTTTTTCCAACAGAATCCGATTACCAGAATCAGTGCTGCTGCCACAATTCCAATCACATATCCTGTGATATTTTTACTGTCTCCGGTTCCGGTACGATCCGTTACCTTTTCTGATTTTCCCTTTGTAGTCGCTGCTTTTGTTTTGTCTGTCACTTTCTGTTCTGCTGTTGTATCCTTCTGCAAATCAGATTTTGTATCAGAATCCGTTTTTGACACTGTAGTTTCTGCCGGTTTTGTGCTTTCTGAAGGCTTCGTTGTATCTTCCGCTTTTTTGGTTGTCACTTCTTCCTTCGTTGGAGTTGTTGTTTCTTCCGGTTCCTTTGCTTCATTGCTCCATACCGCACTTGCTTTTGGAAGTGCCGCGGATACTTCCTGAGCATCTTCCCCGACATAGGCAAAGCTGTCCGTTACCACAGAAACCTGTACCTTTGTGTTTTTTTCCGCCTGCAGGGTGATTTTTCCCAGTATCAGGCTGCCATCCTGAAACAGCTTCTCTGTTCCGGAAAGGTAGAGTGTCAAAATACCTGTTTCCTCATCATAGCGGTATTCCTGCACTTCGCTTGCAATGCTTCCATCAAAATCAAATGCAGCCTGGCCGCATATGCCCTGCTGTGTTTTGATTTCAAATGAAATCTTCATGGTGGAAACATTCTCCGTCACACCGGAAAGCTGTACTGCCACGCCATCCGTACCGGCTTCCAGACTGACCATTTGTGCCGCAGCCACGGAAAGGCTGAAATACACAGCCAGGATAAATGCAAGGATTCCTGTTTTTCTTAATGCTTTTCTCATGTCTTTTCCCTCCTATTCTCCCAGCCTGATGTATGGCAGTTCTCTTTCTAATTCCGTAAATACGGTATCACTTACCAGCCGCTCTCCTTCATTGGTCAGAGCATTATCAACACGGTAAAGTTCCGCTCTTACCTTTGCCGGAAGATTCTTTAATTCATCCGGTTCTATCCAGTAGATCCAGGTTCCCTCAGAGACTTCTCCAAGCATGGCATCATCCGGAATCTCCGCCAGAATAATCTGGTTGGAAACGACATCTCCCTCTTCATTGATTCCGCCGACAATAGCACCATTCTCATCATATAAGGTGACTACGTTATAAGCCGGATTTCCTTTGTAAGTTCCCATGAATACCAGAGAACCTGCCGGAATCTTCAGTTCTTCCTGCGTATCCGTCTTTTCCTGATAAATGTAATCCTGCTCGAGATATCCGATCGCCGGACTTCCGTCTGCCGTGGCAAATTCTACATTATCGCCGGATGGACCGAGAATATCGATTTCCGCAATGGATATTTCCTTATTTTCCTGCTCCGGTGCCGTGATTCTGATGTATCTTGCCTCGTAAGTGGCAACCCACGGATTCTCGCCGTCATTGAAGTAAATGGTTTCCTGTCCATCTTCCAGTACAAAGCTTCCCTGTGCCACGGTTTCATAATTGATACCGTCCTTACTTACTTCTATAAGATATTCGCTCATCGGAAGTGCGTCTGCATAGTAACGGATTGCACTGACTTCCTTCTGCTGCTTCATATCAATGAGAAGATATGGTGTTCCCATTGCACTTCCTGTATATTCTGCCGATTTATCCTCATCTAGAATCATGGAAACCGCCGGTTTCTCTACGGATTCGCATGGAAGGCTGTCATCTGCATCTTCCCTGCTGTCCTGTGCGGAGGTCATATTTGTGGAAACGGTAAACTGGTCTTTCTCGTAACTTCCGTCACTGATAACCTTAACCGTCTGTGTATCTGCCTTTGCTGCCCGGTTTGTCTGAAGATCCACCGGATAAATCTCATAACTTACGGCTCTGCTGCCCAGATTTACGGTGTCCGTGTAAGTGTTTTCTGTTGTAAATCCAACAATTTCTTTTTCTGTCTTTCCCTTGCGTGTGGTCACACGGATAATTTCATAGCCGAGAATCTGATCTTCCGCCTCTTTGGACGGCTGAATGGTCAGTGTCACATCTGAATGATTTACGGATACCTCCAGATTTTCAAGGACTTCTTTGTTTTCCAGCGAAACTGCCTGATTTTCGATATCAGCTGATTTTGAATCATCATCGATATAATAAATTGCTCTGGTTTCTTTCTCAAACTGTCCCATAAATGCAAGGGTATCTGCGTCCGGTTCATATCCCCAGCGTTCAAAGAACTCACTTAAATCTTTTCCCGCTGCCGCACTGGCAAGACGCATCAGGTTCTGATCGACACTGTCGGTCAGCTGCAATGCCACACTTCCCTCAAAAAGTGAAGTATTTCTTGCATAACTATCCACTCTTGCAAAGAACAGGTTGTCAAAGATTTCATCATAATTATCATATGTTTTCTGTGCATAACCCGTGTCGTATGCCAGATGTAACTGCCAGTACATGGCAAGCTGTACGGCTCCGTCTGACGGATATCCGACTGCTCCCGATGTTACTTTTTTGTATACATCTTCGTATTTCCATCTTGCGGATGCATTTGTGCCATCAGATTTTGCAAGCTGTGCAAAATAATTGTTTGTCACTTCTGCAATCGCATAATCTCCCTGATTTAACTGATGTCCAATCTCATGACAGATGCCCCAGCCGAAGAAATAGCCGGATGTCAGCTGGCCCTTCTCATTGACAACTGTTTTTCCATTCTGTATGAGTCCCTTGGTCTGATCCCATTCAATTCCGATATGATTTCCTGCCGCATACATAAATGCACCGGAGAACATCTTCATATAACGAATATTTAAATGCTGGGAAGGCAGATGGTTCTTTTCTATGGTGAACGTATCCGTTCCCTCTGCAAAGCTGTTCGTCAGACCTTTGTTCTGATAGAAGAGTGTCATTACATCTTCCATGGATGCCAGTGTATCGGAAAGTGTTTCTTCCCTGTTTTCACTTCCCAGTCCGGCAAGTACCTGGCTGGCTGGCAGGGAAAACATCATATCATCTATCAGGATATCTGTTGTATTATAGACGCTCAACTGTTTTTCTGTCTTTTTAAAATCTTCTGCCTCAAGAGCATTTACATAGTCATTCAGTTCTTTCACATAAGAAGCAATCTTCTCCTTACGTTCTGCCTCGTTATTTACCTGATACAGATTCAGAACCGGAATCTTTCTTCCGCCGTTGACTCGGACTGCATAGGAATCTTCCTTATTATTTCCGGTATACTGGATATATAACGCACCACCTTTTTCCACATCCGTAGAAATAAGTTCCGGTATCGTAATTTCATTTCTGCCGACCTTGAGGTTTGCTATCGTTTTTCCTGCTGCGGAAGATTCTGCATGCTGCTGTGTCGCAACTAACTGCAGTGAGGTATTGCTTCCTGTCTGTGCCCCAGTTTTTCCAACATAGATAACGACGGTATCTCCTGCTTTCGCACTGACACCCAGCGGCTGCCATGCATTGAGTCCGGAAGTCTTTAAGCTGCTGTCATAAGCGGCACTAATCTGCGAAGAAATCTGCAGCACATCATCTAACTGTGCCGCATCTTCATATAATTGCCTTGCCGTATCAAGTTCTGTCTGCAACACCTCACGGTCCGGATGATATTCATTGTCTACTTTTGTGTCCAGACGTGTCTGCAGTGCATCCAGTGTTTCTCCTGTCACGTCATCCCGGATAGCCAGATGTAAATCATCCGTATAAAGGTTCTGGATATCATCGGATAAGCTGTCGTATTCATAGAAACGGATTTCCGCCAGCGATACATTCGGACTCGATGCCAGATATCTTCCGAATCCAATGCTTAATGATGATACGGTAATCGGCTCGGATAATTTCAGACGATAATAATTTCTGCCATTCTCATCTGTTTTGGTCAGTGAAGTCCAATGACAGGTCTGTACCTGAGCCACTCCGTTTTCATCCTGATAATAAACACGGATATATGGATAATTCGTTATATTTTTCTGTTCTGCAAACTGGATTTCTCCAATCGTATAGGTCTGGTCAAAGGTAACTTTCACTGCTCTTGCCTGATTCTGGTTATATCCGCCGGTATCCCAGCTTCCGCCATCCCAGTAAGAGGTGTAATCATTGTCAAACAGACCGAGTGCGGACTGTCCGGACACATCCAGCTTACTGTCCGTCATCATTCCAATTCCAATTACGGCATCTTTGATATGTGCGGAAAGTTTTCCCACTCCGTTTGACTTATTTATCAGACGGTATTCATTCATCTGCGCAGCCACCACGGAGCTGGTCTTTCCGGAAGCGGTCAGGGATGCCGGTCCTTCTCCGTATTCATTGGATGCGGTGACATAGAACTGGTATTCGATATCTTCTTCCAATGCATCGATTTCATAAGTTGTCGCTGTTATATTCTTTACTGACTGCCATGCGGTATCGGTCTTTTTCTTATAATAAACGGTATAAGTATCTGCGGCATTGTCCTCCGGTGCTTTCCATGATGCTGTAATGCTCTTATATTCTGACTTTAAGGTCAGGGCATCCGGTGCATCCGGCTTCTTATCTGCCCTTGGTGTGACGGTCTGGCTCTCTGAAAATCCACTTGTCCATTCGCCGTTTACCGCCTGCACGCATATGGTATAATCCTCTTTATTTTCCAGTTCCTTATTCAAAAACTGTGTAATTACAAGTGCGGTATCACTTGTTCGGACATACTCTGTCTTACCGTCATGATAAATGGAAACTTCATATCCGGTAACATTATTTACCTTGTTCCATGCCACGGAAATGCTCTTGTTTCCTGCTTTTACGGTGGTCAGTTCCGGAACGGAAATCTGCGGTGCCGGAATCTTATCCTCCATATTATTTAAAAATTCTACTTTAGATATTTCTACCAGGCTCGCATCCGGTCTTGTTGTTGCCGTAATGGTCAGAACAACTTTCTTCACCGCAATCTGTTTTCCGAATTCTATGCTAACCGTACCATCCGGATTTACATAGGCAACCATTCCTGCTGCTCTCATTCTTGCCTTTGCTTCGGAAGAATAAAGTGCTACTTCCATGGTTTTAAGCTCTCCGTCCTCTTCGTATGTAACGAGAATTGTTCCCTCTGCAATGGCATTATCGCCCGGAGTCTGAAGGTACATACCCTCTATCTCCACATCAGCATCCTCAAAATCAAAATTTAACTCTACCGGTGATTCTGCGATGGCCTTACCGTCCGCCGGTGATGCCTGGATGGACTTTCCGTTTAATACATCTGTAACATCCTGTCCGTCACCCAGCACTGTTCCATCTCCTGTACTTCCGCTTACTGCATCCTTGGAAATAGTTTTCTCCACGGTGGATGTACGGTTCGTCATTCCTATCTTCTGGCTGACCAGCTGCAAATCCGCCAAATCCAGTTTTCCGTCATAATTCATGTCGTACTTTTTCTGATAAACTCCGCTTTCCAGCATATCAATCAATGCTGATGCATCTTTTGATGAAATCGCATGATCTCCATCAAAATTGCCATACAGCATATTCCCCATCGTGCTTTCTTCTGTTTCATTTTCATCATTTGGAGCAACCGCTATTTTGTAATTATAGCTTTCCACTTCTATCTTCTGGATATATGGAAGATATCCAGAAGCCTGAATTTCCACCGTATAATTTCCCGGTGCAAGATTTTCAAACAATACAGTTTCATTTCGCTGTCCATTTCCAGAATCCAGTGTTACTTTCTTTACCTGTTCTCCATTCAATGATACCTGAAATTCCTGCTGCAGGTCGATATCCTGTGGAATAACCAGATTTACTCCTATACAGCCATACGTTGCCTTACTTTCGGTATTCTTCGCATTTGGCAGCATAAAAAATCTACCATTTCCAGTCTCATTTTCTGCCGGAACTGTCCCTGCATATGCCATGCCCTGGCCGCAAAACAGCATAACAGAAAGAGATCCGCAAAGAATCCTTGCAAATCCTTTTCTCATCTGTATCTTTCCTCTCTTCAATTATTACGATGCCTTTATCGTTACTATTATAATATCAGAGTTTACAGAATTTTACAATGTAAATATATTTAATTCGATATTTTTAGCAAATAAAAAGCAGCTGTTTCCAGATTTTTAGCAAATAAAAAGCAGCTGTTTCCAGCTGCTTCCTTCTGTTCATTCAAAACTACACACTGTTTCTTCTTTCATCCTGCTTATTTTCCTCTGTCATCTTCCGATGACCTTACCCGGTTTTCTCTGGTCAAGCCCTCGACCTATTAGTATCAGTCAGCTCCATACGTTACCGTACTTCCACCTCTGACCTATCAACCTCGTCGTCTTCAAGGGGTCTTACTAGCTTATGCTATGGGATATCCCATCTTGAGGGGGGCTTCACGCTTAGATGCCTTCAGCGTTTATCCCGGCCCGACTTGGCTACCCTGCCATGGAGTTGGTCTCCAACAGGTACACCAGCGGTCAGTCCATCCCGGTCCTCTCGTACTAAGGACAGCTCCTCTCAGATATCCTGCGCCCA
>OLSL01003507.1_pt1 | contig 11063 bp, 9 predicted proteins | sample 1672511 | NCBI WGS metagenome assembly OLSL01 (sample SAMEA3136694, study PRJEB25190) | human gut metagenome | biome: human gut; feature: human-associated habitat; material: faeces | place: Austria | collected 2013
CTGTTGCGCTGCTTACAGCTGTAACAACTGTAGAAGCTGCTGCGGTGTTTTCATGGCGCGCCTCCTCCCAAAGCAAATGCATTTACATTTTTATCAATCATAGCACACCCGGGCGGGAGCGTCAATGCCGCGGCGCGGCGGCGTAAAATGACGGAAATACACAGAGGTACGCCGGAAGAATTGTGCACAAATGCCAAAAGTAAATAAATTCTGAAAAACGGGGTTGACTTTATCGGCTAAAAGCGCTAAAGTAGGCACATCTTCAGTACAGGAGGCCGCAAACATGCGTCTGGAGCGATTTGCAAGCGCATATTCCTACTATTACTTTAGCGAAAGTAATAGTCGTTTGTGCTGCAAAAATACCAGAACCATCTGAGACTTCCCGATCCGGTTTTGACAAGGCTGCACAGACGACTGTGTGGCTTTTTTCTTTGCCGGGACTACATTTAGGAGGAGAAAACGCATGAACATCAAAAAAATCACTGCCCTGCTCTGCGCCGTGGTCATGGTCCTGTCCCTGGCCGCCTGCGGCAGCAACGGCGACAAGGCCGAGAATAAGCACTACACCGTCGGCATCTGCCAGCTTGTGCAGCACGACGCGCTCGACGCGGCCACCAAGGGCTTCCGCGACGCCATCACCGACGCGCTCGGCGCCGAGAACGTCACCTTCGACGAGCAGAACGCCGCCGGTGACAGCGCCACCTGCGCCACCATCTGCAACGGCTTCGTGTCCAGCGGCGTGGATCTGATCCTCGCCAACGCGACCGGCGCCCTGCAGGCTGCGGCCGCCGCCACGAAGGACATTCCGATCCTCGGCACGGCTGTCACGGAGTACGGCGTTGCGCTCGGCATCGATAACTTCAGCGGCACCGTCGGCGGCAACATCTCCGGCACGTCCGACCTCGCGCCGCTCGACCAGCAGGCGGCCATGATCCAGGAACTGTTCCCGGACGCCAAGAACGTCGGCATCATCTACTGCTCCGGCGAGCCGAACTCCGTCTACCAGGTCGAGGTCGTCAAGGCCGCGCTTGAGAAGGCCGGCTGCACCGTGAATACATACACCTTCTCCGACACGAACGATGTTGTCTCCGTCACCGGCACGGCGAGCGACGCCAACGACGTCCTCTACGTCCCGACCGACAACACCGCCGCCTCCTGCGCCGAGGCCATCAAGAGCGCCGCCAAGAAGCCCATCATCGCCGGCGAGGAGGGCATCTGCAAGGCCTGCGGCGTTGCAACGCTGTCCATCGACTACTACGAGCTCGGCCGCACCACCGGTGAGATGGCCGTGAAGATCCTCAAGGGCGAGGCCGATATCTCCACCATGGCCATCGAGTACTACCCGAACCCGGTCAAGAAGTACAACCCCGACATGGCCAGCCTCTACAACGTCACCATCCCGAGCGACTACGAGGCCATCGGCTGATTTTCAACACGATTCCCGGCTCCCTGCCGCAGTTTCTGCGGCAGGGATACTCCACACTATGAGGTAATGATATGAATTCACTGGTTCTTGCGTCCCTGAGCCTGCCGAATCTGGTTTCGCGTCTGCCCGGCGGCGTTGCCCAGGGCATCATCTGGGGCATCATGGCCCTGGGCGTGTACATCACGTTCCGCCTGCTCGACGTCGCCGATCTGACGGTCGACGGGTCATTCACCACGGGCGGCGCCGTGACGGTCGTGCTCATCGTCGCGGGCTGGCCGGCATGGGCTGCGCTGCTGGTCGCTGTGGCTGCTGGCCTGCTTGCGGGCTTTGTGACCGGCCTGCTGCACACGAAGCTCGGCATCCCGGCCATCCTCGCCGGCATCCTGACGCAGTTTGCGCTCTACTCGATCAACCTGCGCATTATGAGCATGAAGGCCAACACCCCCGTCAACCCGGATAAGTATGACCTGTTTCTGACGCTGCGCAGCGTGCCCGGCGCGATCTGGAAGGGACTGCTGCTCGCGGCGGTGCTCATCGCGCTGCTGTACTGGTACTTCGGCACCGAGCAGGGCAGCGCCATCCGCGCCACGGGCGCCAACCCGTCGATGAGCCGCGCGCAGGGCATCAACATCAATGCCATGAAGGTGCTTGGCCTGTCACTCTCCAACGGCATGGTCGCGCTCTCCGGCGGTCTGATGGCGCAGTATCAGGGCTTTGCCGACATCAACATGGGCCGCGGCGCGATCGTCATCGGCCTCGCCGCCGTCATCATCGGCGAGGTGCTGTGCGATGCGTTCTTCCGCAAGGGCTGCAACTTCTCCGTGCGCCTGAGCTTTGTCATCCTCGGCGGCATCGTGTATTACCTCGTCATGGTGCTCATCCTCTGGCTCAAGCTCGACCCGAACGATCTCAAGCTCTTCACGGCCGTGATCGTGGCGGCGTTTCTGGCCGTGCCGTATCTCAAGGGGCAGGCCAAGAGCTCGTTCCACCGTCTGAAGAAGGGAGGCAAGTGATATGCTGACGTTAGACCATATCTCCAAGACCTTCAACCCCGGCACCATCAACGAAAAGCGGGCGCTCGACGGCTTGTCCCTGCACCTGAAGCCGGGCGATTTCGTGACCGTCATCGGCGGCAACGGCGCCGGTAAATCCACCATGCTCAACGCCGTCGCGGGCGTCTGGCCGGTGGACGACGGGCGCATCATCCTCGACGGCGTGGACGTGACCGCCATGCCGGAGTTTCACCGCGCGCAGTACATCGGCCGCGTGTTCCAGGACCCCATGATGGGCACGGCCGCGAACATGCAGATCGAGGAGAACCTCGCCCTCGCCGCGCGCCGCGGCAAGAAGCGCACGCTGCGCTGGGGCGTCACGAAGGCGGAGCGCGAGGAATATCATGAGAAGCTCAAGAGCTTTGGCCTCGGCCTTGAGGACCGCATGACGGCGAAGGTCGGCCTGCTCTCCGGCGGCCAGCGCCAGGCGCTGACGCTGCTCATGGCCTCCCTGCAGAAGCCGAAGCTGCTCCTGCTCGACGAGCACACCGCGGCGCTCGACCCCGCGACGGCGGCCAAGGTGCTCGAGCTGTCGGACCGCATCGTGCGCGAAAACCAGCTCACCGCCATGATGATCACCCACAACATGAAGGACGCCATCGCCCACGGCAACCGCCTCATCATGATGCACGAGGGCGCGATCATCCTCGACATCAGCGGCGAGCAGAAGCGCAGCCTCACCGTGGAGGCGCTGCTCGAACGCTTCGCCAGGGCTTCGGGGGACGATTTTGCCAGCGACCGGGCGCTGCTCACCTGAGCGCCGCAGAGAAAAAAGGGCCCGCGGGGTTTGGCGGGTGCTCATAAAACAGTTAATCCTCCCTGTGAGAAATCTCAAAGGGAGGATTTTACTTAATGTTTCAATGCAGCAGCATCTAAGGCTCCATCTGATGAGGACGGCTTGGGTACGGTGCAAAACCGCACCTTATGCACTACACCGAACAGTGTATAGAAGTGCGTCCTTCTTAGAGGTTAAAGCCCTTGGGAATAACCACTGTAAGAATGCGGTTTTTGAAAAGTATAGACTTTTATGATCTCATTTCAGCAGTACAAGTGTGCCGGTCTCATCTCCAAGGAGCTTGGCAATGTTTTCTTCCAAAGGATAAGTATCCTGCCAGTTCACAAAAATCCCCGTGCCGTCCGCACTTTGGATATAGGTGTTGTCGGAAAAGACCTTCATGTAATCATTGCATTGAGGGAGCACAATAAGGGGGCCTTGAGAAACGGCGAAGATGTTGTTGCGAACATACACCGTGCCGTCATGAGGGTTGGGCCCTCCCTGAATGGTGAAAGCTGCGCTTCCGTTGTCTTCCCAGTCTGTGTTAAAGAGAGAATCCACGGCGGTATCCAGAACGATATTGTTCTCCACCACCAGGTTTTTAAAGTTGTGATTAGGGTCGATTTCCTTATCCCAGTTGCAGAGAATCAGCGGCTGATTGCATTTTTCCACCAGATTGCCGGCAATGCGGATGTCCGCGGCACCCTCGTCCCCTTCAAAAATCTCAACGGAAATACCCTCCTGAAACGCGTGGTGGACATAGTTGTTCTCCGCTGTCGTCTGGGGATTGTTGATGGACAGGGCCCCGCCCCGGCGACCAAAGAGGATGTAATTCAAGCCGAGGGCGGCATCCCCGTACTCTTTTTCCAGAACAGACTGATAATTGCTCACCGCGCCGCCGCACCAGCCGAACTCACAGTTTTGAATGACCCAGCCGGTGTTCCCTGTGCCGATGGTATGGGCTGTATAGGCAAAGCAGAGGCTGTCCAGCACGGTATCCCGGCCGCCTGCATAGGCGGTAAAGCAATAGGGCTGCAGAAATTCTATGCTGTCATACAGCTCCCCGGGATTGCCTGCGTCGCAGCGGAAATACAGCTTGCCCGTGGGCCGATAGCTTTCGCCGGTTGACCAGTTCCGGGAAACAAAAATATCATCGTTCCAGTTTTCGGCCTTTACCTGTGAATAGTCCAGCGCCGGGAAGCAGTACATATCGGGGAGATGCTCTTCTACAGAATAGGTCTGCTCTGTCAGCTCATACCGATGCTCGCCCGAATCCAGCAGGGTATAGCTGCCCTCGTCCCAATAGGCGATGTCACGGCGGACAGGAATGGAGCCGTTGAGGGCAATGGCCCCCACCTCGGACATATCCCGATAATAGACCCAGATTTTCCGGCCATCATCCCCTTCGTGGTAGAGGATCCACTTCTCCCCGCCGGTTCCGTTTTCTTCCGAGCCATAAATCCGCGGCATATCTCCCTGACCGTAGGCAGAGAAGGTGATGCCGTCGACCCAGCACGCAGAAGTGGGCAGCTCCGTGGCGCGCCAAATGCCGCCCCGCTCAAAAAACACCGCATCGCCAGATTGGAGACCGACATTTTTCAGCGCAGCAGGGGTTGCAAAGGCAGTTTCCGGGGAGAGACCGTCGTTTTCATCGCTGCCGCTGTTGGAAATATAGTAGGCGGTGCCGGTATAGGTTTCGCCCTTTATAAAAGTGTCCGATTTTACGATCTCCGTATCGCAGGAGAGGATCTCCTGCTTGCGCTGTTCCGCCTGTGTGTGCACATCGTCCAGAAGCGCAACGGCCATATCCGGCTCGCTGGTGGGTGCAGGAGCCGGTTCACCGGTGGCGACCGGTAGGGCTTCGGAGTCGGTTGGTGTGTCTGCGCCGGAACAAGCGCAGCAGATCACACAGAGCATAAGGATAGAAATCACAAGCACAGTTCTGCGCTTCATGTGGTGTGCCCCCTTTTGTTTCCAATTCTCTTTAATTATACCACCAATTTTTTAACCTGCAATATAATGTGGTAACTTTTGCGCCCATTTTCAATACTGTAGCTTGATTTTGCGAACTGTTTAGCAGATTCTTCACATAACTGAAACATATACAAGAATAGCCCCGGCAGAAACACCTGCCGGGACTGTAACTGTTTTATGGCGCTCCGCCTTTCGCCCCGGGGCCTGTTCCCCAAAGCGCAGGGGAAGAGAACGGAAACGCAGGAAAGGGAAGAGCGGGCGTTATGCAGCGTCCCATAAGGAAGTAAAAAGAAATTTGGCAGGAACCGGTGTGTTAAATCACGCCGGTTCCGATTCGTTTAGGGACTCCCTTCCAATCTTCAAAGGGATGCGGATTTGCCCCACATAGGTGAAATACAGGTCAATTTGCACCTGCTTCCTTCCGTTCTCCCTTACCGGACTGTGTACCACGATCCTGCTCACAAGCTCATTGAGGATGGCGGCGTCGAGTTCCGGAATATCCAGGTACTTGTCCACCAGCTTCAGAAACTCGTTTACATTGGAAACCTGCCCGGCCTGTGTTTCAATTTCCCGTTCCAGTACGGCGGCAAGCTGCTCAATCTCTGCCTGCTCCTTCTCATATTGGCGGGATAATTTTAGGTACCGGCTGTCAGACAGCTTGCCCAGCACATTGTCCTCATAGATATGCTGGATAATCCGGTCCAAGTCCTCCATCCGCTTCTTCGCCCCTGAGAGGGCTTTCTGTTTTTCTGCCAGTTCGGCCTTGCGGCTTTCCTCGTCCTGCGCCAGCATTTCCAGCTTGAAATCCTTCCGGAACATACGGACATAACTCAATGTCTGCCGTATGGTTTCCAGCACAATCCGGTAAAGCACCTGTTCCCGGATATAGTGGATTTTGCAGGAGCCGGTGTTGCTCTTGTAATTGGAGCAGACAAAATGATTCTGGCTGTCGTCTTTGTAGGTATTGCAGGTGCAGAAATACAGCTTGGCCCCGCAGTCGGCGCAGTAGAGCAGGCCGGAGAAAATGCTGGTTCTTCCTGTTTTTGTCGGCCTGCGTTTGTTCTTCCGAAGTTCCTGTACCCGTTCCCACTGTCCCTTATCAATGATGGCGGGCTGGGTGTCCTCAAAGACTTTCTGGTTCTCAACCGGGTTTTCCATCCGCTTTTTGAATTTCAGGGACTTGGTATAGGTCTTGAAATTCACGGTACAGCCCGTATACTCCCGCCGCTCCAATATCCCGGCGACGGATTTAGCGCACCACTGATAAAGATTCTCAGGCATGGCCCAGCCTTTCTGCCTGGCGTGATAAGCGGTAACGGTCGGTACCCTGTCGGCTGTGAGGATTTTTGCAATTTGCATGGGGCCTTTCCCCGCAATACAGAGGTTAAAGATACGCCGCACCACCTTTGCCGCTTCTTCGTCCACAACCCATTTCTTTTTATCCTGAGGGTCTTTTATGTATCCATAAGGCGGGTTGCTGGCGATATGCTCCCCGGCTTCACCCCGCATCTTTACCACTGCCCGGATTTTCTTGCTGGTATCCTTGGCGTAGTAGTCGTTGAATACATTTTTGAACACCGCAAAATCATTTTCTCCTTTGGCGCTGTCTACATCATCGTTGATGGCGATAAAGCGGACGTCATAGGCAGGAAAGATGAAATCCTGCAATCGCCCCATGTAGGAATACTCCCTGCCCAGCCGGGACAGGTCTTTGACAATCACAGCGGATACGCTGTAATCCTCCACATATCGCATCATCTCCTGGAACCCCGGCCTCTGAAAACTGGTTCCTGAGAATCCATCGTCCACGAAGAACCGGGTGTTCCGGAATCCATGGTCGGCGGCGTATTTGCTCAGCAGGGCTTTCTGGTTGGTAATGGAATTACTTTCCCCATCCAGGGCATCGTCCTGGCTCAAGCGGCAGTACAAAGCGGTGATTTTTTCTGGCTGCTGATTCATTTATTTCTCCTTTCTGTTCAGGCAGCCAAGTAAACGGTTGCCCTTATTATAACGCTTCGGTTTAGATTTTTCAGCTATGTCTTTGATTCTTTTTCCTGCAAATCTTTCTCCATCAGCCGCTTGAGTTTCTTCACGATCCCTTCCGAGCCTTTTTCCGCAAAGTGGGGAATGACTGTGTAGACGGTATTCCCCTCAAAGAAGGGATAGCTGCTGCCGCCAAGGTCAAAGTAAAACGCCCCGTCCCTGAAATGTTTTTCCATCCGTTCTCCCACAGCGGGGTCAAAATCTTTCAGCAGTTCATATAGCTTTTGTTCATCAGTCATCGGCGCCCCTCCTTTCGCCAACCGGCAGATTCAGGGTAATCACAGCCGGTCTGCCAAGGCCCTGTTTCCGGCGGACGATCAGGCCGCAGGATTCCAGTTCGTGAAACGCCCGCGTTGCCACCTGCCTGCTCCGTCGGAGTTTCGATTTAGCGTCCTCCACAGTGAAGTACAGGCGGATGGTTCCATCCGTTTCGATGTAGCCTTTCTTTTTGGAAATCCCCGCCCGGTCTAAAAGCAGGGCGTACAACACCTTGGCGTCATTGGATAAATCCATGGGGATAAGGAACCGTGGAAAAATGATGTAAGACGAAATATCGGTATCTGTCTTGTATGGAATCATAAATTCTCCTTTCTATCCATCCATCGCTGTGATAGATAGATTGATATTGACTGTTTTGTATTTAACTCTTTTTTATTAACTACCGTCTAAATCCGGGCGGTCAGAGAGGCAGGAAAACCACGGACTGAAAAACAGGATATAGACGTTCCAGAGCGTCAGCTTTGCCGTGTCCTGGAATCCCGAATACGGAAAATCCCAATACGGACGGTTAGAAGCTCGTTCTGGGCGGGTATAAGGGATTTATCCCTCTATCCCGTTGAACGGCGCTGACAAAGCCCGCAGAATCAAGGCTTTTTCGTCTCTAATTGTCCGCAGGCAGCCCGCCTTTTCCGGTCACTGGCTGTTTTTTGCCTGCGGTGAATGATAGCGGCGCAGGGCTTGCAGTATTTCGCCCGGTTGGAACCGGGAAGAAAGGTTTGTCCGCAGACAGCGCACCGTTTGTGTTCCTTCCGATAAAGCAAAGCAGTCGCCAGAGGTTCATCCAAAGGCAGGACAGCGGCACGGAACCAGTTGCATAGCAGAGAGTAGGAAATGCTTTGTATGCACACGCATTCTTCTCCATCGTCAAGAGCAAGGCAATTCCCGCTCTCATAATTGCAGCACTGATGGACCAGTTTTCTTGCCCTGCGGTACTGGGAATAGGTCATTATAGGGATTTTTTCTTTGATTTCTATCATCTCCTTTCAGACGGTCAAAGAATATCCCTCTAATATTCATTTCATTTTTGAGGGGTTTTTACGGGGGTTCAGCAGAAAAATTTAAAAATGCCTCTCTATTAGTCGTGACATTTTTAAGGGTATTTTTGTAGGTGTTTCCACAAAAAAATACCATCATGGCTTTCATAAGCCATGATGGTATTTCTCAGATTTCAAATTTATAGCCGATACCGTAGACGCTTTTCACATAGTCCGGCACATCCGGCGCTACCTTTATTTTCCTTCGCAGGTTGCTGATATGATTGTTGACCGCCTTGCGGGAATAGTAGTTGTAATCCTCCTGCCAGATCAAGTCCAGAATCACTTCATAGGAGTACACGCGCCCAGGGTGCTGGATAAGTAGAGAAAAGATGTCAAATTCCTTGACTGTCAGCGAAATCACCTGGCTTTGCACTGTCACTAAGCGCTTCTCCAGGCAGAAGTACAAATCACCTTCCTGAATTTCCGTCAATGGCTGATCTGCCTGCGGAGAAATAAAATACTGGCCTCGAAAGAGTGTTGAGTATGGGACATCAGCCGGAAGATTGCCAGCCTCATAGTCACGAACAAACTGAGCCAGCTCCTTCTTTTGGCTGACAGAAAGCAGGGCAAACAGTTTTTCCCCAATTTGCCTGCCAGTTTCAGCTAAATCAAACACGGCTAATTTCCCATATCACCACCACCTAACCGTCATCAAATGCTTTCTTTAATTTTTGAAACGATTCTGAACTAACTGCGTGTTCAATGCCGCAAGCATCCTGCTCTGCGGTTTCGGGATCCACGCCAGCCAATATAAGTTGCTTTGTGAAAAACAGGTGCTTTTCATAAATCTGTTCGGCAAACTGTAATCCCAATTCTGTCAGGGAGAGTGTGCCGTCGGCATTTTTTACAAGATGCCCGGATTTGGACAACTCCTTGACAGCCCGGCTTACAGAGGGCTTTTTTACTCCTAAATGCTCTGCCACATCCACACAGCGGACATAACCATGTCTTTTCTGCATCATCAAGACTGCCTCCAGATAGTCCTCCATTGCTGATGTCAAAGCCATTGGCACACCTCCCATCCAAAGTATTTTGGGTATTAGCTACCGTTATTTTGCCTTTACATTGGCGATCTCAATGAAAAGCTGGTCACTGCCGAAGCTGAAGGATTCAATCTTGTCGCTGTTAAATGCCGCATACTGGTGAGCTGAAGTAAACGGAACCAGCACGGCCTGATCTGCTGTAAAGGTCAGCACCTCGTTATAGATTTCCTGCACACGGTCCAAATCAGCGGTGCTGTCCAGCTCTTTAATGGTGTCCGTGCCATTTTCCATAGTAAGGGCAACCTGCCACAAAATCGGGTCGGACATCATTTCCGGGTTCATATTCGTCATGGTGAGGAACGGGTCATAGTAACCGCCGTAGGTTGTGTGGAGCGAGAAATCAAAATCGGTAGAAACCTGCGTAAACCACGTCATATTATCCGAACCGCGAGGCGTTACTTCAAACCCTACTTCACCCAATTCCTGAGCAATTACAAGCGCCGCATCGTCCATTGTTCCCTGATTGGTGATATAATCCAGCGTAACACTCAATTTTGCGCCATCTTTTTCGCGGATGCCATCGCCATCACTGTCTACCCAACCGGCGCTTTCCAGCAATTCTTTTGCTTTATCTGCATTGTAGCTGTATGTAGTGGCTTCTACATCGCAATACGGTAGAGAGGTATCCAGCAACTGTTCCGAAGCTGTTTCAAGACCGGAGAATACACTGTCGCTGATCGTTTCCTTATCAATCGCATAGGCCACCGCCTGCCGGACAGCGGCATCGTTAAACGGAGCCTCCTGTGTATTGAAGCCGATAAAACGGCTGTTGGAAATGCTGTCATCCAATACGGTGCCAATTCCATCCGCAGAGGAAAGTTCGGTATAACCAGCAAAGCTCAAACGGGATGTACCCGCAAGCAGATCCACTTCGCCGCTTTGAAGCGCAAGAACAGCAGATTCCGGATCAGCGATTACCTTTACGGTAAACTCGTCCACATCAGGCTCTTCTCCCCAATAGTTCGGATTACGGACAAAGGTATAAGAGGTTCCGTCACTGTCCCCGGCGTACATGTAGGGGCCGGTTCCCATTGTCTGGGTCATCAGTTCTTCTTTGGTGGTCAAATCCTCATTGAACGCATTGGGCGATACGATTCCCATTGGATTGCACATGGCAAGGTCACTTAAAACGCCGTAATACGGTGTTGTCAGGTGCAATGCGACAGTATGCTCGTCGATTACTTCGATGGATTCCGTAAGAACACCGATCTTGCCAAACTGGGCAATACTCTGTCCCATATTGGAAAAAGCTGCTTCAATACTTGTCTTTACCGCCTCCGCATTGAAGTCGGCACCATCCGAAAACTTTACACCTTCTTTGAGATGGAAAGTGTAGGTCAGGCCATCGTCGCTGATGTCCCATGTTTCGGCCAGCCCGCCCTTAAATTCACCATTTTCCCGAACGACGAGTGTATCGTAGCAGTTACGGGCATA
>OLSL01003509.1_pt1 | contig 11057 bp, 9 predicted proteins | sample 1672511 | NCBI WGS metagenome assembly OLSL01 (sample SAMEA3136694, study PRJEB25190) | human gut metagenome | biome: human gut; feature: human-associated habitat; material: faeces | place: Austria | collected 2013
AACAGATAAAAATCAGGTAATAATTTTTACATGTACATTAAGAGAACAGAAAATATTAGATAAATTAGGAGTTTCATATAATTTAGTTGAATTATCTTAGAATATAATGTATAATAGTACTGTTAAAAAACTTTAAAGATTAAAGGAGAAATTAATTTATGTTTCAAAAGTTAGATGCAGTAGAAAAGAGATATGAGGAATTAACACAAAAAATAAGTGACCCAGAGGTAATTGCAAATCAAAATGAATGGCGTAATTTAATGAAAGAGCATGCAGAAATAGAACCTATTGTTGAAAAGTATAGAGAGTATAAAAAAACAAAGCAAACAGTTGAAGATGCAAAAGAAATGATGGAAGATCCAGAGCTTAAAGAACTTGCAGAAGCAGAAATGCTAGAAGCAAAAGAAAAGCTTCCAGGTTTAGAAGAAGAAATAAAAATATTATTACTTCCAAAAGATAAAGATGACGATAAAAACGTTATCTGCGAAATTAGAGGAGGCGCCGGAGGAGACGAGGCTGCTTTATTTGCAGGAACTTTGTTTAGAATGTATTCTATGTATGCAGAAAGAAAACATTGGAAATTAGAAGTATTAAATGAAAACGAGACTGAGCTTGGAGGATATAAAGAAATATCTTTTATGATTACAGGTAAAGGAGCATATAGTAGATTAAAATTTGAGAGTGGAGTTCATAGAGTACAAAGAGTACCAGACACAGAAGCAAGTGGTAGAATACATACATCAACTGCAACTGTAGCCGTACTACCTGTTGTAGAAGATGTTGAAATTGATATAAATCCTGCAGATATTAGAATGGAAGTGTTTAGATCATCAGGAGCTGGTGGACAACACATTAATAAAACATCATCTGCAGTTAGATTAATACATGAGCCAACAGGAATAGTTGTTGAATGTCAAACAGAAAGATCTCAATTCCAAAATAAAGATAATGCCATGAAAATGTTAAAAACAAAACTTTATGATATAGAAAAGCAAAAACAAGATAGTGAAATATCAAATGCAAGAAAATCACAGGTTGGAAGTGGAGACAGAAGCGAAAAGATAAGAACATATAACTATCCTCAAGGACGTATTACGGATCACAGAATAGGATTTTCAATATATCAAATGGAAGATTTCCTAAATGGAAATTTAGATGAAATGATAGATAATTTAATTACAGCAGATAGAGCAGAAAAATTAAAAGGAAATGATGAAGAATAAAATAAAAAGGTCAGTGTGAAACTGATCTTTTTATAGTTTTAATTTAATATTATATTTTCAATATTACTTATGGTAGCTAATTGATATATGGATTATTTGCAATTTTACATAAAATGTAGTATAATAGCACTAAGTCAATTAACTTAATTGTGAACATTGACAATTTTACTAAAGTTGTTGAGAGTCAGTTCGATATTCTTAGGTTGAAATGATATATACCTGTAGATACGAAAAGATGACTTAAAGCAGCAAATTTAACCGCCGTAAGGCAGGAGGAATTACACAATGATTAGCACAACAAAGAACGCAGCACAGGCAAATGCAATTACTCATGGTGGAACCTTCCACGCGGATGAAGTTCTTGCAACTGTTATCCTTAGCAAGGTATTTAAAGACCTTGTAGTATGCAGACTTTTCAAAATTCCGTCAGGAGTAAATGAAGGTGTCATTGTATATGACATTGGATTAGGTGAGTTAGACCACCATCAGAAAGGTGGAAATGGCTTTCGTGCAAACGACGTTCCATATGCGGCTTGCGGATTAATATGGAAAAAGTTTGGACACGAGATTGTAGCAGATACTTGTGACCCTGAGTTTGTTTGGAATCTGATTGATAGCAGTCTCATTCAGGGAGTAGACGCTACGGATAATGGCATGATGCCTAAGGCAGACTACCCGGCGCAAAATATGAGCTTTTCACAGGTTATTTCTTCATTTAACCCTAATTGGGATAGTGATGAAGATGCGGATGTCGCTTTTGCAAAAGCTGTAGCTTTTGCAGAGATAGTTTTTGATAATGCCTTAGCAAATGCCATATCGAAGGCTAAAGCAAAGGGAATTGTAGAGAAAGCTATCGAGGAGTCCAAAGGTCATATTATGGTGCTGAACCAGTATGTGCCTTGGCAGGGATGCATATTTGCTTCAGACAAAAAGCAGGCTGATGAAGTTTGGTTTGTTGTATTTCCATCTAACAGAGGTGGATACAACTGGCAGTGCGTTCCGGATGCATTAGGCAGCTTCGGACAGAGAAAATCTGTACCGAATGAATGGAAGGGGCTTGACGCTTCTGAACTTCAGAAAATTACGGGCGTTGCAACAGCAAGCTTCTGCCATCCGGCAGGCTTCATAGGAGGGGCCTCAAATCTTGAGGATGCAATTGCACTTGCAACAATTGCGGTAAAAGCTTAAAGGGGGTTAAATGAGCTAAAAAAGGGCAGAAATCTACAATTGTAGATTCTGCTCTTTTTGATATTCACTATTATTTTTTGAATTATCTAATGATTTATTTTCTCTTTCTATAAAATCTTTAGAAAATTTGGACTGTTTATCTAGTGTAAGGTTATTTTCTTTTAGAGATTCAATAAAATCATTATGTTCTTTATTATGAGATGGGTTTTCTAAAAGTAAAGTCTCCGTACCTTTGTTTTTTACTTTTGATCCATAATCAATTGAAAGGGACCCATCTGGATTATTAATAATTTTCCAACCGTATTTTGCAAGAATACCAATATGGGTTTTACTACCCTCTTTCCCAAATACGAAAGGAAAGGTTTCTCTTAGTTTTTTATCATTAATATCAACTTCATTTGCAAGTAAAAATGAGACCTTTTCTATATTTTCTTTATTAATAAATAAATCCTTTGGATTTGCATTACCAATAGCAAGTTTTTCTATAAAATGACTTGACCTTTTCTGTTTTCCAAATAAATTTGTTTCTGGTTCAATAGTTAAATCGTTAATAATACCAAGGTTACTTAGTTTTCTAAAAGTAGAAGAAACAATACCGTGAGTATCTGTTTCTATTCTTTTAAATCTTAAATTTTCAGGTAATGAATTTATTTTAGATAGTCCTACGATTGCTTGTAATTGCATAAATGCAACTTTTTCGCTCTTTGACTTACCAATTAATTTTGACATTAAATCTATTCTTGTTGGGTCTTGAGATATTTTAACAGAATTCTTTTTATTTCTTACAACAAATGCTAAATCTTTATATGATCTTAGGATTGAATTTTTAGCAAGTCCAAGTGCACCATATGCAAATACAGGAAGTCCAATGGAAGCTAAAAATGTAGCAGAATAAAGAAGCCCAGCACTAAGAGCAGTAAGCCCTCCAAAAATCACAGCTTTTCCGGCTCTACTTGATATGACTTTTTTTAATTCAGCTGGTAATATATTTTTTTGAATAACAGGCAAATTAGAATTTCCCATTGCATTTTCTCCTTTACTATATATTTAATTATATAGTAATTATTGCTTTAAAATCAATACAAAAAGAATAAAAAATAAAATAAAACATACAAATAGCATAAGAGGTGATTTGTACGTGGATTATTTATTAAAAACAACATTAATAGGATTATTCTTTGGAACATTTGGAACTACAATAGGGGGAATTATTGGAACAAAAATAAAGGGAACATCAAATAAATTTTTAAGTTTTATTCTATCATTTGCATCTGGACTTATGATTGCAATAGTATGTTTTGAATTAATACCAGAGGCAATGGAAATTGCAGAAATACCAACTGTTATTTTAGGTATTGTATTTGGAATTATTACTATGATTATATGCGATATACTAGTTGATAAAAAATTTAATCAAATTGAGGCAAAAAAATATAGAGGAAAGGTTGACAAAAATAGTTTATTAAAAACAGGGATTATTGTTGCAATAGGCCTTGCAATACATAACTTTCCAGAAGGTCTAGCAATAGGTTCTGGATTTGGTGCTTCAATTAAACTTGGATTATCACTTGCAATTGCTATTTGCTTTCATGATATACCAGAAGGAATATCTATGGCAGTACCAATGAAAAATGGTGGAATAAAGGCATCAAAAGTAATATTTTATGTTGTACTATCAGGAGTAACAACAGGTGTTGGAGCATTTTTTGGAGCTTTAGTTGGTGGAATATCACAAAGCGTTATTGCAATGTGTTTAGCATTTGCAGCAGGAGCAATGATATATATTGTATCACGGAGAATTAGTTCCAGAGTCAAATAGGTTATATTCTGGAAGAATGAGTGCGATTGGAAATATGGCTGGATTAATAATTGGAATGGTTGCAATGAGTTTATAAAAAAAGTAAAAAACTATTGAACATCAGTTTGAAATACTATATAATATGAAACATCAAATGAGATAAGGAGAAATGAAATGCAAGATTTAATAGAGGGATTAAATGATAAGCAAAAAGAAGCAGTTTTAAATACTGATGGACCATGTTTAGTAATAGCAGGAGCAGGAAGTGGAAAGACAAAGGTATTAACACATAAAATTGCATATTTAATGGCAGAAAAAAATATAAAGCCATGGAATATATTAGCAATAACCTTTACAAATAAAGCAGCAAATGAAATGAAACAAAGGGTTGAAAATTTGGTTGGAGAAGCAGCAAAGGATATGTGGATAGGAACTTTCCACTCTATCTGTGTTCGTATACTTAGAAAAACTATTGATAGAATAGGATTTGACAGCTCTTTTTTAATTTTTGATACATCTGATCAAAAAACTTTAATTAAAGAATGTATGAAAACATTAAAAATAGATGATAAAATGTTTACAGATAAAAGCGTTTTGGCTGAAATTAGTAATGGAAAAAATGAAATGCTTGAACCAAAAGCATATATGGTAAAATATGCAGGTGACTTTAGAAGAGAAAAAATAGGCGAAATATATGAGCTATACCAAAAAAGACTAAAAGAAAATAATGCAATAGATTTTGATGATATTATTAATTTTACAATAAAAATACTTACTGAAAATCCTGATATATTAGAATATTATTCAGAAAAATTTAAGTATATTTTAGTAGATGAATACCAAGATACTAATAAAGCACAATTTACTTTAGTTACAATACTTGCATCAAGATATGGAAATATCACAGTTGTAGGAGATAATGATCAAGGAATTTATTCTTTTAGAGGTGCAGATATTTCAAATATATTAAATTTTGAAAAAGATTATCCTGGAACAAAGATAATAAAATTAGAGCAAAACTATCGTTGTACAGGAAATATTTTAAATGCAGCTAATGCAGTTATTAAACATAATGAAAATAAATATGAAAAAAAATTATGGACGCAAAATGATGAAGGAGAGCTTCCAACTATTCATAGAGCTGACGACGAATATGATGAAGGTAGATATATTGTAGAACAAATTAACCATTTAAAAAGAGAAGAATATTTTAAAAATTCAGATTTTGTTATTTTATATAGAATGAACTCTCAGTCAAGAGCAATTGAGGAGATATTAAGAAGAGAAGATATTCCATATAAAATTGTAGGAGGATTAAAGTTCTATGAAAGAAAAGAAATAAAAGATATCATTTCATATTTAAGATTAATATACAATCCATCTGATAATATTTCTTTAAAAAGAGTAATAAATGAACCAAAAAGAGGAATAGGAAAAACAAGTGTAGATAATGTACAAGAAATTTCAGAAAACACAGGAACATCTATGTTTGAAATAATTAAGAATGCTGAACAATATGGACTAAATAGATTAAAAGCAAATTCACAAGACTTTATAAACTTAATTGAAGAAATGAGAAGCAAAATAAATGATTTATCAATTTCAGAAATTATTAAAGAAACACTAAATAAAAGTGGATATGTAAAGGCACTAGAAGCAGAAGATACAACAGAAGCGGAATCTAGAATACAAAACTTAGAGGAATTTTTAACAGTTGCTATTGAATTCGAGGAACAAGAAGCGGAAAATAGTTTGGCAGATTTCTTAGAGGGAATTACATTAAGTAGCGATATTGACGGAATGGAAGAAACAGAAGATTCTGTTACACTTATGACTCTTCACAGTGCAAAAGGATTAGAGTTTAATACTGTATTTTTGGTAGGAATGGAAGAAGGAATATTCCCAGGATACAAATCTATTGGTGAACCCCAAGAGCTAGAAGAAGAAAGACGTCTATTTTATGTTGGAATAACTAGAGCAAAAAGATACTTATATTTAACTTGTTCTAGAAAAAGAACAATATTTGGATCAACAAGCTATAATGCAATATCAAGATTTGTAAATGAAATTCCAAAAGACTTATTAAACGGTTATGAAGAAACATTTGAAGAAAAAGAAGAAAGCTTTAAAGATAGTTCGTACAAATGGGAATATGGTTCAAGTTCAAATAAAGTAAGTACATATAGATTAGAAGAAAATAAGGAAAAATCTTATGCAACAAAAAATCTTTCATTATCTAATTCTGGATATCAATTTAGAACAGCAGAAAGCTTTTTAAGTTCTATTAATAATAAAAAGCAAAATTCTGGTGTTGATATTTCAAAATATAAAGAAGGACAAAGAATCTATCATAAAAAATTTGGAGAAGGAACCATAAATAAAATAGAACAAGAAGGCGAAGATTATAAGTTAGACATACAGTTTGATAAAGTAGGACATAAAAGGTTAATGGCAAAATTTGCGGAATTAGAAATAATAGAATAAACAAATTGAGTTATATGTAAATAAGAGCAGTTCAGTACACAGAATGACTGCTCTTAAACAAGGATGTCCCAAATTGTGCAAATGGAACAATTAGGGACTGTTCCTAATTGAGAAGTTCTGTTTTTACTGTTTGTATTTCTGTTATTGTTGCTGGTTGAGCAGGTTTGTAATAGCCTTTGTTTTGTGCTATTTTAAATAGCTCGTACTGAAAGCTTTCATCGCTATTGCGTATTTGTTGTATAGTTTGTCTTAACTGCATATTTTCTGCTTCTGAAATGACTCCTTGATATGTTGTAAGACTTGCTTTTACTCCGTCTAAAACGTCGTTAACCATTGTTTTTTCATCCATTAAAAAATCCTCCTATCCATTTAAAAATGACATTAATTTTTGTTTAGTATTTAATGCATCTTGAGCTGATTTTGTAAAAATTTGCTTAATTTGTGGGTCTACTGCTTGTGAAGCATATGTGTTTAGTTTTTGATAAGATGTTTCGTGTGCTCCTATCAAATGTCTTAAATTCTGTAATTCTACTTGACTTAAATTTGGCATTTTCACCCTTCCTTTCATAAGTAATATAAAGATATTATGAACATTAAATATTCATTTTATACAATAAATTGAATAAAAATGGAAGAAAAACAGTATAAAAATGAGGAAAAGACAGTAAAACACTATGTAAGCACGTAAAAGAAAGAATTCAAGTTGAAGTTGTTATTGTAAAATAAATAAAAATGGTATAAAATAATACAGATTATAATGATAGGAGAGTGTTTATTATTAATATACTAAAAAATGTAGCTATATACTCAAGAAAAACAATAAAAATTCTTGTTTTAGTGGCATTAGCGGTTATTTTTATTGGTAGTATTGTGTTTTTTTACTACAAACCGACATATGCAGTAACATTAAATGGGGAATTTGTTGGATATACAGATAACAAAAGTAATATGCAAAAAAAGATAAATAAATATATAAATGCAGAAGAACAATCAAATGTTGCATTTATTCAAGTTGACCAAATGCCAGAATATAAGCTTTGCCTTTTAAAGAAAAATGTAAATTGTAACGACGAAGAAATTTATGCAAAAGCTATAGAAGATGGGACAGCATATTATAAATATTACGCAATAACAGATGATAAAGAGGAAAAGGCTTATGTGGCGACATTTAATGAGGCAGAAAAAGTTATTGCGGAATTAAAGGAAAAAGATAGTGATAACAAAGAAGAGTTAGGAATTGTAGAAAAATACGAGACAGAATTAAAAGAATTCACGGATGTTGAAAAATGTGTGGCTAAATTATATGTAGAACCGCCACCACAGATAGTATACGCAAGTGTTGCAGGATATGCTTCTGGAAATTCAAATGCAAAAGTTGATATAGGAATTAGTTTAATACAACCTATATCTGGAATAATAACCTCAAGATTTGGACCAAGAACAAGAAACAACCATGGAGGACTTGATATTGGAGCACCAGGAGGGACACCTATAATGGCAGCAGCATCTGGAACTGTAACAACAGCGGGTTGGTTAGATGATTATGGATATTTGGTAGTAATATCACATGGAAATGGAGTTCAAACAGCATATGCACATTGTAGTCAAATATTAGTATCAACAGGGCAAAGCGTAAGTCAGGGAGAAGTAATTGCAAAAGTTGGAACAACAGGAAGGTCAACAGGAAATCATTTACACTTAGAGGTAAGAGTAAATGGAGTAAGATATGATCCACAAAATTATGTATATTAAAAGGATGTTAATTAAATAACATCCTCTTTTTTAGATATATGTTTATAAAATGCTATATGAGTTAATTGAATATATGGTAACAACCAAAGCATACCTATACCAAAGGTTAAAGATGCTAATAGAGCCCAACCAATAAAGCTTAAATCAAGTATAAAGAATTTCCAACGGTTATTTGTCATTAGTTCTTTTGATTTTGCAACTGCATCTTTTGGTTGTAATTCAGTTTCTTCAATAGATATCACATCAGACATTATATAGTAGTATGATTTTACTATAAGCCATATTAAAGAAACTGGGCAAATAATAGCTAAACAAATGACCAATACAGTAAGGTTTGCAGGCTGAGTCCAGTAAAAGACTATACCTAATGAAGTAAGAAGTATTGAAGAAATTATTAAAAGTATAAAAGGAACTAATAATTTTAAAAACACATTAAGAGCTACTTTCCAAGCTCTAGCAAAATTATTAAATCCTAATGTAAAAAAGTTAAATGCTGATGTATCTTCACCATTATAAAGCTTTACAAATTGGATTAATAAACCATATGCTAAAGGAACATTTATAATAGCAAAACCGATAGAAAGTATAGTATTAAGGCCGTTGAATGAATAGCTTAAAATGGTATTAAAAATAAAATTTATAGCCATATATGCAAGAGTTATACAAGCAGCTTTTCCCCATTTTCCAGATAGTTTTTCACGAGCTTTTGCTCTAAAACTTGATAAATTCATATATAAAATCTCCTTTCCTTTTTTATAATATTATGATATATTAAGTATATGAAAAAATCAAGTAAAGTAGTAAGAAAAAACTCGAAAAATGTAAAAAGGAGCAAAAAAGATGAATAAAATTATTCAAATAATAGCAGATGAATTAAATGTAAAAGAGGAGCAAGTTACCAATCCTATAAAATTAATAGCTGATGGTAATACTATCCCATTTATAGCACGATATAGAAAAGAAGTTACAGGAGGTTTAAGTGACGAGATACTTAGAGATTTAGATGAACGACTTAAATATTTAAGAAACTTAGAAGAAAGAAAACAAGAGGTAATTAAATCAATAGATGGACAGGGTAAACTTACAGACGAAATAGTACAATCATTGGAAAATGCCAAAACACTTTCAGAAGTGGAAGACATATATAGACCATATAAACAAAAAAAGAAGACAAGAGCAACAATAGCTAAGGCTAAAGGACTAGAGCCATTGGCACAAATAATATTTGAGCAAAATAATAAAAGAAATATAAAAGAAATCGCAAAAGAATTTATAGATGAAGAAAAAGGAGTTTTAAGCGTAGAAGAGGCAATTAAAGGTGCAAAAGATATAATTGCAGAAAATATATCAGATAATCCTAACTATAGAAAACAAATTAAAAGAATGTGCTATAGAGAAGGAATAATAATGGATAAAGGCACAAAAGAAGAAAAATCGGCATATGATATGTATTATAATTTTAATGAAAAAGTAAACAGAATACCTAGTCACAGAATCTTGGCTATAAATCGCGGAGAAAAAGAAGAATTTTTAAAAGTTAAAATGGAAAAACCAGAAACTACTATTTTAGAAATGATTAATAAAGATATTATAAAAGGTTCTACGCAATATACTAAAATGTTAGAAGAAACAATAGAAGATAGCTTTAAAAGACTAATAGAGCCATCAATAGAAAGAGAGATACGCTCTGACTTAACAGAAAAGGCAGAAACGCAGGCTATAAAAGTATTTGGAAAAAATGCAAAACCATTACTGCTAGCAGCACCGCTAAAGGGGCTAACTGTAATGGGGTTTGACCCAGCATATAGAACAGGCTGTAAAATTGCGGTAATAGATGAAACCGGAAAACTACTTGCTACAACAACTGTGTATCCAACAGAACCACAAAATGATGTAGAAGGAGCTAAAAAAGAATTAATAGCACTAATAAAAGAATACAATGTTAACATTATTGCAATAGGAAATGGAACAGCATCAAGGGAATCAGAAAACTTTGTGTCAGATATGATAAAGGAGTTAAGCAATGTTCATTATGCTATAGTAAGTGAAGCAGGAGCATCTGTATATTCTGCATCAAAACTTGCAACAGAAGAATATCCGGATATAAATGTATCTTTAAGAGGAGCAATTTCGATAGCAAGAAGGTTACAAGATCCACTGGCAGAGCTTGTAAAAATAGATCCAAAATCAATAGGTGTGGGTCAGTATCAACATGATGTTGATCAAAAGAAATTATCAGAGAGTTTAACAGGAGTAGTAGAAGACGCAGTTAATAAAGTTGGGGTAGATGTAAACACAGCAACACCTTCTTTATTGTCTTATGTATCTGGAATTAATAAAACATTAGCAAGCAATATTGTAAAATATAGAGACGAAAATGGAAAGATAAAAGAAAGAAAGGAATTACTAAAGGTTCCAAAATTGGGAAAAGCAACATTTCAACAATGTGCAGGTTTTATGAGAGTATTTGATGGAAAAAATCCATTAGAAATAACAGCTGTTCATCCAGAAAGCTATGAAGTTGCAGAACAACTATTAAATATAATTGGCTTTAAAAAAGAAGATTTATTAAATAAAGAAAAGTTAATTATAATAAAAAATAAATTATCAGA
>OLSL01003526.1_pt1 | contig 10997 bp, 11 predicted proteins | sample 1672511 | NCBI WGS metagenome assembly OLSL01 (sample SAMEA3136694, study PRJEB25190) | human gut metagenome | biome: human gut; feature: human-associated habitat; material: faeces | place: Austria | collected 2013
TGTGATTAATACATAAATGGGTGGTTTTAATATTGTGTTAATTTAAAACTACATAAAAGTCTTTAACCCTTGATAAAACTCCATTAATTTTATTTAGTATCAAAATCCCAATTAAAAAGCTCACTCCTGTTATAATCGATCCATTTTAGCAAAAAATCTCGGAAAATCTGTTGTTCTTTTGTCAATATGGCATAATTGTTTTCGACCCAAAAGGTATTGCGATTTGAAACTCCATTTATTGGTTTTATCACAATGTCTTTGGCATTTGCATTAAATGCTATAAAGTCTAGAGTGATTCCGATTGCAAGATTTTTGGATGCCATTTGGATTATCAAAGAGTCATTTGTTGTTTCGAGTTTGATTTGGGGATTGATGTTGTTTTGGAAAAGTCTTTTGATGTTTGAGCTATAGCAAGAGTACTCGTAGCCTTTGCCGGCAATTGGTTGATTGTCCAAATCGTATTCGAAAATCTCATCTTTCTTTGATAATGGGTTATCTTTATGAATAACAAGGCAATTTTTATTACTGTATAAATAAACAGAAGTAAAAATGTCGTTATTTGGCGGTGTTGTAACGATTGCTGTATCTATTATTCTTTGATCTAATTTATCTAAGATATCTCTTTCTGTAGTTTCAATTATGTTTAGTAAGATATCAGGAAAAGCAATCTGAAAATCTTCGATAAACTTAACTGTTACATATTGTAAAAAACCATCGATAGAATAAAGAGTAAGGACTTTTCTTTTCGATGTATTAAATTTTTTTATGCTATTTATTTTTTCGTACTCATCTAATATTTTAAGCGCGTGATTTTTTAAGTACTCCGCCTCAGCAGTTGGTTCTAGTGATTTTTTGCCCCTTAAAAACAATTTAACACCAAGCTCTTCTTCAATTTCTTTAATCGTTTTGCTGACAGCTTGGGGAGAAATTATTAATTTTTCCGCAGCTTTTTTTATGCTTTTTTGATTATAGATTTCTAAAAAATATTCTAATTGTCTCGGACTCATACGACCTCCTACAAATCATTTAGTTTAGATTATTAAATTATAAATCAACTTTTTAGTTGATACAAGCTACTTTTTTTCTGTTTGTTTATAAAATAAAGTTGTGGCATATTAAGTATATAAGTTTTGAAAAAGCAATTAAAAAATAAATTAAACAAAGTTGATTAAAAACAACATAAAACACAAAAATAATTTAAATAACTAAAAAAGGTAGGTAATAGATATGAATTTAAAACAAATAAGAAATGCTACTATGATAATAGAATATGCAAATAAGAGATTTTTAATAGATCCAATGTTAGGAGACAAAGGAATATATCCTCCATTCCCAGGAACTCACAACCAACACTTAAACAACCCAATTGTAGAGTTACCAGTTTCTATGGAGGAAGTCTTAGACATAGATGCAGTTATCGTAACACATATACACTTAGACCACTTTGACCCAGCTGCGATGGAAATCATCCCAAAAGATATGAAGATGTTTGCACAAAATGAAGATGAAGCAAACCAAATGAAAGAAGCAGGATTTACGAATATAGAAGTATTAAAAGAAGAAGGAACTTTATTTGGAGATATAAAATTAATAAAAACTCCTGCAAAACATTATTCTGATGCTTCTATAGTAGAATTATTCCGTCAATTAAACACTGCTGATGAAGCGTGTGGTGTTGTATTTGAACATGAAGACGAAAAAACATTATATGTTATGGGAGACACTGTTTGGTATGATGAATTAAAAGATGTATTTGCCAAATATGCTCCAGAAGTTGTAACAGTAAACGCTGGTAATGCGCAATTTGTCGATGGAAGATATTTAATAATGAGCAAAGATGACTTCTTTGAAGCAGTAAAAGTAGCTCCTAATGCTCAATTTGTAGCCACTCATATGGAAGGCGTAAACCACTTAATGGTATCTAGAAAAGAGCTTAGAGAATATTCAATAGAAAAAGGATTTTCTGATAGATTATCAATTCCTGTTGATGGAGAAACTGTTGAGTTTTAAGATATTGACTAATCTTATGATACCATTTACTATAAAAAATAGACTATTATGTTAAAAATGTAGGTATTATGGTTTTAGCATATCAACTATTATTTATAGTATTAGTTATAGAATCATCATTTTTCGGGCTGAAGGCATTTATCACAACTGTGATTTTGTCATTATTGTTCACGATAATTAATGTGTATGCTATTTATTATGAAATATATAGTATAGAAAAAGCAGGGGTAGTGTACTCCTGCTTTTAGTTTGCAATATATACTTAGGGATATATAGTTAAAGCACTATATGGCATATCTAATATTACAGATTGTCTATGAAAACTCTGAATCGACTATTACAACAATAGTATATTCCTTAAATCTATCTTTAATTATTTTTTCAAGCCTACTTTTTATTTCACTTCTGTTGCATGAGAAGTCTAAGACAACGTCGCAAAAGATTCTTTTGTCTTTTTCGTCGATTACGACACCATGCCATCCGATGCAATGGGGTTCGCTTTGTTTGAAATCTTTTAGAATGCGCCATACTTCTTTAGTGATTTCTGATGTATTGTCGACGCCATAAATTCCAAATATAAGATAGACATGGGTCTCTTGATAAATTTTCATTTGTAATTTATGAATCTCGGGATAAATTTCACCAATAGTCTTTTTATAATCCATCTCGACATTAATACTACCGATATTTGTATTAGGCCCATAATTATTTAATATTAAATCATGAACTCCTAATATAGATTCAGAGCTTTGGATAATTTCAAAAATTTTATCTTTAACTTCAGAATCTATCTTCTCGCCGAGGATTTTGTTTATAGTATCTTTTAGAACCTCAAATCCAGTTTTTAAAATAAATATAGATATAAAAAGTCCCGCGTATGAGTCTATAGAAAGCTTTGTGAACATATATACAAGGGCAGAAATAATAGTCACCACAGAAATCAAGACATCGTTTTTTGCCTCTTTTCCTGATGCTATCAAGGCACCGGAATTAAGTTTTCGCCCTTGTTTTTCGATATATGCTGCGAGAAAAGTTTTTACTATTACTGTGATAAATAATACAATAAGTATCACCCAGCTATAATCTACTGCGTTGGGATTGAAAATTCCTTTTATAGATGATAATCCCATCTCAAACCCAGTAACCAAAACGATTATTCCAATAATCATGCTAGTTAGATATTCGACTCGCCCAAAACCAAATGGATGGTTTTTATCCGGTTTCTTTTGGGCCAATTTTGTTCCGATAATTGTGATTAATGCAGTTGATGAATCGGTCAAGTTGTTTACAGCATCAGACGTAATGGCGATGGAACCAGACATCACACCGATTATAATTTTCACACCTGCTAAAATAAGATTAGCTATAATACCTAAAATAGATATATTTATAATTTGTTTTTCTCTATTTCCTTTCAATTATGATACTCCCTTCGTCGTTTTTACTCTATTTTTATAGTATTTATTGGCATAAGGTTAATTATGCATCTCATTTTTATATCGGTGTAAATATTATTAAGTATTGATGAATAAATCGATATAACTATTGATTATAAACTTGATGTAAATATTAATTAAAAAATATGAAAACCTAATAATATATAAAATTATTTAGGAGATTACAATGAATAAATTAATAGAAGATGCATATAAAATAGCTGATAAAAATGCAGTTATCTTAAAAGGAAATATAAAGATAAGCGGTGATGTAAACTGTTTATTATTTGCCCATTATTGTGACAGCACTTTGTTTTATAAAAGATTTTTCAAAATAAGCAAAGATGTGCTTAAGGTTAATAAAATAGCTAGAAAAAATCTTAAAGAGATTAAAAAATTATTAAAATCATATGGTTATAAAAATATTAGGACGAAAGGCGTTTTTTCAATTTATGGTGATTTGAGACCTTTGGCTGTTGAGGCTGGGTTTGGAAAGTGGGGTGATGATGGAATAATTGAAAATGAAAAGTATGGCACGAATTTTTTAATAAGTGCGGTGTTTTATAAAAAATAATGTTAAAATTTGGTTGATAATTTGAAATTGTTGTAATAGAATAACATTAAATTAAATATGGGAGGAAACACTATGGAATGTAAAGAAGAAATAGTTGATTTAAGAAAATTTGATCCAGAGAGTATGAAAGAAAGTCAAAGGATTTCACAACTTGTATTTAAACTTAATCAAACAATGCCTATGACAGAAGATTATTTTAGAATTTTAAAAGAAATTTTTGGAGAAAATTTAGGGGAAAATAGTATTGTAAATGCTCCAATTCAAGGAGCTTGTATTGACAATGTTAAAATTGGCAAAAATGTATTTATAAACAGTAACACACTTTTTATGGCTAGAGGTGGTATAACTATTGAAGATGATGTTCAAATTGCAGCAAATTGTCAGTTATTATCCAATAATCATGATCCTTATGAAAGACAAATACTAACTTGTAAGCCAATTTTAATAAAGAAGGGAGCTTGGATTGGTGCAGGGGTTTCTATAATGCCTGGAATAAGCATAGGAAAACATGCAATAGTAGGAGCGGCATCAGTAGTTACGCATGATGTTCCAGACTATAGTGTTGCAGTTGGCAATCCTGCAAGAGTTATAAAGACATTAGATAAAACTAAATTTAAGGAATAAAGTTAATTTTAATAGCAAAAGGGCCATCTCAAATTTTATTTTTAGACGGCCTCTTTGTATTTTTTTAACATCGCCAAAACTTTCTTTGATCTCCTTTGTAAATGGAGTATTTTTTGGAGCCATAAACCTTACTATTGTCCAATCTAAATCAGAGTTAACAACTATACTATGCACCTGTTTTAAAACTTTTTTAGCTTTAGGTAAAAATATAGAAGCTAAAATACCTGGAACTATTGTAGCAAATGATGCCTTGTCATCTTTGAACTTTATAGATGGAGTTGACCAATCTATAAGTCTTTTTACATTAGTTTCCTTCATAGCTTTTATGATATTTTTGTGAGCTATTATTGAACTTGTATCTTCATATCCAAACTTCATAGATATTCCAAGCGCTATTATAACAGCATCACATCCAGCAATTGTTTCTTTTATTTTATCGTAATCAGATACTTGACCTACAAATACCTTGAGATTTTTATTTTCTATTTGTAATTTTTGTGGATTTCTAACATAAGCATTTACTTCATATCCTTTTTCTAAAGCGTGCTTTACGACAAATTTTCCTATTCCACCAGTTGCACCAAATACTGCAATTTTCATTATAAACTTCACTCCTTATGATTTTATTATATTGATATGGTTAATTTATCATAGTATAATAAAAAAGTTAAGTACTATTTTAAAAGATAGTACTATCTAAAAAGATACTATAAGGAGGTATATTTATGAAAAATAATGATAGAGAATCACTTTTAAACTGCTCATTTGCAAAGGTGCAAAAAATTGTAAGCGGAAAGTGGAATATGTTAATAATATACTTGTTGAGCAAGGGTACTCTTAGATTTGGTGAGCTACATAGATCTTTACCAACTATGACACAAGCTACGTTGTCAAAACAGTTGAAAATGTTGGAGGAATATGGGATTATTAATAGATATGTATATAATCAGATACCACCTAAAGTTGAATATTCGCTTACAGAAATAGGCCAAAAGTTTTTACCTGTGTTAAAAGAATTGGAAAAGTGGTCGAATGAGTATGAAGAATATGAAAATAATAAATAAGCAAAGGAAAATCCTTTGCTTATTTGACGATTTATAGAGAAAATAAAAAATATTCATAAAATTTATAAAATATAGTCTATTTTTGTTGCGGATTGGATATTTGGGTGCTATACTTTAAGTAACACTCAAACAACAAAAATATATGTTACACTTTTTTAGAGTCACTAAAAAAGTCCCAAATCAAAAAAAACAATGCACTGGCAGAGTTCCCCTAATTAATAGGGGAATATTTTTGTGCGACAAAATATAAAAGATGGTAAAATAAGGGTATAAAGATAAGAGGATTTTATTTAAAATAGATAGTTTAAAGGAGAGATCTTATGGACAATTTTATATTTAATATGTTCGGGATGTTAGTGCTATTTATGTTTTTGGTGATAATTGGGGGTGGGATTTCACAGTGGGTTAAAAATAACAACTCGCCAAGAGAGACTGTGAAAGCTAGAGTTGTCGACAAAAAAAGCGAGGTTACATATATCCAACAAGAACAAAATGGCATGATGACAAATACGCCACAGTGGAGTTATTATATTGTGTTTGAATTTGAGAATAGCGATGGTAAGAAAGTTGTCAAGAAAATGTTGGTTAGTGGCAAGGAGTATAAGAGGATTTGTGAGGGTGATTGTGGTGAGTTGACATTTCAAGGGACTAGATATATTGGATTTGAGAAGTGATAAATAGTAAAAAGTGAGGGGGAGTTTGAAATGAAAAAGAAATGGGTTAAAAAATTAGTAGTATTAGGACTTACAGGTATTATGGCCTTGGGGGTTGGATGTAGCAAGAAAGAAAAAACAGTCAACATATCTTCCATGTCCAGTGATGAATTGGCAGATTATCTAGAATCACTTCCAAAAGACGAACAAGAAAGAATCAAGAAGTCTTTGGACAATAAGGATAAAGATGATAAAACAGACAAAGAAAATAATAATGAAAAGGACACTAATAAAGCAGACGTTACTTCTAGCAATGAAAAATCTAATAATAATAAATACAAATATACTTGTGATTTATGTGGGAAATCCATTCCATATAGTTATATAGAAGGCGATACAATAATGTGTAAATCATGTGCAGCAAAGCAAGAGTGTTATTTGACTGATAAGGATTGTAGTGGAAGAGTTGGCAATAGTTATGAATGTAAGACTTGTGGTAGATATTTTTCTAGTAAAAAGGCTAGAAATATGTGTACTCATGATAGATGCATAAGTTGTGGAGAATTTAAAGATGATGTTCATTGGATAGAAGGAAAAGGATTTTACTGTGAAAGATGTGGAGTAAGAATGGCTATATATGATGAAAAGATGCATAATAAAGTTTGTTGTGAATGTGGAAGTAAGAAGAATTTAATAGATGTCAAGGGTGGATGGGTTTGTCAAAATTGTTATGATAAAGATCCAGACTGGTATTAATATGGCGAGATAATTGAATAGTATGGGTAAGTATGAAAGGCTCTAGGTGCATTTTGTATCTGGAGTTTTTTCTGTATAATTTTGATAAAGTATGCTGTTAATTATATTGCGGGGCGATATTTGGTGTGCTAAACTTTAAGTAGAGATCTTAGATAAGGTTGGATTCTTTGTGAAAATATATGAAATTCACGTTTTTTTGTGATTTAATAAAGTAAGTTTACTTTGGATTTTGAGAGAAGTTATAAGATAAAAAGGCCTTTTTAGGCTATTTTGCTTTAATTTTTAATCTGACCGCCACGCGCTAGTGATAACAACGGTTTGAGGTGGTTTTGAGGATATAAAGTTTTTCTTATATGTAAGGAAAAAGTTGTACCCCGCAACTAGGGTCTGAAAGCAAGTGATTGCAAGGGCTGAAAATTTAGGGGTTATATAACCTATCATCCCTTAGGGGAATTGAAACGTGACATATGAATCAGTTTAAGAAGGTGTCACTCCTGAGGGAGATTGAAACAAACAAGTTGTTTTTACACTACCCATAATACTGAATAGATGTATTAGTTTATAAGAATATTTATCCTAAATGAGATTGAAATGATAGTTCTAATAAATTTGTTATAGTCAAAGCTAATTTAGGAGTTATACAAACTATCTTTCTTTGGAAGGATTAAAAAAAACATTAAACAAGTATTAAAAAAACTAAACACCAATATAAAATCACAAAGTTATTAAATAGAATCACAGCATAAAAAACCTCTCTGTAAAACAGGGAGGCTTTCTTTTATCATTAAAAATTAGCAAAACCTCTCTTGTTCATACACCTCACCATATCCATAGTCGCGTTCTAGCTCGAGTTTGGAATCAGTGTAAAATCGCTTGCGGTCTGGGCTAAATTTTAGTTGAAGGTGTTTTTTGATTAGTCCTGTGATTCTGTTTTTCAAAAGTAGTATTGTCGTTTCGTTATCTCGATCGTTGTCTCTTGTTGCGTTTAGGATATAGTCGGATAAGTTTGCGATTTCGCTGGCTCCTGATATATCAAAAACATGGGGTTCGCGGCGCATGATTGAGTTTTTGTTTGAATGTGCGACCAAGATTATGACAATGTTGTAGTGTTTGGCTAGATTTTTTAACGATTTTATAACGTTTATCTGCTTTTCGTATTTATCACTACCGCTACATTCAATCGTCATCAAGTTGTCTAGTACGAATAGTTTGACATCTTTTTTGACTGCTAAAAACTCGATAACTGTCGATATATTTGTCTCGTCGGCTTGGGCATTTTTCGAGAATAAAAACAGTTTATTTTTGAGCCATTTGTTGATTTGTAACACTCCCTCGTCTGTGACTTTGATTGTTTTTCCAAAGCTGTTTACTCCGAATGAAAGATGGATTGGGTTTGCGACGGTTTTATAAAACCAATCGAGCGCCATTTGGGCAGTTAGTTCGCCGGAGTATAAAAATGAGTTAAATCCAAGGCTTAGTGCATTGGCTAGGATTTGGTTCAAAAACGTACTCTTACCACTTCCGGGGCTACCTGTTAAAACTGTCAAAGTGCCGAAGTTTAGCCCTCCTGATGTTGCTGCGTCTAGCGGTGCGAATCCTGTTTCGATGCTTGGTGAAGGTGTTGTGTCGAGTGAGATGTCGGATGCATCTATAAACAAATCGTCGACGCATGGACTGTCCAAAACTGTTGCTTTGACTTCGTTGGCGAGTTTTATCATGTCTTGGCCGTCCATTTTTTTAATGCAATTGTATAGAATTTGATGTTGTGGATGAAAAAAGTCGTTCACGCACAAATTAAATTGATTTGCAACTAAAATAGACTCTGGCTCAATCAAAATTGAACCGAGAACACTTTGTTCTGCATATAAATTGTAAAGTGCCATAATATCCCCTCCTTTTTTACATAGACTCAAAGCCTTGAGATTCTAATTCTTCAAAGAATGATTTAGACGCACTTTTCTTGCGGTTTGATTCATAGTTTTTTCGCGCAAGTACTCTTTCATAGAATTTTCTAAGCGCGCTAGGTGTTAGCACATGACAAGTCCAAAATGACTTACTTTCAAAAATCCAGCTAATCAATTCGCTAACTTCGACAAAATCACGATGGTCGTGGTGAAGTATTTTACCAAAATCTCTTACCCATAAATCAAAATCGGGCTCACTAAAAGACGGATTGGCGCCTTTGACAAAATGCCACAGAAGTTTAGAAAGTAAAAACTCACCGCTTTCTTCTTGAGTGTGGTTGATTGTTTTGATAGAAGAGTGTGATGGAGTAATTATTTGTTCGAGACATAAATCATGGGGACTTAGATTTTGGTCATATAGGTTAAGATTTATATCAGATACACTTAGATTTAAATCGTGCACACTTAGATTTTCGTCTTGGGGATTTAGATTTATGTCAAGGGGACCTAGATTTTTGTCATGCAGATTTAGATTGTTGTAATGCGCACCAAGATTATAGTCGTAGCTTGTATGATCTAAAACTTTAGTAATTGTGTTTTCAGAAATCGCATTTTGAGTTGAATCTTCATTACTTGAACTTTCAAAAGGCGCATTGATATTATAATCGTGGTCAAGATCGTCTAAAGTATCATTGCCTGATGTAGTATTTTCATCAGGTGAAGTGTTATTTTTCTTAGGCGATTTAGTTTTTATGTATTTTTGTGATTTTATAAGTTCTTCATAGTTTTCGCCCAATGCGAAATAAGAGTAGTTTCCGCCACAGCTGACAGTTTTTTTCTTTAATATATCGCAGTCGCACATCTTTTTTAGACGTTTGTAGATTGCGCTTTTTTGCAATTTTATTATAAATAGTTCTTCTGAAATTTTTTCATAAAATACCCAGTAGTAAACATCACCATCAATTTTCATAGAACGCATATTGCCGCTTTCTTTAAAATCGACAAACCATCTTAATATAGCTAAATCATTTAAGTCAAGCCCATAATCGGCTGCTATTTGTTGTGAAAAACCAAGCATTGTATATTTCATAATTGTTAACCTCCTAATAAATAGTTTTTAAAATATATAAAGATAAATTACTACAAACTTTTGGGGGACACTCCTGAGAGGAGAGTGTCCTCAAGGCTAATCAAAAGTTTGATGATCTATCTTTACACCTCCTTTTATTTTAATCATATACAAAAAAAGCGGAACTGTATAATAAAATCGGTTCCGGGAATTGTTCTTCGAAGGAGTTCTTAGAGTTAGTTCATAGGGGATTATTTTTAATTTGGATTTGAGGGGGTTGAAATGTTGAAATTCCAATGTTTGTTTAGGGAAGTTTATATAAAAGTAAGGTGGATTTAGTCTATAAAATTTTATTTTACGGTAAAAAATGAGTGTATTTTTGGTGTAAAAATGATAGGATATATTTTCAAGAAACGTGTCGGGGAAAAAGAAGTAATTGACATAGAAACGTTTTTAAAGTATATTTGTGCGTGTAATATGGATTTTTATAAATAGAGATTTATTCTATTGTATTAGCAAATAATTTTTGAGTTGAAAATTATTAGTATGCTAGTTTTGGAGTGATTACATAATTTATTGATAAGGGGAGGAATTATAAAATGCAAAGAAAAATTTTAGTAGGAATGCTTTCATTAAGCATTATGTTTAACTTAGGTATTACATCTGTTAAGGCAAATTCATTGGAAAATATTCCTAATGTTTGGAAACACCAAAATAATATAGAAAACATTTTGGCTAGTAATAAAGTAATGAACAGTGAAAAAACAGATAAACATGTAAAGTTAGATAATGATAAAATAATCGTTGAAGTTGATAATGATGCTACAAATAAGCAAATAAAGAAAGCTTTGAGAAAAACGGCAGAAAGTTATGAAGTAATTAGTGGTAAATTTGAAATTGATGAAGA
>OLSL01003539.1_pt1 | contig 10975 bp, 6 predicted proteins | sample 1672511 | NCBI WGS metagenome assembly OLSL01 (sample SAMEA3136694, study PRJEB25190) | human gut metagenome | biome: human gut; feature: human-associated habitat; material: faeces | place: Austria | collected 2013
GGACACCAGCTCAACGACATCGGCTGCACCGTCACCGAGAAGGAGACGGCACCGCCCAAGCCCTACACCGAGGGCACCCTCATCGCCGACATGGCCTCAATCGCCAAGTACGTCACTGACCCCGAGGTGAAGGCCATCCTCAAGCGCAAGGACGACGGCAAGAAGGGGGAGCACGGCGGCATCGGCACCACGGCCACCCGCTCCTCCATCATCGAGAACCTGAAAGCGCGCGGCTACCTTGACGAGGCCAAGGGCAAGGTCCGCTCCACCGAGAAAGCCCGCGCCTTCTACCACCTACTCCCGCCTGAAATCGCAGGGGCGGACGTGACGGCCCGCTGGTGGCTCATCCAGCAGGACATCGCGGACGGCAAGGCGGACGTGAACGCCCTGCAACAGAACGTCATCGAGGTCTTTCGTGGACATCAGGATACAGCCTACGTCGGGGCGCACATCGGCGGAGACAGACCGACCGTCGGCAAGTGTCCCAAGTGCGGGCAGGATGTAGTGAAAGTCGGGAGCATCTATAGCTGCTCCTCCAACCGGAATGAAAAGCAGGAAGACGGGTCTTGGAAGCAGGTTTCAGGCTGTGGCTTCAAACTCTTCCCCTTCTGTGGGAAGAAGTTCACCGAGCGGCAGGCATCTGCCCTTCTCGCCGGGAAGGCCGTCCCTCTCAAGGGGTGTAAGTCCAAGGCAGGTAAGACCTTCGATTGCAAGGTACTCTTGAAAGGTGATGGAACGCTTGAACCTGTCTTCGCTGACCGAAAGAAGGGTGGCAAAACGAGTCGAACTAGGAGGTAGCAAATGAATAACAACGTCAATTCCGACCAAGTACCAACCCTCACCTTTAAGAGCGATATTACAGGGGAGCGCTATTCATTGGCACTCTACTGCGAACGATACAATTACGGTGGTGGTCTTGCAGTCGGAGCGATTGATATTAGCGAGAATGATGAGGACTTCGGGGAGGAGTGGGGAATGCTCACAGTCAACCTCCCAGATGACCCCGTGGCTGCGAGCTGGTGCGCACAGGAGGGTCATGTCATCATCGACACCAACAACAACTCTAAGGCGCTCATGGTCTCCCTTGTGAACACGGGCATGATTGAGTTTACCGGAGAATCTGTCCGCTCCGGTTTCTGCACCTATCCACTCGCCACGATTACGCCGCAGGTCTTGGGTGCGCTACGGAGTTACAAGGAAACGTCTGAACAGATACTCGCAGGCGTCCACGAGGTTGAATCGCAACCCTTATGCGAGGAAAAGAGCACAAGTGTCTCGCTCAAGGGGGAGGTCGAGGCTATGCGCGATTCTGCAAGCCATCTTGCAGGTGGAAACGGACAATCGAATCCTGAACCCGTGAGATAGGGAATAGTGGACTATCTTCGACGGTGAACCGAAAGGCAACAAGTACAACAAGACGAGGAGGTAACGGGATATGTGGAACGAGGGAATCGCGATGGCGCAGACCGCCTACGCGCTGGACGAGGCTGTGAAGCGCGGCGACACAGCGCGCGTGGACGAGCTTGCGGGACTGCTCTCGCGGCAGGTCAGGGACGAGGTGAGTTCTCAGGCCGAGCAAGGCGGGTGGTACGAGGAGTACGACCGGGCGACGAACCTCGACGAGCGGGTCTCGGAGGCGCTTCGTGACCCAGCACATGATAGACAGCTTCAAAGGTTACGACGCGAAGCCGGGTGGCGGTTGCCCGACATGGCGGAAGCGCTCGGCATCCCCCTGTCGCAGTACAAGTCTTATGAGAAAGGCGAGCTTCCCATCCCACCAGACGTCGCACAGAGTATTGCTAAGCGACTGGGGGCATCTGGCCCCGCTGCACCCGACTCACGCGATTATCAAGCGAAAGAGACCTTTTGCAACATCCGCTGGATGCGCGATGACATCGTGACCGCCATCGAACACGCCTGCGGTGTCGAACTTGACCGGAACGGGACGGATGCCGACGAGGTGGAGTCTATTATCGACCGTGTGATTGACGAGGTGTCCCGAGGACTTCATGAACAGTCCATCGTGGAGGGCTGGGACATCATTGATACCCTCATGCCCGATGATGCCATCGAGCGCGTGAAGGCGGTCGCGGAACGCGACGCCGCCCGCGCCGAGGCTCGCACCAACGTCATCAAGGCGCTCGATGAGGCCGGATGGAGAGTCCACGGCAACGATGCAGGCGACATGTTCACCCTTACCCACCGCAACCCCCACACTGACCGGGAGTTCTGCGTCGTCCTCGACATGCGCGGGAGGGACATGGCTGACCCGCAGGCTTGGTCGGAGGCCGCGCAGCTCGCTATCGCGGACGATTCCGTGCTCTGGCGAGGCGGCCTGCGCAAGGACGAGATGAACTACGTCAAGGCGGACATCGACCGGTTCAAGGCCGAGGTGCGCAGGCACCTCCCCGACATAATCGGACACGCCGTCGATGCCCCATCCTCGCCGTCGGACGGGGAACACGTTCGAGACTGGTACATGAGAGCCTTCCCGGACGACGAACTGGGCGCTCAGATTGCCCCGTCTCTCACCTTCGATGATGCCCTGACGGCGGTCCCCCGCGGCGGCGGCTTCTACGACGTCCTCGGGGTCGGCGATTCCGTCGTCCGCGAGCGCGTCTTCGAGGAGCTTGCCGAGAGGAACAGCCTCACCTACGAAGACGTATACGAGGCTTGGCTCGACGGCAAACCCGTGCCGGGACATGGCCTTCTCGATACCGTTTACGGACATGATGTCTATGACGAGATTGCGTCCGGCAAGGGAGCGAAAGGCATCTCGCTAAATGGCGAGGCCGCAGCCTCCCGGCAGGCCGCAAACCAGCTTGCGAACGCTATGAAAAGGAACGATGCCCCAGTACACGATGAAGAAATACGATAGAATGTAAGGTGTCTGCATATGGCACCCGCACAGAAGAAAGGATGAGTGATTGCCATGACAGAGAAGACATCGCAGCAGGATGAGAGGGCGGGCGGCTTCGCCCATGTGAAGGTGCCCGCAGCGTTCCTGCAACCCTATACCTACACCGCGAAGGACGGGCGCGAGTTCGAGAAGGCGTACTTCCATATCGCGCAGGGCACCAAGGTCAACGGCATCGACATCGGCGGCTTCTCCTGCGACATCTTCATGAACGACCGCATGAAGCAGCAGATGCTCGCCGACGAGCAGGTGACCCTCTCCTTCAAGGGCGACGAGCAGGTCGCTATCTGGAAAGGTAGCAAGGATGACCCCGAGAACCCCTACCAGCGCTTCGAGGTCAACCCTTGGGCGCTGGTCAAGGGCGTGAAAGCCGAGTTCGATGCCTTCAAGGACACAAAGGCCGCAGAGCGTGCCGCCGAGAAGGAGCAGGGGGTGAGCCTCAAGGGCGAGGCTGCCGACGCGCTCTCCGGCCACGACGACCCGGACGACCGCGCGCAGACCCGCTAGGACTAAGGAAGGAGGTTCCAGAACATGAAGGTCGAGGTGCTTTTCAAGAGCCATCGCTACGAGGAGTTCGACACTTCCCCGCAGACCGCCTCCGAGCCGTTTCGCAGCAAGGGCACAGCCGTCCTCATGGACTGGAACCTCTATCTCGGCGACCTTGAGGGCAAGGGAGTGGTCCTCGCCCAGCACTGGTACGACGGCTCCGGCTCCAATGGCGGCACCACGCTCCTCGATGGAACCAAAGTCCCTGTGGCCGTCCGCAAGATTGGCTGCGCGATGCTGCTCGTCTCGCCGGACGAGCTTTCGGACATCGTGTGGCTCAAGAAGGACGGGGAGAAGGTTCTGTGGCGTGAGGGCGACGACCTTATCAACGGCGAGCGGTTCTTCGCCATGGAGCAGCTTTGCTACTCCGATGCGGTCACCAAGTCGGTGAATCGACGCGCTATTGCCGTCTTCGACTATCTCGCCAACGCCCACCCAGACTGGTCCGCAGAGGAGGTCGCTCGCACCATGGGCTACACCGAGGCCGCCGTCGAGCGCATCCGCAACGCCGAGATTGCGCAGCTCGATGATGACGACCTTTCGGAGGAAGCGGAAGACGTGGAGGAAGCCGGAGGGGAAGACCCCACCGGCGGCTACGACTTCTCATAGGAAAAGACTTTAAGCAGAAGGAAAGGAGTGCAATAGATGGGATACATCACTGGAAGCATCAAGCGCATCAAGCGCAAAATCAGCGGGCATGGCATCATGAACAAGGCCATCACAGCCGTGTTCATCGTCAGCTCCGTCATCACGCCACTGTCGCCGGTCTTCGCGACCACCGCATATGCTGACGAGCCGGAGACTGCGACTGTCACGCTGATGGACGCCGACAACGGCTCCCTCTCTTTCGAGGGCACCGATGACAAGGCCATATCCGTCAACGTGGGCAGCGAGGTGACTGTAAACGTCACCCCTGACGACGGGTATTACGCTGACAGCCTCACCATCTTCAATGACGACGAGGAGGGAGCCGCCGTCGATGTGGTGGACGGCTCCGCCACTTTTACCGTGAGCGGCAACACCACCGTGGCGGCTGCGTTCAACGAGAATGGGTCTGCGGGGGCGGACGCCCTCAAACCCGTCGAGGTTTCCGAACAGAGTAACACGGCAAGCATTGAGGATTACGTGCTTGCTAACGCTGACGCTCAGTATGTGGGCGGAGGCGACGAGCTGTCCCGCAAGGACGTGCTTACCGTCACCACGACCGTGGTCGATGGCAGCAAGCTCACCGATGCGACCCTCGACAAGCTGTGGGAGGACACCGATGGCGACGGCATGGCCGATAACTACACAGCCATGCTCTCCCAAGCGGTCTCCCATGCCGTCCTCTTCGAGGTTGACCCGGACGCCGACTACTATGTCGGTTGGGTTGGTGCGGACATCCAAGGTGCCAAGCTCACCGATTGGGCTGCTGCTGAGAACAACGCCGACGCTGTGATGCGCGACGGCTTCATCATGGATGAGGCTACCGGCCTCGTGTACGTGCCAAAGGCTTACACCAAGACGAACGATGAGGGGCAACCCATGGTCGCCTCTTCTCGTATCCAGCTTGTCTACACTGTGCAGGATGCGTCTGCTAACGCCACCTTCGACTTCTCCGGCAGCGCTTCCGATTCAAGCGCCGATGGGGTTGATGAAGGCAAGGTGAGCGTGCCTGTGGTCTCCGCTTATGCGCGCGTCACACTCTCTTCTGATGGTGCCCCTGTGGACGGCAACCTCATCGACAGCGTGACCGTGAACGGCATCGAGTACACCTCCGACATGGATATGTGGAGCTATGACGAGGAGACCGGTACGCTTGAGTTCTTCATGGCACCGGCAGGCATCCACTGCATGAGTGTGAACATGTCCAGCAATCTCCTCAAGAGCGCGGCGTCCTTCTTCGGAATCAGCACTTACGCCACATCCGGTGTGAACAACATCGGAACGTGGGAGTTCAACTCGACACCGCAGGCCGGCTTCAAGTTCAAGGTTTCCGCCTCGAACACCTATGGTAAAAACCACTCTTCCGGCGGTATCCTTCCCGCAATCGAGAACCCCAGTGCCGGAAACTACGAGAACAAGACCATCTATCAGGCACTTGGCACACAAGGTGTGGACTTGAGCAAGCTCAAGTCCGGTAACTACTCCATCATGCGCTCCACGACAATCCACCCGCAGACCACGAGTGGCGTCACCATTCCCGGTACTGCCAAACTTGGTCTTACCTGCGGACATGTTGGCGTGAACCAGAACTTCCAGCTCGATAGCGGCTACAACGACCCATCCGGTAGCTGGACTGACGAGCTTGGTGCGCAGGTCAACGTCGTTGCCGTCTATGGCAGCACTGCTATCATCGGCGTCGTCGTGCCCACCTCGAACACGCAGGCCGGTGGCGGCTTCTTCGAGATAAACTGGAAGCTGAACAACGGGTATGCCAAGGTCAAAAAGGTGAGCGCCAATCCCTCCATTACAGACGGGAACGACTGCTATTCGCTCAAGGGCGCTGAGTTCACGGTCTACAATGGCGGCGGCTCCCCTGTTGGAACCCTGACCACCGATGAAAGCGGCAACACCAACACCATCGAGCTGCCCACTGGGACGTACACCTTAAAGGAAACGAAGACGCCGAATGGCTACCTCAAGGCAGCCGACCAGCAGTTCACCGTCAACGGCGGTCAGACCACGACCATCACGGTCGCGGACCCGCCCTCGAACGACCCGATGGCGATTCTCCTCGGCAAGTTTGATGGTCAGAAGACCTACAACGGAGAGGGCAACCTGCCGCAGGGCAGCGCATCCCTTGCCGGAGCCGAGTTCACCATCGAATACTACGACACCCTCAATTATGATAGCTATGACGCTATCAAGGACGCCGATGTAAAGCCGACTCGTACTTGGGTTGTCAGCACCGACAATGACGGCTTTACCTACCTTGATGACAGCAACCTTGTTTCTGGCGACAGCATTTATCATGACGCCAGCAATAATGTCATCATTCCTCGTGGCACCGTCGTTGTTTATGAGTCCAAGGCTCCCGAGGGCTACCTTCTGAACAAGGACTTTGTTAGCTTCCAGAAGATTCAGGAGACCCCTTCTAGTACGGTCACTACCTACAACATGCCCACTGCTCCCGAGACCGTGAAGCGCGGTGGAGTCAAGGTCCAGAAGCTCGACACTGAGACCGGGCAGACTCCGCAGGGCGGAGCAAGCCTTGAGGGTATAACCTTCTCCATCATCAATGACAACGACAACTCTGTCATCGTGAACGGCAAGGAGTTCGCTCCCGGCGAAGTCGCGTTGACCATCACCACTGATAAGGACGGCGTTGCCACAACTGAGGATGATGCGCTTCCCTACGGCAGTTACATCATCCGCGAGACGGGGACCAACGATTCCTACCTCAACACCTCCGATGAAATCCACGCCACCATCAGCGAGCACGGCACGGTCTATGACTTCACCGCGAGCGACGACGTGATTCGAGGCGGTATCGAGTTCGACAAGCGCGATGCCGAGAGTGGACTGGACGCGCCGCTCGGCGATGCCGCTCCATTCGACGGCACCGAGTTTGAAATCACGACGCTCAACGACAATCCCGTCATCGTGGATGGCGTGACCTACTCCAAGGGCGATGTGGTCAAGACTCTGGTCGTCAAGGACGGCCATGCCTCCACTTCCGGCGATTGCCTGCCCTATGGCAAATACTCGCTGCGCGAGGTCAAGGCCACCGAGGGCTACAATCTCAATGACGACGTGCATGAGTTCTCCATCACGGAGAACGGCGCTATCGTGAATCCCTTTGCCGATACGAACGGTGTCGCGCAGAATCAGGTCAAGCGCTCCGACCTTGAGTTTTCCAAGAAGCAAGACGACACTGCCGAGCGCCTTGCTGGCGTCGCCTTCAAGGTCACTTCAAACACGACCGGCGAGAGCCATGTCGTCGTGACCGACGAGAACGGCTACTTCTCGTCAGCTTCATCTTGGAACGCGCATACCAACAACACCAACGGTAACGATTGGGCTCTTTCCGCTGACGGCATCATCGACAGCTCGAAGCTCGACCCGACCGCTGGCGTCTGGTTCGGGCTTGTGTCTGATGATGGTTCCATCACGCAGCCCAACGACTCACTGGGAGCGTTCCCCTACGACTCCTATACCATCGAGGAGCTGCGCTGCACGGCCAATGACGGCTACCAGCTCATCAATACATCCGTCATCATCAGCAGGGACAGCAAGACCTATGACTTCGGCACGCTGGATGATGTCAAGCCCACTATCACGACGAACGCCTCTGACGCGCTCGACGGCGACAGCAGTGTCGGCGTCGGCGAAGTCAAGGTATTCGACAAGGTGAGCTATGCAGACCTCATCCCCGGTCGTACTTACAAGCTGGCTGCTGAGTTGCATGACGCCAAGACCGGTGACGCCATCAAGGGTTCCGACGGCAAGGCCATCAAGGTAGAAAAGACCTTCACGCCCGAGAAGTCTATCGGCTCCGAGAACGTCGAAATCTCTCTTTCGACCTATGACCTCGCAGGCAAAACCATCACGGTCTATGAGCGGCTGTATGATGCGGGCGGCTCTCTCCTCGCAGAGCATACCGACAAAGACGACGTGAGCCAGCAGGTGACCGTCGTCGCACCGGAAATCGGAACCACCGCAACCGATAGCGTGGACGGTGACAAGAACGTCTCGACCGACGATGCGGTAACCGTCACCGACTCCGTTGCCTATAAGAACCTCATCCCCGGCAAGGAGTACACCCTCAAGGGCACGCTCCACGTCAAGAAGACCGATGATGAGGGCAAGGTCACCGAGGAGGCCCTTGTGGTCGATGGCAAGCCCGTCACCGCAGAGACCACCTTCACGCCCGAGACCGCGAGCGGTACCGTCGAGGTGAAGTTCACCTTTGATTCCCGTAATATCGCGGACAGGACCGACATAGTGGCCTTCGAGTCCCTTGAGAAGAACGGCGTGGAAATCGCCTCTCATACGGACATCGAGGATGTCAAGCAGACCGTCACGGTGACACATCCGGTCATCGGCACCACGGCGCTTGATGGTCATGACGGCGACAAGACCGTTGTGACCGACGGCCAGACGTCAATCGTTGATACCGTCGAGTATAAGAACCTCATCCCCGGCAAGGAGTACACCCTCAAGGGCACGCTTTACGACAAGGCGACCGGCGAAGCGCTCATTCCTGCCACCGAGGTCGGATACGAACGGTACAACGCTGACACGGATACGTGGCAACCGTTCGTGACCGGACGCGTCGAGAACGAGGACGGTTCGTGGACCGAGAACGACGTGCATCAGAACGAGGACGGTTCGTGGACACTCACCATCTCCGGCGGCTCCACGGACGGTGACACGGGCAAGAGCTATCTGCACACCGAGACTGTCGATAAGGGCGAAATCCGCAAGGTGAAGCAGCCCGCAGCCGATGCCAAGCCCATCACGGCAGAGACCACCTTCACGCCCGAGAAGGCCGACGGCAAGGTGGACGTGACCTTCACGTTCGACTCCACTGCCATCCCTGATGGCACCGAGGTCGTTGCCTTCGAGTCCCTTGAGAAGAACGGCGTGGAAATCGCCGTCCACTCGGACATCGAGGACGAGAACCAGACCGTCTCGATGCACAAGACGGAAATCGGCACCACGGCCTCCGACAGCCTCGACGGCGACAAGCAGGTCGTGGCTGATACCGAGACCTCCATCACCGATGAGGTGGCCTACAAGGACATCCTCACCGGCACCGACTACACCATGGCCGGTATCCTGATGGATGCCGACACCGGGTTGCCCATTCTCACGGGCGATGGAAGCGATAAGTTCTCCGAGGACGATGTGAAGGGCTTCATGGCCGAGCTGTCGTCCCTGCTGGGGACCGGCACGGAGGATGAGTACGAGGCCATCGACCTCGACGCCCTTAACAAGCTCCTCTCCGACAACGCTGACCTCGTATCTCATCTGGTGGTTCAGACCAAGGCGTTCACGCCCGACAAGTACGACGGAACCGTCTCCATGGACTTCGGCTTCAACGCCAACGACGTCATCGACCGCCTGAGCGGCGAGACGAAGGACATCGTGGTCTACGAGGTGCTGTTCAAGGGTTCGCTCGATGCTGACTCTGAGGACGCCGCGCCTGTGGCCGTCGCCACGGAGCGCGACCTCGATAATGAAGACCAGACTGTAACGCTTATCCCGAGTGTCATCAGCACCACCGCCACAGATAAGTCTGACGGCGACCATACGCTCCTGCCCGGTAAGGATGACGTTATCACCGACACCGTTTCCTACGACGGTCTCATCCCCGGCAAGGAGTACACCCTCAAGGCGACGCTCTACGATAAGTCCACCGGTAAGCCGCTGTCCATCAACGATAAGCACGTGACCGCTGAACTCAAGTTCACTCCCAACAACGGGAGCGGTACCATCGACATCGACCTCGGGCCGTTTGATGCTACCTCGCTCGACGGTCACGACCTCGTAGTGTTCGAGGAACTTTACAAGCAGTCCGACATCGAGGGCGAGTCCACTGATGTGCTCGTCGCCGAACATAAGGACATCAATGATGAGGGCCAAACGGTTTCCGTCACCTCTACGCCCAAGGGCGGATTCTTCGGAAAGACAGGTGGAAGCGACCTTGGCATCATAGCAACCATCATCGTGCTCGTCGTTGCTGCGGGCGGACTCGGCTGCTACGCCTACAAGAATCGCCGCGTTGCGAAGCAGAATGGCGACACCGAGGGAGCTGCATCTGAGTCGGAAGCCAAAGCTACGGAATCTGATGACGATTCCAACGCCTAGCCTTCCATGAATCCTGTGGGCGCTCCCCCTCATAGGGAGCGCCCACTTCTGAAAGGGGAAATCCATCTTGAATGATAAGAAGAAGCAAACATCGGACAGCTCTCAGAGCGAGGCCGATGAGAAAGAAAAGAAGAAGGCCAGCGCGAGCAGACATCGCACGGTTATCGTCATGGTATGCGCGATTGCCGTTGTCGCCCTCGTCGTGGCGGCAGCAGCCTTGATACCGGGAACGGCTGGTTCCGATACCACGTCCACCGCTAAGAGCGAGACTTCCATCGAGGCGACGAAGGCATCAGAAGACTCCGAGACGGACAAGGCGGGCGAAGAGACCTGCGACCATGACTGGACGGTAACTTATAAGACGGTTCACCACGACGCGGTTACCCATACCGAGACCGTTGAACCGGTATACGCTAACGAGACCACTTACCATACCGTCTGCAATGACTGCAAGCAGGTCATCGACGGCAAGGCTGACGAGCACATCGAGGAGACCGGCCATTCGGGCTACACCACGAACGTCCCCATTACGGATGAGGTATTGGTGAGCAAGGGATATTCCCATGAGGTCACCGACACCCCAGCCTATGACGAGACCGTTGCCGACGAGATGGTCTGCACAAAATGTGGTGCGTCCCGCCCCGTCGATGATGCTGTGACATCCAATCAGGCCAATTAGGAGCCTGCTCTGCTAGGGGGCGCAACTGCGCCCCCTTC
>OLSL01003551.1_pt1 | contig 10905 bp, 10 predicted proteins | sample 1672511 | NCBI WGS metagenome assembly OLSL01 (sample SAMEA3136694, study PRJEB25190) | human gut metagenome | biome: human gut; feature: human-associated habitat; material: faeces | place: Austria | collected 2013
TACAAAAACAAGGGCGTTCAGCTTTTGCTTGACAACATTGTAGAGTACATGCCCTCTCCCGTTGATATTCCGTCTATAAAGGGTACTGTTCCGCGTACAGAGGAGGAGCAGGAGAGACATGCAAACGACAATGAGCCGTTTTCAGCTCTTGCGTTTAAAATTATGACCGACCCGTTTGTAGGCAAGCTCTGCTTTTTCAGAGTATATTCGGGCAAGCTAACAGCCGGATCTACGGTTTACAATTCAAATAAGGATTCCAATGAGCGTATCGGCAGAATTGTTGCTATGCACGCAAATCACCGCAAGGATATAACCGAAGTATATGCCGGTGATATCGCTGCGGCTGTCGGAATTAAAAATGTAACGACGGGTGACACTCTTTGTGCGGAAAGCAATCCGATCGTTCTTGAATCAATGGAATTTCCCGAGCCCGTTATCCGAGTTGCAATAGAGCCCAAATCAAAGGCGTCCCAGGAAAAAATGGGTATTGCTCTTGCAAAGCTTGCAGAGGAAGACCCGACCTTCAGAACCTATACGGATGAAGAAACAGGTCAGACAATTATAGCCGGTATGGGCGAGCTTCACCTCGAGATTATCGTTGATAGACTTACACGTGAATTTAAGGTAGAAGCTAATGTCGGCAAGCCCCAGGTTTCTTATAAAGAAACAATCAGAAAGTCCGCTGATGTCGATCATAAATATGCGCGTCAGTCCGGCGGTAAGGGTCAGTACGGTCACGTTAAAATTAAGGTTGAGCCTAACGAATCAGGTAAGGGCTATGAGTTTATCAACGCAATTGTCGGCGGCGCTATTCCCAAGGAATACATTCCGGCAGTTGACGCAGGTATACAAGGAGCTATGCAGTCAGGCGTACTTGCGGGCTATAATGTTGTTGACCTTAAGGTAACTCTGTACGATGGCTCGTATCACGAGGTTGACTCATCTGAAATGGCGTTTAAGATTGCCGGTTCAATGGCTATTAAAGAAGCTATCAGAAAGGCTGACCCCGTACTGCTTGAACCGGTTATGAAAGTAGTTGCAATCGTACCTGAAGAATATATGGGCGACGTTATGGGTGACCTTAACTCACGCCGCGGACTTATTCAGGGTATGGAGGCAAATAACGGCACTCAGAGCATTACTGCTCTTGTACCACTTGCCGAAATGTTTGGCTATGCAACAGACCTGCGTTCAAAGACACAGGGACGCGGTCAGTACAGCATGGAGCCCCACTCATACGTTGAGGTTCCTAAGTCTTTGGCCGAAAAGATTATCAGCAATAATCAGAAATCTGCTGATTAATTGCGAATATTCTTATTATTTTTAAAAAAGGCTTGCATTGTTAGGCTTTATCAATTAAAATAATCTTATAAATAAAATTTTCTTCTAAAGGGAGGACATTACAATGGCAAAAGCTAAATTTGAAAGATCTAAGCCGCACGTTAACATTGGTACAATCGGCCATGTTGACCACGGTAAGACAACACTTACAGCTGCAATCACAAAGGTACTTTCATTCAAGGGTCAGGCTGCTTTTTCTGAGTATGCTGATATTGATAAGGCTCCTGAAGAGAGAGAGCGCGGTATCACCATTAATACAGCACACGTTGAGTATGAGACAGATACACGCCACTATGCTCATGTTGACTGCCCCGGACATGCTGACTACGTTAAGAACATGATCACCGGTGCTGCTCAGATGGACGGTGCTATTCTTGTTGTTTCTGCTGCTGACGGTGTTATGCCGCAGACAAGAGAGCATATTCTTCTTGCTCGTCAGGTTGGTGTTCCCTCAATCGTTGTTTTCATGAACAAGTGTGACCAGGTTGACGACGAAGAGCTGCTTGAGCTTGTTGAAATGGAAGTTAGAGAGCTTCTCAACGAGTATGAGTTCCCGGGTGACGATATTCCGATAGTTAAGGGTTCTGCTCTTGCCGCTATTGAGTGCACATCTAATGATATCAATGACCCTGCATATGCTCCTATTATTGAGCTTATGAACGCGGTTGATAACTATATCCCCACACCTGCCAGAAATGCAGATCAGGATTTCCTTATGCCTGTTGAAGATGTATTCACTATCACAGGTCGTGGTACGGTTGCTACCGGTAGAGTTGAGCGTGGAATGATTAAACTCAACGAGGAAGTTGAAATTGTTGGTATTAAGGAGACAAAGAAGACCGTTGCCACCGGTCTTGAAATGTTCAGAAAGCTTCTTGATTTTGCTGAGGCCGGTGATAATGTCGGCGTACTTCTCCGCGGTGTTACAAGACAGGACGTTGTAAGAGGCCAGGTCCTTGCAAAGCCCGGTTCAATCAATCCTCATACAAAGTTTAAGGGTCAGGTTTACGTTTTGACCAAGGAAGAGGGCGGCCGTCACAGCCCGTTCTTTACCAATTATCGTCCGCAGTTCTACTTCAGAACAACTGACGTAACAGGTGTTATCAGCCTGCCAGAAGGTACAGAAATGTGCATGCCTGGTGATAACGTAGAAATGACAATCGAACTGATCCACCCGATCGCTATGGAGCAGGGTCTTACATTCGCTATCCGTGAAGGTGGACGTACTGTAGGATCAGGACGTGTTGCTACAATCATCGAGTAATCACGAATAAGCATAAATTAAGGACTTCCAGAAATGGGAGTCCTTTTTTTGATACGAAAATGATACTAATTTTTTACAATAAAATGCTTTAAACGTTCAGTAGTTTATTGACAGTTACTTGGGTAAAGAGCATAGATGCTTTGAAACATCAGTTATTAGAATAGAAATAATACATATTGTTACTGCTTAATAATAAGCGAGATAGCATTTTTAGAATGCGTATGTTAGAATATAAATGATGATAAGAAATAGGAAATTAAAAAGATAAAAAAAACAGTGTATTGGGTTACAATATAGAGGGTATATATATTTCTGTGGATGAGGATAAAAAATTTGAAAAGGCGAATGGTGGCAATTTTATTATGTGTAGCAATGGCTGTAGTCAGCCTGGTAGCATGTGGAAATTCGAATAAAGCAAATGATAAAGATAATGTATCTGTGAGTTTAGATAGTGAAACAGATACTTTAAATAATACAAATAGTCCCAAAGCGGAACAAAAGGAAGATCAGATAGATTACATTCAGGCGGAGTATCGAATCATAGATGCAAAAGAATTGTATGTAACTGCAGATAACTTGGAAGCAACAACGGATTCCGATGGTAATGAGACATATATTAATACAGAAAATTACACAAATCAGAATGTGTGTGACAATAGAGATAAAGAAACAGTGTTGCAGCAATTGATGGCTTCACTATGCGGTATTGCAGGTGCCATTGATTTAGATACTGCCAGAAATGAAGGAGTATTCGATAATGTAACTGAAGATGGTGCAATGGAGCCGGTAGCATTTGTTGGCGCACCATGTATAGATGAGAATGGAACTGCATTAGGTGATACAGCACCAGTATTTCGAAAAGTATTTGACGATGAGATTTTGAATGATCTTTTTGCTTATAAGCCGGATTACGAGCTGGTAGAGGTAGACGGCGAGGATGAAAAATGGTATAAATTTACATGGAGTCTGGAGACAACCTATGAAAGTATTTATGCGGAATCTTATTTGCAGGAACTTGCTGGTAAAAAATCTGCGCTTCAAACTGCTGTGAAAGAGGCAAACAATGGCAGCGATACGATTGAATTAACCGTGTCTCCTGAGACTGTGGCAAAATGTCTGGATAAATATAATCTGGATGAGGGTTACTGGTTTGTATTTAATGGTCTGGAAGATTATAATGCGGCTTCCTGGAATTATGATGTGATGTATAACGGTGTTCGTTATACATCAACCGTGACAAATGATGATGTAAAAATCATGTTGGAGATAAATGGTGAGCCACAGACGGTCATTATGCAACAGTGGTATACAGACTTGTTGTTAGACAAAAATCCAGAGCTGACGACAAAGGAAGAAGCGTTCTTTGGCAGTGAAAAATATCAAAGTATTGCGTATTCTGAAGGAAGAATGCTGAAACTGGAACAGAACTCAAAAGCTGCATTTGAAGCTTGTGGATTTAAGATAGATGAGTACAGATAAAAAAGGAAGGATCATATTATGACACAACAGAAGCTGATTGTCAGTATCGAGCAATATCAGCCATATAACGTGCAGGAAGAAATGGATAAATCGCTCATTCTGGAGTGGATAAAAAATAATAACAATGCATTTTTGCGTGAAAATACCGTGGCACATATGACAGCATCTGCCTGGGTGGTAAATGCGGACAGAAGTAAAGTACTGATGGTTTATCATAATATTTATAATTCCTGGTCATGGTTAGGCGGTCATGCAGATGGTGAGACAGATCTGTTATCCGTGGCAATTCGCGAAGTAAAAGAAGAGGCTGGTATTTCTAATGTGCTTCCAGTATCTGAGGATATTTTTTCTTTAGAATCGCTTACGGTAGACGGGCATTGGAAAAATGGAAAATACGTATCAAGTCACCTGCATTTTAATGTGACATATTTATTGGAAGCTGATTCAGAAGAAGCAGTTTCGATAAAGGCAGATGAAAATAGTGGTGTAGCATGGTTTGCACCGGAAGAGGCATTGGCAAAATCTACGGAGCCGTGGTTCGTGGAACATGTATATACGAAACTGATAGAGAAAGCCAAGCAACTGTATTTATAAGAAAGTAGTGAAAGTATGTTACAAATCTCTGTTTTGCATATAGCATAATATTTCTGTACTTCAATATAATTGCAATTGTAACAAACGGAAAATGTATGCTGACCAAAAAGTAGTTTTGGAAAAACAGATAGAAAAGAGGATAAGTATGAACGAATTATATGAATTGATTGAGCAAAAAATAAAGGAGTCAGGTTATCCGAGAGAGATTTCCGGGGAAGCGGTATACAATGATATCTGTGATCAGATTGAGGGCAAGGAGAATGGCATATATCTCCTTTTATCAAAATTTGAGGAAGATGTGATTTTTGAATACCATATTACAATCCGTGACGAGGATTTTAATCTTGGAATCCTGACAATGCGCACCCCGGAAGGCACATTTGAAGTAGATTTTGATGCATAAAACCTTATGTTATAAATACTGCTTTGCATTAGACGTAAGAAGCGCAGAGCAAAATAATTATTTTAATTTATAAAAACAGAATGCAGATTAGTGAAAAATATTCTGCAGGAAATTATTATATGAGCAAGCAGTAAAAGCGGGTTGCAAATGTCTGTTTTGCTAAAGGGAAAAATTCAAACGTAGTTTTGAAATAGTAGGAGGAACTATGGATATCAAAGAACAAATTCATGTATTATCAGAAGAGATGATTGAAAACTTAGGAAAGCTGGTCGCGGTTGATTCCCAACTTGGCACACCGGAAGAAGGGAAGCCATTTGGAGAAGGACCGACTGAAGTGCTCAGTGTAGGATTAAAAATAGCGGAAGAACTCGGGTTTTATACTGTAAATCTGGATAACTATTGTGGCTATGCGGAAATGGGTGAAGGCGAGGAAATTGTAGGAATTGCAGGGCATCTGGATATTGTGCCGGTAGGTGGAGACTGGAGTTATGATCCTTTTGTGCTGACGCGTAAGGGGGATCATGTGTATGGTCGTGGAACGACAGATGATAAAGGTCCGGTGATCGAGGCTCTTTATGCGATGAAGCTGCTCCGAGATTCCGGTGTGAAGCTGAATAAACGCGTACGTCTGATCATGGGCTGTAATGAGGAGACCGGTTCTAAATGTATGGAACATTATAATAAAGTTGCCGAAGAGTTATCCTGCGGTTTTACACCGGATGCGAATTTCCCATGTATCCATGGTGAAAAGGGTCATATGTCCATGATGGCATATTCAAAACATACCAAAATTATTTCTATGAATGGCGGCTTTGTATCCAATGCGGTGTGCGATAGTTGTACAACCGTGATCCCGGCAGACATCGGTCTGAAAGAAAAATTGGAAGCAGCACTTGCTGATACAAAGCTTCAGGAGTATCAAGTAACGGAAGAGAATGGTCAGATTGAAATTTATGCAAAAGGTGTTCCGGCGCATGCCAGTACACCGGCACTTGGTATCAATGCAGCTGGTGTGACATTTGAGTGTCTGGAAAAAGCCGGATTTGAAGATGATTTTGTAAAATTTTATAATACACACCTTGGAACTTCCTGTGATGGAGCCGGAGTTGGTTTGAAATGTGAAGATGCTTACGGCAATCTGACGTTCTGTAATGGAATTGTAAAAACAGAGAATGGTGTGATTTCCTGCAGCATTGACATCCGTGTGCCGGTTACTTTACAAGAGGCAGATGTGCGCAAAATGTGCGAAGGAAAATTAGAAGATGAAAATGGCCGAATTGAGATAGAAGAAATCGGTGATCCGCTGTTTTTCCCGCGGGAATCCCCACTGGTAGAAGCACTGTACAAAGCATATGTGGATGTGACAGGGGATACAGAGCATGAACCGATGGTGATCGGTGGTGGAACCTATGCAAAATCTCTGAAAAATATCATTGCGTTCGGACCGGAAAAATTGGATATAGATTATCATATCCACAGCGCTGACGAATTTATTCTGATATCTGAAATGGAAGAAGCGGTTCTGATTTATATGGAAGCAATTAAAAATCTGCTGGCAATTTAAGCATGGTTTTGCACCGGCCAAACGAAGTGTAGATGTGCAGTGATTGTGAGAAGCGTAAGCTGACATACGCTTCCCGGAATCACGCCCCAAGTTTCATGTGCGTTTGACTTGAAGTGTGTTTGACTTAAAGAACCAGTAGCAAAGAGGATTGCGAATGAACGCTTTTACGGAACAATTAGAACGGTTTGATGATTATGTAAACTTGTGCTAATGACAGAATATTTTGAAAATTAAAGAAAAATTAAGTTTTCTCCTTTGTGAAATCTAAGTTGTATTTTCTATAATGTAGATGATTTATAAGAAAAATACAATTTCAGCCTAAGATTTCTTCCATTATTACAGGTGATGAGGAAAAGTGAAAGAAAATAATCGCTGTTGGGAAGAAGCTTTGTCTGTACATTTTTAGAAATCTGAAAGGGGAAACAGGGGATGAGAGCTTTTATTTTAGTAATACTGTCCTTGCTTTTGGGCATATCTGGCAGTCGACAGCTGGCAAATCAGTTCAGTACGGCGAATATGTCACAGACTTTACAGGTTGCACTGGCGCAGGGAACAATGATTGAAAATGTAGATACGCATGGTGGCTTTCATGGAGATGGACAGTCGTTGGCAGCCTGGAAGTTTGATGATAATTCTGCATTAGAACAGATCTTGACCGATCCTGACTGGAAAGAATTGCCAATGACGGACAACTTAGAAGCATTGCTTTACGGCGTAGTTTATGATACCGGGTTATCTATAACCGAAATTGGTCCATGTGTTGATTTTTCTGAGGAGCAGCTGCCGCAGATTCAGAACGGTTATTATTATTTTGTGGATCGTCAGGCTGAATCAGAAATGCAGCACAGCGATGCACAGATCATGGAGCGGGCATCCCTTAATTTTTCAATTGCGCTTTATGATGTGGATACGGATACCTTATATTATATCGAAGTGGATACGTAATATAAAACAACAGCAAAAGTGATGAAAAATAGAGGACTGTGCGGATATCAGGAAAATATTTTGCAAGACTTGCTGACAGATATCAAACAAAGCGATAAAGTGAAATAGAAAGAGGAAGAGAAATTGGACGATTTTTTATACATTTTGAAACTGCAGCTGGAAGGACGGCTGAGTGATGAGCAGATTACGGATCAGATGCATATTTATGAGGATTATATTCAGGAACAGCTGGCAGGCGGCAAGACAATGGAACAGGTTATGCGCAAACTTGGAGATCCGGAAAAAGTTGCGGATATGATCGTAGAACATTATGAGAAGCTGGAAAGACAGCAGCAGCGGGAAAACATTGGGAGTATGACCGCGGATGAGATCAATGCCAATGTACAAAATCCGGAACATGGATTTCATGCAGAATTTATTGAAAATGAAGGATGGGATGTCCGGATTGGAAAACTAAAACTAAATACATGGTATGGAACACTGATTATTTTAGGAGCAGTTCTTGGAATTTCTATTCTGATATCAGAAATCATGCATTAAAATCGAAAAAAATATCTGGTGGCTTTTATAGAATGAAATGTCATATGATGACTAAAAAATAGAAAATAGTGTATAAGCGAGAAATTGAAAAAATGTTAATAAAATAACAAAATGAAAAATAAAATGACCAATGGGAAACATTGGTCATTTTAAGGGGAGTATAAATAATTAATAAGGGGTATAATTGAAAAGAATATTGAAGGGAAGATTCTTTTCAATTTGAATTATATAGCATTTGATAAGAAATTGCAAATAATTTAACAAACTTTTTCTGCGAAATTCACTTAAATTTCAGGCAAATTTTTCCATGAATAGAAAAAGAAAAAGTTAGCATACTACACCTGTAAAAACAAAACAGGAGGAATCATACAATGGCAAAAAAATATATGTCTGAAAATGATTACAAAAATGCTGACTACACAAATGGATACGCCAAAAATGAGGCAGATAAGGCAACTGACAAGGGGCAGAATAAGGCTCAGAATAAATCTCAGAACAAGAACAGTACGAATTATTCCGAAAACTGTGGCAAGAATTCTTCTAATGAAAACAGGAACTGCCGTTAGTCAGGACAAGGTACAAACTGCTGAAAAAAGGCATATGATAAAATAACCGAAGGCGGTTAGAAAGCAGAGAAAAGGCGGGCTGCATGACGGTCTGCCTTTTTTTCGTTCATTGACGAAAATAAATCGAGTTTTATAGCATAAAAATAGAAAGGGGAAAGGAGATATGGGATTATGTCTGATCAGCTCGAAAGAAATCAGTGAATATCGGCGCAGGTGGAATGCCATGCTAGTCGATCTGCGGAATCCAAAGGCTTACCGCCAGTGGCATATACCGGAAGCACAGAACGTGCCATTGGAGGAACTGGAATTATTTATGGAGCAGGTTCCAAAAAGCAGACTGGTGATTTTTTACTGCCAGTATGGTAATACAAGCATTCAGGAAGGATGCCGGTATGTAAAACGTGGATACCGGATCTGTTCAGTCGCAGGCGGTATCGATGCGTATCGTGCGTGTGAACTGCAACTGTACAAGGGGAAAGTATTACACGAGGAGAAGAGTTATATTGACAGCATAAATAAGAAACGATTATAATATTTACAAATAACAAAAGATAGCAGGAGAAAAGTGATGGAATTACAGCAATTTATTTCGCCCTGTCATTTCGGTATGGAGGCAATTCTTAAACGGGAAATTTATGATCTGGGATATGATATTGTCAAAGTAGAAGATGGCAGGGTTACATATGAAGGTGACATGGAGACAATCTGCCGGGCAAATATTCATTTGCGGACAACGGAGCGTGTACTTTTAAAGGTTGGAGAGTTCCATGCAGAGACTTTTGATGAATTATTTGAAGCAGTAAAAGCAATTCCATGGGAGAATTATCTGCCGGTGGATGCAAAGTTCTGGGTGACAAAGGCATCTTCCGTAAAAAGCAAGCTGTTTAGTCCATCTGATATTCAGTCTATTGTAAAAAAAGCAATTGTAGAACGATTGAAGCAGCACTACGGTGTGAATTGGTTTGAAGAGACAGGTTCTTCTTACCCGTTGCGTGTATTTTTGAATAAAGATGAAGTGACCATCGGAATTGATTCTTCCGGAGAATCTCTGCATAAGCGTGGATATCGTGTGTTGAGCAGCAAAGCACCGATCACAGAAACACTGGCAGCAGCTATGATCATGCTGACGCCATGGAAAGCAGACCGCATTCTGGTGGACCCGTTTTGCGGAAGTGGAACGATTCCTATCGAGGCGGCGATGATCGCTGCAAATATCGCACCGGGCATGTCACGGACATTTCTGGCTCAGACATGGAACAATCTGGTTCCGATGCAGCTGTGGAATGACAGCTTTGAGGAAGCAAAAGAGCTGGTAACTACTGATATTGAGACAAATATCCAGGGATATGACATTGACGGGGAGATTATCCGTGCAGCCCGTGACAATGCAAAGCGTGCCGGTGTGGATCATCTGATCCATTTTCAACAGCGTCCGGTGAGTGAATTGAAGAATCCGAAAAAATATGGTTTTGTTATTACCAATCCGCCTTATGGCGAGCGTTTAGAGGAAAAGGAAGCACTGCCGAAGCTGTATCGTGAGATTGGGGAAGCATTTGCCGGTCTGGACAGCTGGTCAGAATATCTGATTACTTCTTATGAAGATACGGAACGTTGTATTGGTAAGAAAGCAGACAAGAAACGGAAAATTTATAATGGTATGCTGCGGACAAATCTGTATCAGTACATTGGTCCAAAACCGCCAAAGAAGAAACGGCCGGAAGCGTAGAAAATAATTGCTTTTTTGCGTGTGAAAAAAGGGATGAACACGGCATGATACAGAAGTTACGACAGAAAAGAAGGACAGGCAGAATGAAACAGAGAATTATATTTGCAACAGGAAATAAAAATAAGATACGTGAAATCCATGAAATTCTGGGAGATCTTGGCTGGGAAATCCTTTCTATGAAAGAAGCCGGCATTGATCTGGATATCGTGGAAGATGGAACAACCTTTGAAGAAAATGCATTGATCAAAGCAAAAGCAGTGGCAGCACAGTGCAATGATATTGTACTGGCGGATGATTCCGGACTGGAGATTGATTATTTGAACAAAGAGCCGGGCATCTATTCCGCTCGCTATGCAGGGGAAGATACTTCTTATGACATTAAGAATCAGATGCTTCTGGATCGCCTGCAAGGCGTACCGAGGGAAAAACGTACCGCACGTTTTGTCTGTGCCATTGCAGCTGCTTTTCCGGATGGAAGAGTGG
>OLSL01003565.1_pt1 | contig 10881 bp, 8 predicted proteins | sample 1672511 | NCBI WGS metagenome assembly OLSL01 (sample SAMEA3136694, study PRJEB25190) | human gut metagenome | biome: human gut; feature: human-associated habitat; material: faeces | place: Austria | collected 2013
CCTGCTGGTCTTCCCCGGCGGCCTCGGCCCCACGGCGGACGACCTGACCAAAGAGACCGTCGCCGCCTGCTTCGGCGACGAGCTGGTCTTCGATGCGTCCGAGTGGGAGAAGATCACCGGCTACTTTGCCCGTACTGGCCGCGAGACGACCCCCAACAACCGCAAGCAGGCGATGGTGCCCGCCAAGGGCTATAAGATCATCAACAACCATGGGACTGCGCCCGGTGCATGGTTCGAGCAGGATGGCCGCTGTGCTGTCCTCATGCCCGGCGTGCCCCACGAGATGAAAGCCATGTGGACTGAGAGCGTCCGCCCCCTGCTGATGGAGCGCCAGAACTGCACCCTCCACTCCGTCACCCTCCGGGTGCTGGGCGGCGAGAGCAACATTGAATACCGGGTAAAGCACCTGCTGGAAAATGCCAACCCCACCGCCGCCATCTACTGCAAGACGGGGGAGTGTGAGATCCGCATCACGGCCCGGGCCTCCTCGGAGGAGGACGGCGAAAAAATGTGCCGCGCATACGCCACAAAGTTCTATGATCTGCTGGGTGATGCGGTGTATGATGAGGATGTGACCGGTCTGGAAGAGACTCTGGTGCACACCCTGAAGAAAAAGGGGCTCACCATTGCCACGGCAGAAAGCTGCACAGGCGGCATGATCGCCCAGCGGCTGACCAATGTGTCCGGTGCAAGTGAGGTGTTCGGCTTCGGCTTTGTTACCTACTGGGAGCAGGCCAAGGCAAAGATGATCGGCGTAGACCCGGCGGCGATCGCAAAGTACAATGTGGTGTCCGCACCGGTGGCAGCACAGATGGCACTGGGCGCAGCCGAAGCTGCCGGGGCCGATATCGCTGTCAGCGTCACCGGTCTGGCAGGCCCCAACGGCGGCGATGCCGTCCGTCCGGTGGGCACGGTGTATCTGGGTGCGGCCTGCGGTGAGACCGTCTATGTAAAAAAGCTCTTCGTCTCCCGCCCCGACCGTGCGCTGGTGCGTGCCCGCGCGGCACAGGCGGCACTGGAACTGGCGCTGCGTCTGGCTCAGGGCAAAGTTCCTGCAGATACACAGGCACTGGCAAAAAGCGCCCGGCATGACGCTGCGGCTCTGATGGCACTGGACAGCACCTTCCTCAAGGGTTAATACGAGCGGCCCCGGGCCGCGGGGGTGAAGCAGTTGATACACGAAGAAAAAACGCAGACCACCTGTGTGCTGCGGTTGTTTGGCGCACCGCTGTGGGCAGTACAACAGGCAGTGCAGCAGACAGGACTTGCTGCCCAGTGCCGCAGCCGCGGTGCAGAAACACTGGCTGCGCTGCAGACAGAAACGCCCGCGGCATTGAGCAAGGCGCGGAAAGCGCTGGCAGACCGCTTTGCGGCAGAGCTGTACGGAGAAGGGGAGATGACCCTTGTTCATGCAGCGGTGCAGGCGCTGGAAACGCACCACAGGCTGCTGGTATGCTGTGATGCGGATGCAGGCACTCTGCTGGAAGCCCGGATGGAAACGGTGGCCGGCGCAGAAAAAGTGTTTGATTTTGGAGCCATGAGCTATGCCGATGCAAAGGTGCGGGAAAAGCTGAGTGCAAAGGTCTGCCGGGTCAAGGGCGGGCCGGTGCCGGCAAAGCTTACCCGTGTGCGGGCAGCGCAGCGCCTTGTGGGGGCAGACTTTGCAGCCGGGTGTCTGGAGCGCGCCGAGGACACGGTGCTGTTTCTGGGCAGCCGGAAAGGCTGCTGGGTGCGCACGGTGGCCAATGCAGATACGCCTGCTTTGTGGCTGCTGGATATGATCCGCCGGGCGGCTTCCGGTCTGCCGCAGGCGGTGGGAACGATCTGGCAGAAGTATGGCAAGGCCATCCCGGCAGATGCCCTGACGGCGCAGCGCCTGCCGGACAAGCCGGAGCCGGATGCACCGACAGCAGCGCCGCGCAAACGGCACAGGGTGCGGAATGCCCTGATTTTTCTGCTGATTCTGGCACTGGCCGCGTTTGCCGCTGCGTGGTATTACACCGGCGGCGACCTGACCGCTCTGCCGCAGAAGCTGCAAAGCCTTGGGGCCGACAGCCTGCCCCATGCGGGGGCAAAGCTGATATAAAAAAGACCCCGGAGGGTGTGAACCTTCCGGGATTTTTTTGTTTATAAAGGCGATTTTTTAAGAGATGCAGTGTGCTGCTCCGAACCCATCCACGAAAAAGAACCTCCGGAAAATCTGCGGATTTTTCGGAGGTTCAAATAAATGATAAATTTTCCGAATGGTTATGCCTTGTGGTCGCTCAGCCACCGCAGAGCCATATAAACATAGGCTGCAGAGCCCTCGTACAGCACGCTGTCGTCAAAGCGTACCTTGGGGTGGTGCTGGCCGTAAACATAGCCCTCCTTGGCGTTGCCTGCGGAGAGGAACATGCTCACAGTGGGCACTTCGTGGCTGACAAAGGCAAAGTCCTCGCTGCCGCCGCCGGGCTTGCCGCCGGTGAGGATGGTCATATCCATGGCACCACGGCCCAGCAGTTCGGTCATATAGGTCAGGGCATTCTTGGCAAGAGGCGTATCCACCACCATGCAGGGGCAGTGGTCGCTGAACTCCACATCAGCAGTGCAGCGATAGGCTGCCGCCACGCCCTGCGCGATCTCGGTCATGCGCTGGTGGATCTGCTCGCTCACGGCACCTTCGGGGTCCACCGTGCGGATAGTGCCCCACATATCGGCAGAATCCGGGATGACGTTGGATGCCTTGCCAGCTTCAAACCGGCCCGTGGTGAATACGCCAAACTTGGCGGGGTCCAGCTCACGGCTGTTGATCTCCTGCAGGGCAATGTGGATATGGGCCGCTGCGGTGATGGGGTCGATGCAGGCGTTGGGCATGGAGCCATGGCCGCCCTTGCCGTGTACGGTGATGTGGTACTGCTCACAGCTTGCCATGGTGATGCCGCCGCCCGGCACCAGCACGGTGCCCACGGGCAGGGGCATCCCGGCCAGAACATGGAACATGACCGCGGCGTCCACTTTCGGGTTTTCCAGCAGGCCGTTTTTCAGCATGTCCAGCGAACCCTGAAAGATCTCCTCTGCAGGCTGGAATTCCAGCTTGATGGTGCCCTCGATCTCGTCCTCGTGTTCTTTGAGCAGCTTTGCCGCACCCAGCATCATGGCGGTGTGCATATCGTGGCCGCAGCCGTGCATCCGGCCCGGGATCTCGGAAGCAAATTCCTCACCGGATTCTTCCTGAATGGGCAGGGCGTCCATGTCGCCGCGCAGCAGGATGGTCTTGCCGGGGCGCTTGCCGCCTGCCAGCGCGAGAACGCCGCATCTGCCGCAGTCCTGCGGGGCATAGCCCATTTCGGTCAGGGCCTTTTTCACCAGTGCTTTGGTCTGCGGCAGATCAAAGCCCACCTCGGGGTGGCGGTGCAGGGTGCGCCGCCATTCGCGCAGCTGGGGTTCCAGCTCTTTTGCAGCGCTGAGCAGTTCTTCCGGTGTGATCATTTCAAAATCAACTCCCTCTTAATTTATAAAGAAAACCCTCTCGGGCATTGGCCGTGACGGAGAGGGCTCTTTATTACTTAGTTTTCGTCCGTCGGGGTGCCTTCCGGATGATATTTGGCACAGGTGCACTTTTTCCACTTCAGGCCGCTGCCGCAGGGACAGGGGTCGTTGCGGCCGATCTTGATCACCCGCACAGGCTGGCCGTGGGGTGCACCCTTGGCACCGGGTGCACCGTTGCCGGGCACAAAGCCTTCGCCGGTGGGCTTTGCCACCTGCTCCCGCTTGGGAGCGGAACCGGCGGCGCGCAGTTCGATGGTCAGCAGCATCTTGACGCTGGACTCCCGGATGGAATCCACCATCTGGTCGAACATATCAAAGCCCTCGATGCGGTATTCCACCACCGGGTCCTTCTGGCCGTAGCCGCGCAGCGCGATGCCCTGCCGCAGCTGGTCCATGTTGTCGATGTGGTCCATCCACTGGCGGTCTACGCACTTGAGCAGGCAGATGCGCTCCAGTTCGCGCATGACGGGTGCACCGTAGCGCACCTCCTTGGCCTGCAAAATCTGCATGCCGCGGTCATACAGCATATCGGCAATGCCCTGCTGGGAGAGGTTGTCAAAGTCCGCCACAGTGTAGTGGAAGTCGGCATCAGTGGTCAGCCAGCCCTGATAGTGGCGGCGCAGTGCACCAAAATCCCACTCGTCCTTCACATCGCCGGAAAGGAACTGGGCGCAGCTGGAATCAATGTTCTCCCGCAGCATCTTGTGCATCTCGGTGCTGATATCCTCGCCATCCAGCACCTTGCGGCGCTGCCCGTAGATGATCTCACGCTGCTGGTTCATCACGTCGTCGTACTTCAGCACGTTCTTACGGATCTCGAAGTTGCGGCCTTCCAGCTTTTTCTGGGCGCTTTCCAGCGTGTTGGTGATCATGCGGTTCTCGATGGGAGTGTCCTCGTCGATCTTGAGGGTATCCATCAGGCTGGAGACGCGGTCGCCGCCGAACAGGCGCATCAGGTCATCTTCCAGGCTCAGGTAGAAGCGGGAAGCACCCGGGTCGCCCTGACGGCCGGCACGGCCGCGCAGCTGGTTATCAATACGGCGGCTTTCGTGGCGTTCAGTGCCAATGATGAACAGGCCGCCAGCTTCGCGCACAGCCTCGGCTTCGCGCTTGACTTCCGGTTCATATTCTGCAACCAGCTCGTCAAAGCGCTTGCGGGCAGCCAGAATATCAGCATCCTGGGTGTCGGCATGGCCGTCGCACTCGGTCATCAGCATTTCAACTTTTGCTTCATAGGCTGTGTCCGGGGCAGGGGGGATGGGCAGGCCCTGTGCCTTGGCGCGGGCTTTGGCGTGCTCGTATTCGTCCTTCAGCACTTCCAGGTCGGCATTCATCTGGCGGGTCAGCTCTTTGCGCAGGGTGGCCTTTGCCATATAGGTCACGTTGCCGCCCAGCATGATATCGGTGCCGCGGCCAGCCATATTGGTGGCGATGGTCACAGCGCCCTGCTTACCGGCCTGTGCAACGATTTCGGCTTCGCGCTCATGCTGCTTTGCGTTCAGCACATTGTGCTCAATGCCGCGCTTTTTCAGCAGCTTGGAAAGCGCCTCGCTCTTTTCCACGCTGACGGTACCAACCAGAACGGGCTGGCCCTTGGCGTGGCATTCGGCAACCTGCTCGATCACGGCATTATACTTGCCGTTGATGGTCTTGTACACGCTGTCCGGCAGGTCCTTGCGGGCGCGGGGCTTGTTGGTGGGGATAGATACGATCTGCAAGCCGTAAATTTCGCTGAACTCGTCCGCTTCGGTGGAAGCCGTACCGGTCATGCCGCCCAGCTTTTTGTACATGCGGAAATAGTTCTGGAAGGTGATGCTGGCCAAAGTCTTGCTCTCAGCAGCAACGGTCACGCCTTCCTTGGCTTCAATGGCCTGGTGCAGACCGTCATTGAAGCGGCGGCCATACATCAGACGGCCGGTGAATTCATCAACGATGATGACCTCGCCGTCTTTCACGATATAGTCGGTATCACGGTGCATCACACCGCGGGCCTTGATGGCACCGTCAATATAGTGGCGCAGGGTCATGTTGTCGGCATCGGCCAGGTTCTCAACATTGAACCATGCTTCGGCTTTCTTAACGCCGCTTTCGGTCAGGGTGCAGGTCTTGTGCTTTTCGTCCACAACGTAATCACCGTCAACCTGTTCATCGGCTTCCACTTTGTCGTCCAGTTCAACGATGACAGACTTTTTCAGCGTTTTGGCAAAGTCGTCCGCGCGCTTGTACATCACGCTGGAATCTTCGCCCTTGCCGGAGATGATCAGCGGGGTACGGGCTTCATCAATCAGGATGGAGTCCACCTCGTCCACGATGGCGTAAGCATGGCCGCGCTGCACCATGCTGGCCTTGTAAACCACCATGTTGTCACGCAGGTAGTCAAAGCCAAACTCGTTGTTGGTGCCGTAAGTAACATCCGCCAGGTAAGCCTTGCGGCGGTCCTGCGGCTGTACGTCATGGATAACCAGGCCGACCGTCAAGCCAAGAAAGCGGTAGACCTTGCCCATCCATTCGCTGTCGCGCTTGGCCAGGTAATCGTTGACGGTAACAACATGCACGCCTTCGCCGGTCAGGGCATTCAGGTAAACGGGCATGGTGGCCACCAGGGTCTTGCCTTCACCGGTCTGCATCTCGGCAATGCAGGAACGATGAAGCACAATGCCGCCGATGATCTGCACCGGGTAGGGCTTCAGGCCCAGCACACGCCAGTCCGCTTCGCGGCAGACGGCGAACGCTTCGGGCAGGATATCGTCAAGGCTGGCCCCGTTTTTCAGCTTTTCTTTCAGGTACGGGGTTTTGGCCTGTAATTCTTCGTCAGTAAGTTTCTGCATTTCGGGCTCAAGTTCCAGCACCTTGTTGGCAATGGGTTTGATGCGCTTGAGCTCTTTGTCGGAAAAATTACCGAACAGTTTTTCCATAAAAGACATAAGTAAACACCTGTATTTCTGCCGCATGGCGGCGAATGGATCAGCAGGGGAACCCCTGTTGGATACAATGCTATACTTTAATATAATACACCCGCGCAGGGTACTGTGTCAAACCTGCGCGGGTGTAAAATGCAAATATTAAACTGTTTCAGCGGCTTTTGTTGAAACTTGGCCGGTTATCATGCGCTTGCAGCGCTTTTGGCCTGCTTTTCGTTGCTGATGAACAGCAGCACCAGCATCAAAAAGATGCAAACAAAGCCGATGGCGTCCCACACGGTAAAGGGGGAACCGAGCACCAGCGTGCTGATGATGGCCGCCGTAACCGGTTCCGCAAAGCTGAACAGGCTGGATTTCTGCGGCCCAATGTACTTGACGCCGCTCATGTAACAGCTGAACGCCAGCACGTTGCCGATGAGCACGACCGCCGCAATACCGGCAATGCCGGCCGCGTTGGGTACGTAGTTCACCCGCCACGGGCGGAACACCAGCGCAAAGAAGGTGCCGCCCATCAGGAATGCCCAACCCTGCAGCATGGGTGTGGGGTACTGTTTTTGCAGGTTTTGGGGCCATATGGTGTAAATAACAACGCAGAACGCGCTGATAATACCAACGACCAGCGCAGCGGGCGAAACCGCCATGTTGGTCAGGCTGCCGTGGGTGGTCAGCATAAATACACCACCCAGCGCCAGCACAATGGAGAACACCTCAAACAGCCGCGGTGCACGCTTTTGCTGGATGCAGACCACCAGCAGAATCAGCACGGGGGAAAGATCCTGCAAAATGGTGCCCACACCGGCGCTGGAAAGCTGGATGGTCAAAAAGTAGGTGAACTGGCAAAAGCTGACGCCAGCCAGGCCATAGATCACAAGGTCGCGCGCGTTGCGCCAGCTGCGCCAGGGGTTCACCAGTTGGCGCCAGTTGCGCACACCGTAATAGATGCACAGAATCACACCGGCCAAAAACAGCCGGATGGGCACCAGCCAGGTGGAATCCATGCCCTGGCGGGTAAACAGATACTGCCCCACGCAGCCGGAAACACCCCAGCACATGCCGCCGAACATTGTCAGCAGAGCGCCTTTTACGCTATCCGTCATTCGTTATGATCTCCTATCCCAAAACTTGTTACAGTTCGTTCAGGCAATACTGCGCAGCGGCCAAAACATCCGGAACAACGGGGGCACCGGTGGCACGCAGCTGCTGTGCGCTCTGATGCCCAGCGGTTTGCAGCACACACCGCACGCCCAGCGCCTGGGCAACCTCAAAATCGTGGACAGAATCCCCGATCATAATAGCCTGCGCCGGTACGGCACCGCGCTGCTTCAGTTCAGTCAGATAAGCCAGGCCGACTTCCACTTTGCTGCGGGCGTAAATATTATCCAACCCCAGCAGGCGGTCAAAGTAAGGGCGCACTCCGCGCTCCGTGACCTGCTGTTCCAAAACCGGCAGGTTGGAAGCCGAAAGAATGACCTGCTGCACCCCGGCACCTTTCAAAAGGGAAAGGGCGGGCACAGCACTTTCTGCCAGTGGGCAGGCCCCGGCGCGGGCCAGGTAATCCTGCATGTAATCATCGGCAAGCTCTTTGTAGGAGTTTTTGGAAAAATCGAACCCTGCGCGAATATAATAATCTTCAATCGGGAAGCCAAAAATCTCACGGTACTGGGCAAGGCTGTATTGCTGCGGGTAATGATAGATGCGGAGCAGACGGTTGAGCGCGTCCACACAAAGGGCAACATCATCCAGCAGGGTGCCGTTCCAGTCCCATAAAACAAGGCTCGGTTTCATGGCAGCTCCTTTTAATGAATACAGGGAAAGCGGTTATTGTTCTGCAAAAATTTTGTTCAGGGATTCGTTGCTCTCGATCAGCTTGACCAGGGCAACACCCAGCACACAGCAGCTGATGATCTCACCAACGCCAACAGCAACGGCGTTGAATACCGCCATGGTGGCCGTGGGGGCAGAATCCGAGAAGAACACAGTGATTTCAAACGCGCCAACGATCAGTGCATTGGCGATAACAGGAGGGAAAGACGCCGGAATCGCCAGCCCTTTCCAGCGCACATTGCGCAGGGCATAGGTGGCAAGGCAGGCAATCAGGGTGGCGGCGGTGCCAAACACCACATCCACCATGGTGGAACCCAGCAGGTTTGCCAGCAGGCAACCCAGGGTAACGCCCACAATGTATTCGGCCCCAAACACCGGCAGCAGGCAGAATGCTTCGGCCACGCGCACCTGTACCGCGCCGTAAGAGAACGGCTGCAATACCAGGCAAAGCACGGTGTAAACTGCGGCGATCATGGCGCAGCGTACCAGGGTTTGATCGGACAGTTTGTTTTTGCTAGTAGACATAAAATTACACTCCGGCGGATAGATTTTGACCGCGCCCAAGACCGCCAGGCTTGGGTGGGTTTGCGCCTGAAAACCAGGCGGAGCCTAAAATCCTAAGTTGCTCAACAAATTGTTATTATAACAAATGAAAATGGGGGATACAAGGGGGAAAGGGGCATAATATTGCAGCAAAAGAGCAAAATACTGCCTTTGCAGACAAAAAATCCCGCACCGGGCGGGCTGCCGGTGCGGGGGAAAATGATAGAGAGGTTTGTTACCAGGGCGCGTTATCCAGCGGGCAGTGCATATCTGTGCGGGCGGCGCGCATTTCCACATAGCAGCCGCACTGCATGCAGGTCCCGGCGTTAAGGCTGGGGCAGGTGCGGCAATGTTCCAGCCGGGCAGTGTATTCCGCATCCGGGGTGCGCACACGGCGGGGCATGGTGGCGCGGTAGCGCACCACGCTGGCGTAATAGTCGTTTTCGTCCGCCATATCCTGCAATAAGCAGCGGCGGCAGCGCTTGGGCTGGGCTTCCATTACTGGTTCACCACAAAAGCGGCTACGCTGCACGGCGGCAGGGTGGCGGTAAAGCCGTCCGCCGTCAGGCTGGTGTTCAGTTCCGCGGGGACAACCTGCTCCGGCGCGGCAAAGGTGTTGTGGGCGGCGGGGGCACCGGCCAGCACGCGGGCTGTTACACCGGTGGGCTTGGCCCCGCCCAGCATGCAGGTAACAGGGATAGCTGCCGTATCGTTCAGGTTGGCCGCAGTGACCAGAATACTGCCGTCTGCCTGCTGGCTGGCACTGACATGCAGATCGGGCACCGCCTGGTCATCGTGGTTCAGCAGGGTGGTCTCCGCATAGCTTTCCAGCTGCTTGGCACCCTGGTGGCCCTTGTACATTTCAAATACATGATAGGTCGGGGTCAGCACCATCTTGCTGCCTTCGGTCAGGATCATGGCCTGCAGCACGTTGACCATCTGGGCAATGTTGGCCATGCAGACGGTATCACAGTGGTTGTTGAAGATATTCAGGTTGATGGCCGCCACCAGCGCATCGCGCATGGTGTTCTGCTGGTAAAGGAAGCCGGGGTTCGTGTCCGGTTCCACATCGTACCAGGTGCCCCATTCATCCACGGCCAGGCCCACTTTGCGGTCGCCCTGATACTGCTTGATAATGCGGGTGTGGTTCTCCACCAGCTCTTCCATCTGCAGGGTCTTGTGCAGGGTGGTATAGTATTCCTCATTGGTAAAGTCTGTGGCCGAGCCCTTGTGCTGCCAATCCTCATGGGGCACGGTATAGTAATGCAGTGATACCGCATCTACGGCCTGCCCGGCGCGCTCCATCACGGTTTTGGTCCAGTGGTAATCCGCCACGTTGGCGCCGGATGCGATCTTGAAGATTTTGTGCTCCGGCGAGTAGTTGCGCAGGTAGGTGGAATATTGGCGGCACAAATCGGCATAATACTCGGCACGCATACTGCCGCCGCAGCCCCAGGCTTCATTGCCAATGCCCCAGTATTTTACGTTGAACGGTTCGTCCTGCCCGTTGGCGCGGCGCTCTGATGCCATGGGGGAAATGCCGCCCATGTTGCAGTATTCCACCCAGTCCGAAAATTCCTGCACGGTGCCGCTGCCCACATTGCCGCTGAAATATGCTTCGCAGCCAATCTGGTGGCACAGCTCCATAAATTCATGGGTGCCAAAGCTGTTATCCTCGGTCACGCCGCCCCAGTTGGTGTTTACAATGGTTTTGCGGTTCTCCTTGGGGCCAATGCCGTCGCGCCAGTGATAGGTATCGGCAAAGCAGCCGCCCGGCCAACGCAGCACGGGCACATGCAGGGCTTTCAGCGCGGATACAACATCATTGCGCATGCCGTTGGTGTTGGGAATATCAGAAGCCTGACCGACATAAATGCCCTGATAGATGCAGCGGCCCAGATGCTCCGAAAACTGACCGTAAATGTTGGGATTGATGGTGCCGACCGAACGGTTGGCGTTCACAAAAATACATGCCATAAAAACACCTCACAAAAGTAAAAAAATACCTATGGCAACACCGCACAATTCCCGCCTTACGGCTTAAGCACCGCTCCGACGGCTGCGG
>OLSL01003570.1_pt1 | contig 10857 bp, 7 predicted proteins | sample 1672511 | NCBI WGS metagenome assembly OLSL01 (sample SAMEA3136694, study PRJEB25190) | human gut metagenome | biome: human gut; feature: human-associated habitat; material: faeces | place: Austria | collected 2013
GACCCCGCGTCATATCATACCTATCGGGTAACGGAGCCCTTAGCAAGCCCCGATCTCTTTAGGGTCGGAAGTAATTGACACTAAACTCCTTTTTTATTATACCTTTGTCAGGTTTCCTGGCAATGGCTCTCCCAAATTTTCTGCTGCTATTGTACACTTTTACATGCGCAAAATCACGCAAAACTGGAGAGTTTGTGGAAGCCGTTACAGTTCACGGGACATGTTACGAAAGCCCTACGGTGCAATGGTTTCGTCGTCACAAAAAGATAACCGCCCACTACTATATAGTGGACGGTAGGCGGATGGCGCCTTATCCTCTGCTTAATCTTCGCCGCTGCAATTTTTTCCAAATGTTTCTTGCATTTCCAGACGGAATCTAACGCTCTCACCTTAAAGTTGCGACGCAATCGTCGCAAGTACAAGGTGATTAAAATATCATATTTTCCCATTGCCTCTCATCTCTTTCTCATATACCTCGTCCCAGCTATCATCCTTAATCCACTCATCATCAAGCGGAAGTTTCTCCACTTTTATGGCATGCGAAATAAATTTATTACGGTTGTCTTTTAAAAACTCTCTAAAATCCTCAATTGTTTCCATTTTTTTGACACTAAACTCCTTTTTTTATTATACCTTTGTCAGGTTTCTTGGCAATGGCTCTCCCAAATTTTCTGCTGCTATTGTGTCCTTACAAAAGCTGTCGAGAAGTTCCCCATTCTGAACTACTTCCTCGCGAAACAGTACCAGCACCCTATCAATAATAATGCTGCAGATCTCACGGTTTGGCACGGCAAGGCGATAGTAGCCGTTTCCAAGGTATCCTCGCTGTGTCAGGTATCCCGTCATAAACAGCGTACTCCAAAGGTTGTCCATGCTGGCATATAGTTCCTTATATGTGATCATCTCGTCCACCCGTTTTGTCACGGTATCGCCGCTCACCAACATCTCCAGCTCACTTTTTGTCAGCATATGCGGTTCCTTCATACTGTTAACAAAATGGCGAATGACTTCATTTCCGCTCGTATTCATCCAATAATTTTTCATCTCAACATCTGGATTTTTCCTGTGATCACTGCAATAATTCACCACATCCCACGGACAATAGACATCAACTTTACCAAAACGATAGCCGTCATACCACTCTCTAACTGCATCAAAGTAATCTTGTAATCCATAGTATTGCAGCATCGCCTTTACTTCTGCATCTGTAAAGCCAAAAGTCTCATCAAATTCCTGATCTGTAATCGAATAAACCTTAAAGTTGTTCAGTCCAGTAAAAATACTCTCTTTCGCAATTCTAAGACACCCGGTCAGCACAGCAAAAGCCAAACTGTCGTTCGACTTAAGAACATTGCCAAACATATTTCGAAGCAGCAATACCATATCATCGTAATATCCATTTTCATAAGCCTTTGCCAATGGCACATCGTACTCGTCAATCAGCACCACAACCTTTTGAAAAAAATGGATTTCCAGCAATTCCGTAAGTTCCTGAAGACTGCTCGTAATAGTATCGTCCTCCATCTGACGATCCAAGAACTGCACAAAAAGCTCTCTATCAATTGCATCCATTTTTTCATCTTCCAACAAGGCACGATGTCTTCGTGCCTCTTTATTGATAATGCGTATCAGCTGTGCCCGTGCTTTTTCATACGAATCTGCATCCACTCCCTTTAAGCTGATCGAAACCACTGGATATCTGCCCATATAGGTATCACACAGATCTTTATTTTGCGCAATGTAAAGTCCGTCAAAAAGTGTTGGATCCATTCCAATCTCGAAAAAATATTGAAGCATACTCATATTCAATGTTTTTCCAAAACGGCGTGGACGAGTAAACAATGTTACCTCACATCCTTCTTCAATCACTTGCTCAATTAGCTCCGTTTTGTCCACATAATAATATCCACCCTCACGCAGTTTTTCAAACTGATCAATGCCAACAGGCAGCCTTGCCTGCCGAATCTTCATGCCAATCGGCTTTGTTGTTTTTCTTTCCATATCGTGCACCTATCCTTCCTGCCTGTCAGCCTTTTGTCCACACCATCGTTTTACAGATCATTTCCTTATCACTATCATACCATATTTTGGACAGGTTGTCATTGGATTCGCAATTCAATCTGAACAGAAAATTAACGTTCTTACCTTAAAGTTGCGACGCAAACGTCGTAACTTTATTGTTAACTTTCTGCGGTGTTATTGATAATTTGAGAAATTCGTGGTATACTATACGATATACAAGAAAGTAGCGACGTAATCGTCGCAAGTACGAGGTGACTATAATGATTAAACGAGATTCTTATTTGAATCGTATGATTCATCATATGTGGAACGGCGAGGTCAAAGTAATCACTGGCATTCGCCGCTGCGGAAAGTCAGTATTACTATTTGACCTGTTCTATGAGTACCTTCTCTCACAGGGAGTTCAAGAGGATCATATCATTAAAATTGAATTGGATCAGAGACGTTACTATAAATTCAGAAATCCAATCATACTCTGTGAATATATCGAGGACTTTGTTTCCAAAAAGAAAGATGAGAAGTTCTACCTTTTCATTGATGAGGTCCAGCTCACCACAAAAGTAATTGATAAAGAAAATGGCGATATCGAGGTTTCCATATACGATATGCTGAATGAACTTAAGGCATATAAGAATTTGGATGTATATGTGACCGGCAGTAACTCCAAAGGATTGTCTAAGGACATCGCTACAGAGTTCCGTGGCCGTGCTACTCAAATTCATGTATTCCCGCTGTCCTTCGAGGAATTCTACTCTCATGTAGGCGGTGATGAGCGTAAAGCTCTGGACACCTATATGCTTTACGGCGGCATGCCTCGTCTATTGGCATTAACAGATGAGAAGGACAAAAAGGATTACCTTTCTTCTCTGTACAGCGAGCTATATATCAAGGATATTGTAGAGCGCAATGGTATCGAGCGTGAGGATATTCTGAATAACATTCTGGATTTTCTCGCTTCACAGATCAGCTCCCTGACCAATCCTACGAATATTGCCAATGCACTGACCAGTATGAAGAACGAAAAGGTCAGCTCCACTCTGGTTTCCAACTATGTACAGCACATCATTGATTCGTTCCTTATTTCAATGGCAAAACGCTATGATGTGAAAGGAAAAACCTATTTCAAGTATCCCAATAAATACTACTACACGGATGTTGGCCTTCGTAATGCAAGACTTAACTACCGTCAGTACGATCCTGGCCACATCATGGAGAATATCATCTACAATGAACTTCTGCGCAGAGGATATTCCGTTGATGTTGGTGTTGTAACGGACCGCACCGGCGGTGCAAATGTACAAAAAGAAATCGACTTCGTTGTAAACGATGCAGATAAAAAAATCTATATCCAGTCAGCTTTCCAGATGGATACAGATAAGAAGGAGTCCTCTGAACTTGCATCGCTGATACTGACAAAGGACTTTTTCAAAAAAATCATTGTTCGCATGGATATTCCTCACAATTTTTATGATGACAGCGGAATTTTCCATTGCAATCTAATTGACCTACTGCTTGGTCGTGTAGAGTTATTCTAATAAATAAAACGTCAGTGATAAAACTTGTTTTCAAGCTCACTGACGTTTTAATTCATTTTACTTTTTCAGTTCTCTTCTTACTATCAGCACAATTGCGATTGCCATTATTCCTACGCCTGCTGTGACCATCATCATACCGATGCGTCCTGTTGGATCTTCGATACCGAGGATACGTCTTGGTGATGCTGGCGGTGTGGTTGGCTGCGGTGCTGTTGTTGATGTTGGCTGACTTGGTGTCGTTGGTGCTGCCGGAGACGTTGGCTGATATGGGCTTGACTCTTCTTCCGGTGTTCTGCTCTCGGACGGTGTTGTCTCTTCTTCTGATGACTTACTTTCGTCTGGAGTTGTCTCTTCTGGTGTCGTTGAATTACTCTCATGCGGATTGGTTGGTTCGTCCGGTTCATCTTCTTCTGGAATGGAATGCTTTGGAATAATGCGGTTTTGATAGATCAAATCGCCATTTGCATCGAGTCCTGGAAGAAATACAAGTGACATAACTACTGGGCCATAGTCATCATAGGAACTTGGAACAATCAGGTACATACCAAATGGAATAGAAGAAATGCTGCAGCGTCCTGTCACATCTGTTGCCAGTGTATAGGTTGGCTGAATATCATTCTCATCTATCCAGATCTTTAAACGTCTGCTCAGTGCAACTAGCTCTTTTGCAGTCTTCACATCTGTCTTATAACCACAATCTTCGAAATCTGGCATAAACTTTAATGACTGTCCGTCTGGTGCCGTGATGCCGTCTGTGATCTGATACATGCTGAAGATGACCCCCTCCATCGGAGTGGATTCATCCTCCAATGTAATCTCCAATGAAACATCCTGCTCGTCTGCATTGACTGCTATAATCTGTGCGCAGGATGTTGCCAACAGACATATTATCAATAACAGGCCTTGCAAATACTGTTTTATTCTCCTATTTTTCATACCCTCTTGTCTCCTTCCTATTATCACTTTCTCTTGCGGCTGTGCAAGAGAACCCAGATCAACAGCACTACTAGAATCGGCACTGCTACGGCTGGTGCAACCAACTTTGGTTCTATCTGAATCGCATCCGCTGTTACGCGAATGGCACTTGCGCTTGCCTTTGTCTCTACGCGGTGTCCTCTGACTAGAAGACGATGCGTATTGATTCCATATGGTGTACAAGTGACCAGTGTACACAGATCTTTGTCTTCTTCAATTTCAAGATCTGACAGATCATCCGGCTCTACGATTCGAATCTGATCTACCTCATATGTCAATGTTTCATCCAGAACACGAATTAAAAATTCATCTCCTACTACCAGCTCATCCAAATTGGTGAAAAGCTTAGCAGAGGGCAAACCTCTGTGTCCTGATAATACGGCATGTGTTCCCGGTCCTCCAACTGGAAGCGATGAGCCTTCGATGTGACCAACTGCAATCTGAAGGATACCTTCGTCTGTACCATGATAGATTGGAAGCGAAACCTTGATCTTTGGAATTTCTATGTATCCTAAGATTCCGTTGTCACTGACATTTAACAGTGATTCATATTCTTCTCGCTCTTCGTCTGTCATGATCCAGCGGTTTGACTTACTTTTAAGCTGCTGGTTATATTCGTAAGCATCTTCCCACATGTGCTCATACTGCTTATCATCTACTTCGGCAACTGCCTGTGCATATGTGGCAATTGCTCTCGACTGATGCAGCGAGTTCCAATAATCGCTGACGGTCGGATACAGCAGTAAGGACAGACCTACCAAGAGAATCAAGAGTAATAAGATGGTAGTCATATTTTTTTTGATCCACTTCATAAGCTCTCCTCACGGTTGTATCTGGATGCCTCAAGAGAGGCATCCGATTGCAACCTAGTTTGTTTCTTTGTGTTATCTTTGTGTTACCCGGATGTTCTACGAAGGAGCCTCGGCGATGGCTTTGTCGGCGAGCCTGATCAGCGTGCCCACTACTTACTAGCAACGTAAGTTTATTTCGTGCACACGCTTTTACGGCGTCGCCTCGTAAAGTCCAGTCGCCTCAGCTACCGTTTACGTAATGATAGTCATCTCTCGCACAAATAACTTTTTTGCTCTGTTTAACTGATTAATTATTAACGAATCAATCGTGCTGACAAAACAATTAGCGTGCGCTCATGCGCTTCTTGGTGATCAGAAGGATAGCTGCGCCAAGAACAAGGATAGAACCAACAACGTAGAAGATTGTGGTACCCATGCCACCGGTGGTAGGAAGGGTTTTACCAGACTTGTTGACTACGTCAGTTTCAGCAGAACCTTTTTCCAAATTAGTAGTAAATACCTTATCTTCACCAGAAATTGTATTTCCATCTTCATCAATAATTTCAAGTGCTGTCAATGTTGGCTTAGCGCCTGTTGCACCCATATCTGCTGTATAAGTTGCCCTCACTTCAAATACAAGATCTGGCGCTGCTGAATAGCCAGCTGGTACTGTTGACTCAACTAACTTATACTTTCCTGCATCCAGATAGCTAAATTCGAATTTAGTTACTGGTTTATCATCAGTTCCTTTAATTTCTTCTCCAACTTTTTTATAGTCTTTTATTTCTTCATTATACTTATAAAGAGTAAATCCAGCACCATTTACCGAAGCACCATTCTGATCTACTTTGTTTGCAACCAACTTATAAGTAAATACAATTACTCCATCCCAAGGTGTCTCACCAGGATTCTCAGGCTTACCATTTCCTTCATAATACGGATTGTTATTGTACTCTAATTTTGCATCATTTGGATTTCCCACAGAACCAAGTACAGCTTTTTCATTTAAAGTTGCCTTATATTCAACAACAACCTTACTATTTCCAGTTAATGCTACTCCTGCTTTCTTTAAATCATCAAACACTACTTCAAATGTACAACCATCAGTTAATCCTTCAGTTTTCACTGAATACTTAGATTTATCAATCTTAGTTCCATCAATTGTAACTTCAACGGAAGTATCATTAAATGTAAGTCCAGCTGACATTTTATCATGAAATGCATAATAGTAAGTCGTGTAGTTTGCAATTCTTGAAGAAACGGTACCTGTAAGCTTAAATGGAATTACATCGCCTAAATCATAATCAGCGCCATCCTGCCAATCAGTTTCTTTACCTGTGCTATCATTTTTTTCCTTAATCTTCTTTTCTAATGTCGGCGTACTCTCTTTTGTATTGATTGTTATTGAATCATTTCCCAGAGTATTCAACATAACAAGAGAATATGTATCCTCTTTATTTCCAGGCGTTTTTTCTGCGATTAAATAATAGCCTTTATCTACAGTGAACACATTGTTAGATGATTCAGCTTCTGCTCCCATTCCTGCCGTTGTCAAATACTTATATACAAAATCTGCAAAGTCTCTTATAGCAGCTTCATTATCCTTATTATCATTAAGGTACTTAATTACTGCTGCATCTGTACCTTTTTTCGTTGCCACTTGCAAAGCCATACTATACTTACTATTTACTGTATAAGTAAAATTTTTTCCTGCTGCATCTACTGATACGTCCATTAATTTGTACGCTGAGTATACAGAACCATCAGCACCTCCCTGAATTGTAATTGTCGTTGAAGTGCTACTTCCAGTTGAACCTTCTGTTGCAAACGTTGCGATACTCATTGCAAGTACCATGACTAAGCTGAGTAAAAGAGCCATGACTTTTTTCATTTTCTTCATATTTTACTTCCTCGCTTTCTTTTCTATTCCTATCCTTTTTTTGTTTTTTGGGCTATGCCCTCCCTCTGAATAATGCGTAGGAATTGCGTATATTGAGGGTTCCCCATGCTTGGGGAGTTAGAGAATTTGTTACCAAATTCTCCTGCCTCCTTTCCGCATGTGTTTTTTATATATCAGGAACGCTGCCCCTGCTGTTAGGAGCACGCCGCCCATGGTATACCAATAGGTACCGGTTCCACCGGTTTCTGGTAAAACATATGACTGACTAACTTCATTCTCAAGATATGAAGTATGCGAAGCCTTACTAAGATCAAATGCTCCTATTGGAAGCTGCGATGGCAATACATTAGTTTTATCATTCTCATCTGAGAAGTAAAACTCAATACTCGGTGCTTCTCCATCTGGAAGCTTATAACCTGATGGAGCTTTGACCTCTACCAACCTATATAAAACATTTTTCTCATACAAGTTAGCATCCCATAAAACCGTAATCTTTCCTTCCTGATCAGTGGTAAATGTTTTTCCATCTATGTTCTGATAAGCTTCATTTACATACTTTTGAAGTTGGAAAACAGCACCACTTACAGCCTTTCCGTAATTTCCTTTCTCCACTTTGTATAAGATATAGTTCTTATCAGTTGTAACACCACCACCTGCTGCTTGGCGTTCCCAGAGATAGGATTTGTCACCTGTAGTACCCTCATGAGATGTTCCTGATAATTTAGCTGTATTGTTTATATTCACACTTACCTTTGTATGATTCTTATCAGGTACATCTACCGTAATCAAATATTCATATTTAAAGATCAAAGCTGTACTGTCAGGTACTCCAGTCGCCGTTATAATATGTTTTGTATGATCATACGATGGCGGTTCTTCCTTATAAGTCCATGCCCATCCAGTAACCTCTTCTCCTGTTGTATATCCTCCGTTTCCGTCAGGAACAGCATAATATAGCTTAACTGTACTTGGAATCAGCTCTGCCTGAACTGTTACGCCATCGTTACCACCCTCAGCCCAATATGTTTTATCATAACTGTCAAGTATATCTTCTAGTGTAAGCTTATCAGTACCTTCAACAAGATCCTCTGCATCTGGATTTAACACAATCGAGTATTTTGCTCGCCTTGTTGTATTATCATAATCTCCTGACTTGTCGACTACTTTTTTGGCTACCGTAGTATCCTTTTTCGTCCACTCCTGTGTCTGACTTGATGATCCAATGCTCACATCATCCAGCTTTGCACTTGCCTCATTAGTAAAGATATATTTTGTGCCAGCTACCATTTCCTGAGCACCATTCACTTCACATTTAACAGTGATCTCAAACTCCATTGCTGTAGGAAGCGGTTCTCCACTTTGTCTCTTTATCACTAATGTGAATGTGTCGTTTTCATACTTGCTTCCTTCTATTGAAAATTCATCTTCAAAGTTTCCGCTTTGTTTTGAAAACATGACACCTTCAACAGTATACTCTGAACGATTATAACTGCCACTGTTCTTCTGCACGATAAATCCTGTGAGTTTTACACCATCTGGAAGCTTATCAGTAACTGTTAATGTTTGATGATCCTTCGTATCTGTTGTTACCTTGATTTTCCAAGTTAATTCACCAGCTGTTGTTGTACTAGTAGGATTCGTTTGATTATTGCCATCGGTCTTAACAATTTCACCCTTACTGTATGTGTAATCGTAAGTAGCTTCATCCTTCTTTCCATCAACCTCTATTTTATTGATATACTTATTTTTATCGCCAGTTACCGCTTGTGTCAGATCAGCAGTAGTCGCATAGCTGAATACCAATTTATTTGCTCCAACACATGAAATATCATTTTTCAATTCTACTTTGAAGCTAGTAAATTTCAGCTCTGATGAATCACCCATATTAGCAATTTCAGAATACTGATACGTCTTACCATCGCTATCTGTAAATGTCAGTTCAAAATCCGACCCTGTAAAGTCTCCGTATTTAATAATGGTATCATTTTGGCTCTTCCAAGTGTATTTACCACCCCAGTCTTTAATCTGCTTTACAGTCAGATAATTTCCCTTACCATTTCCAGAAACCCAGTTATGTGAGCTTGACATAGAATCAACAATCGTTGTCTTTGGCAGCTTTCCATCCAGAATAACCAGTGATACAGTCCATTTTATCTCTGCGGTTTTTCCATCTGGAGCTTCAACTGCACTATCCACTGTCTTCTTAACTTCGCCGCCCTTTATTGACACATCACCTGTACCACTAACATCGTCACCGCCATCTGGCTTAAATGTTACCGTATTCCTTACAGTCTGATCTTTCCATGTCTGCTCTGCTTCTGTATAATAGATAATTGTATACTGGTTTGTATTCTTTTCATTGCTAACAGGCTCGAAATCAATTGATGTAATCTTACCATCTGCTCCTCTTACGATCTTTGCTCCCTCTGAAGGTGTTATTGTTACATCTGTTCCGCTCTTGATCATACTAAGCATCTCATCAGTCAACTTGCCACCTGCAATGTTCGCATTCTTCGAATTAAGAGTAATCGTCCATTTGATTCGGTTATTCGCTGAATCAAAGTCACCTCTCTTAGCAATTTCATACTTATTCTCAATGGTTATATCCTTTTTATCCTCATCACGGATTATCTCACCAGTCTTTGAATCCTTTGACTCAACATGAGCCTTATTATTTGCTGTCAAAGTGCCTACATCCATGCTTGAAACATCATATGAGTATTTAATCTCATAACGCTTATATTCTACATATGTACTATGATCCTGCCCCTCCTTACCTTTTGGAAGCTGAGGCAGCTTCATCTTAATTGTATTCGATTCATATGTAGAATCTACTGTTATCGTCTCTGATTTAGAAGGGTTTCCCTCTTGCTCCCAGCTATATTTTTTCATAGTCTGTTTGTTAACTGTAATCTGAGGTGTTCCAAGCGTCATTCCCATAACTGTAATGGTATCAGAAAAATCAATATCATCTGGTGTTCCTTTTATTGAAGAAACATATACGGTATATTCCAATTTTCCAGTTTCCTTGTTATAGGAAGCTTCTTTCTTCATAACATCAATGTTATACTTGTCATTCTCATCTTCCGGATATGTTATTTCTTCCCGTGGAATTTCAAGTCTAACCTTATCTTCACCAGAAATTACAATCTTGCCTTCATCTGTTACAGTTGTCTTTTTCAATTCACCTTCAAACCAAAGATGACCTGTAATTGTAGTACCAGCATTATTTACATAACCCTGATCAAAATTAATTCTTGCTGAGTAAGTTCCATCATCATTTTTTACAAAATGGAATGTTCCTGCTTTCGTCTTATTCTCATCTTCCAAAGGGAATGTTTGACCAATCAGTTTATCCGGTACTACGATTCCTTCTGGATACTTCAGTTCATAAGAATAATTTGCATTTTTTATATCATTGCTTGGAATGCTAAAGTTAACCTTCAAATCACTCTTATAATTTCCTGTTGTTTTATCATACACTGTTCCAGTTCCAGCCATTGATGTAACATATTTTTTAAAGTCTGTATATGTAGTAGTTTCTGGAATTACCAACGCATCGTTTGGATCAGCTATATAGTAAACGCTCAATAGTGGGTATACCCACTTCAAATAGCCGCTCCTGAGAGCGGCT
>OLSL01003571.1_pt1 | contig 10850 bp, 10 predicted proteins | sample 1672511 | NCBI WGS metagenome assembly OLSL01 (sample SAMEA3136694, study PRJEB25190) | human gut metagenome | biome: human gut; feature: human-associated habitat; material: faeces | place: Austria | collected 2013
AATAAATATGTAATAACACATATTTATTATTATTACATATTTATTATATCAGATTAATAAAATTTTTTAAACATATATTACTTTATACAAATATTTCTATAGCAACAATCTATACATCTAGCTTTTGATGATGTCGCTTTTGGAAAATATCCTTCCATCACTTTAAAATAATCTCTTATATCTTTTTTTAGCTTTTTTAATTCTTTTTCTTCTACATTAAATTCTTTTATTAAATTTGAGCTTCTTGTATAAACTAAAAAGCATTTATTTACTTTGCAGTTATACATTTCTTCAATCATAATAGAGTACATCAACATTTGATTTTTATAGGTTTTATATAATACATCATCAAATTTAGCAAATTTATAATCCAAAGGTGCCATAGTGTTATCACTTAATGTTAAAACTTCATCTACTATACCCTTAATTTTATATTTTTCAGAATATAAATCAACATTTATTTTTTTATCTATAACACCTAATTTTTTACGAAGATACTGTTTATTTTCATTTTCTTTTTTAGAATGTATTTCTTTTCCTTTCTGCACTTTAAATCTATTTTCTTCAAATTGTGGTACATTTAAACATTTCATATAATAAGTAAATCTTTTACAGTAGTTAAATTCTATAAGCTCAGAAGGTGTTATATAATAATCAAATTCATTAAAAAAACTTTGAGATGATTTCATCTGTAACCAACTCCTTATCAAAAACTTGTCCAATTAATCCTGCTTGATTCAGCCCCTTTTTAGTCATTGGGAATATATATACTGAATCACTAGTCAAATCTATTATATCTTCCATTTTTAGTTTCAATTCATCAAAATCATTTTCTTCTATTTCACCTAAAAAAACGCTTTTTTGTACTCTGTATAGTCCAACATTTTTACATGCTTTTATAGCATTTCGTCTAACCTTATTACTAGAAATATCGTATACTACCCAAACTAACAAATCAATCTCCCCCATTTAAAATTTTATTAGCTATATTATGACAGTCATATTGAATTATATTTTGTAACTCTATCTTTCTACCTTTGTACTGAATTTTCTTTTCTATTTCCTCGTTATACTTAGAAATTAATATTTCTTTTCCAGCTTTATTTAGATATAGCCCTCCTTCAACTTTATCAAAATGTTCTTTTTTAACTTTCTTAGTTGTAAAAAGTTTAAATACAATTTTATCAATATAAATCCTATACATTTCAATTAAATCAAACACAAAAGCTTGTCTATTATAATTATCAACATGCATTATTCCTATATAAGGATCCAATCCTGCTAATATACATGCTCTCTCTACATTAGAATACATTATTCCATATCCGTAATTTAACATACAGTTGAATTCATCTTTAGCTGGATTTTTGCTACGTCCATTAAACTTATATTTTTCTGGCATTAAATCTGATAATCTAGAGAAATATATTCTGCTTGCAGTCCCTTCATACCCTTGTAAGCTTCCTCTAATATCATTTATTTTTTCATCTTCTGATATAGATTTAATCTTTTCTATTAACCCCTTTATTTTTTCTATATCTTCTTTTATTTCAATTTTTCTATTATCTCTTCTATTCATAGATAATTCATTTAAAAATTCAACTTGATTAGTCATCTTTTGAGTCAAAAACTCTTTTACTAAAATTGTACCCATTTTATTAGAATCTAAATTTAACTGTCTTTTTCTAATAGTACTTATGCTCCCAACTTTAGAATGCCACACTCTTCCAAAAGGTTTTCCATACTTTTTTAAAAACACTATATCAATATTATTCTCAATAGCCAACTCAATAGCATCAGTAGATAAAGCTGTAGATGTCGTTATAATTATTTGTTCAACCTTCTTAGCAGCAATTTCTTGTTTCTGTCCCTCTTTTTTCAAACAAAAACATTCGCCTACTTTAGTCAAATATACTCCTTCCGAATTAACAACTAGCTTCATAGCTTAATATCACCTTCTTTAGTTTTTATATTACTTAATTTTATTACTTCTGCTAGTATATGACAAATTCCTTCTTAAATTTCAATATATTTTTATTTTTTACTATCTAATCCTTGTTTTAATGGAACTTACTCTTTAACCTTGTAGATATAGATTTTGAAAATAGAAATGTATACCGTTTTAATCCTTGTTTTAATGGAACTTACTCTTTAACGATTTTACATCAGTAAATACTGGTTGTTCAAACATCTGTTTTAATCCTTGTTTTAATGGAACTTACTCTTTAACGGAATACCTCCATAAGTCATCCAATTAGCTGTAGGTGAGCGTTTTAATCCTTGTTTTAATGGAACTTACTCTTTAACCTAATGTTTCTATATTTTTTCTTTTTATTTCTGTATCGTTTTAATCCTTGTTTTAATGGAACTTACTCTTTAACCTCACATATTTTTCTCATTTTAGCTTTCACCTATTAGTTTTAATCCTTGTTTTAATGGAACTTACTCTTTAACTTGATAAGGAATATATTAGAGAAGTTGCCAAAAATGGGTTTTAATCCTTGTTTTAATGGAACTTACTCTTTAACCTTTTAGTAACTTATCACACTTTTGAAAATAATCATCGTTTTAATCCTTGTTTTAATGGAACTTACTCTTTAACACAGGGCCAGGTGCTTCATATCTATGTGTTTACACATGTTTTAATCCTTGTTTTAATGGAACTTACTCTTTAACTAATAGTAGCTTTAATGTTTTTAAAAAATCCTATAAGCGTTTTAATCCTTGTTTTAATGGAACTTACTCTTTAACAGCTTGATTAACATAACTAGAGAAAAATCTATCATTCCTGTTTTAATCCTTGTTTTAATGGAACTTACTCTTTAACCAATTGAAAAACAAACATGGAAAGAAGATGTAAATTACAGTTTTAATCCTTGTTTTAATGGAACTTACTCTTTAACGCTTTAATATTGCATATGATATAATCCCTAAAATGACGTTTTAATCCTTGTTTTAATGGAACTTACTCTTTAACGGTTATAATTGTTATATATTTTATTACTAAAATTTGTGTTTTAATCCTTGTTTTAATGGAACTTACTCTTTAACCCAATGTTGTTTACCCATTTCTATACACTCTTTTATGTTTTAATCCTTGTTTTAATGGAACTTACTCTTTAACTTTAGTTCTTATTTGATTATTTATAGAATTTGCATCGTTTTAATCCTTGTTTTAATGGAACTTACTCTTTAACGATATTAAGTAGAGTAAATGAAATAGTACATATAGCGTTTTAATCCTTGTTTTAATGGAACTTACTCTTTAACCTTGTGCCATTTTTTCAGATAATCCAGTTACTAAATTGTTTTAATCCTTGTTTTAATGGAACTTACTCTTTAACAAGTTGACTTTGAAAATTACGAAAAACCTAAATACTGTTTTAATCCTTGTTTTAATGGAACTTACTCTTTAACATAATTACAACTCTATGAAAATAGAGTTAAACAGTCGTTTTAATCCTTGTTTTAATGGAACTTACTCTTTAACGTGAGTAAGTTATATATGTAAAATACAAATAATTGACAGTTTTAATCCTTGTTTTAATGGAACTTACTCTTTAACTGTTCATCTGTTAAGCTTTGTGCTTTTAATAATTCTTGTTTTAATCCTTGTTTTAATGGAACTTACTCTTTAACACAGCTGACTATTTTTCAGGAAGTAAATTAATAACATGTTTTAATCCTTGTTTTAATGGAACTTACTCTTTAACCTGAATTCTCACATTCCATATAATTATCACAATCTACGTTTTAATCCTTGTTTTAATGGAACTTACTCTTTAACTCGTAGAATCTAAAACCATTGGAATTACTGATTTCCGAGGTATTACTTTATTTTCATCTAATTCCAAAGCAATGATTTTTTATAAAAAAACTGCATTTTTTGGCTTACTAACATCTACCTCAAACCAAGTAATTCCAATACATTCAATTGTCAAAGTTCAAAGTTTCCAATAATTTTGTAGGAACAAAACTATTAAAAATCTATTTTATATCTTTTTTACAGTTCCAAATCCTCTCGATATTCCTTTACCTATCGCAAAATTATCTGGTATTTCAAAGTTTATAAAAAACTCTCCTATAAAAGCTAACATTTCTTTTTGTTTAAATTTAACATCTATTTGATTTAAGTCTAACTTTACTTTTATAGTTTCGTCAACTGTATAATCCATTCCTTTTGAAAAAGACAAAATATTTCCTATAAGTACTCTTTTTAGTATTTCTTCTTTTTCTATTAAATCTGCTGCTGTATATTTTTTAATATTATTTTGATTTAAAGCTAACCATGGAGTTATAAATTTATATTTTATGATTTCATCACTAACTCCTAATTTAACTTTTTTAAAAGATATTTCTCGTTGGTTAGATTCAAATTCTTGTTGACCGATTTTTATTACATCATCTAAAAAAATATCATTTTCTTGAATTATTTTTGCACCATCTTCTATTCCCAATAATACGGGATTATTATCAGTACTTTATATTGAATATGAGGGTATCTATATATAAATTTATCATCTTTATGATTATGCATTTGTTCTATTTCATTGTATTTATTTGCAAAATATCCTCTTATCATAGGTGCTGTAGATCTGTTTACTTTTATATCTTTATATATTACCTGACATATTTGAACTTCTTTCATATATATTCTCCCCTACCAGATTACTTGTTTTTGTCTAATAATACCCTCTTCTTCTGAATAATCTTCTTTATTTATATACTTTATATTATATTTTATAATATCTATATCATTAATTTCAGACATCTCTTTTCTAGATACAGATACTGTATATTGTCTTAATATCCTAAACTTATTTTTCAAATCAATGTTATCTATTTCATTATCATTTTCTAATTGTTGTATTATAGAACTCGTAATATTATCAGCATTCACTATTATATCTACTCGTCTAAATTCATCATTTTCTATAAGCTCAAACTTGTCTCTAAACTTTTTAAATTGTAATTTTGGAATCAAATCTAAAAGTTCATCTGATGTATCATTTGATAGTCTATTTTTTACTTTTAAAAAATACTCTTTATTACAATCATAAATATCTTTTTCTTCGATAATATATTTTCCATCTAAAACTTCTTCTGTTGCATTTAGTAGATATCTTGGATAAATATAATTGCATATTCTTCTATCATTATCTACTATTTTATAAAGTTTTACAATTCCTTTTCCTCCAACACCATTTCTATTTGCCCTTCCTGCTGTTTGGTTTATTGAATCTAATGTTGAAAAATCTCTATATACTATATCCATGTCTATATCTACGCCAGCTTCTATAAGTTGAGTTGATACAACTACGTATTTTTTATCGCTATTTTTTATTTTGTTTATTTTTTCTAGTCTTAATTTTGGATAAATCTCTGTAGAAAGATATATAATATCTCTATCTGTATTTTCTTTTAAGTACTTATAAATATTTTTAGAACTTTTTACAGTATTTAAAACAATAAGAAAGCTTTTATCTTTATTTTCACGAATATCCTCTAAAACAATATCTTCAAATTCATCTAAAGTTATCTCACTTTCTGAGTTGTTAATTATATTAATTCTATTTAGTTTTCTAAAGTATTTTTCCTTATCTTCGATAAGATCTATAGTATCTAAAAGCATCGGCATTGTAGCCGTAACTAATATAATATAACAATTATACTGCCTTGCCATTATACTTATAAACTCTGAAATTATTTTATAATATTTGTCGTCAATTGCTTGGACCTCATCTAAAATTATAACGGAATTTGCAAGTCTATGAAATCTATTTACTATTGAATTTTTTCCAATTTTAAATATAGTATTTAAAAGCTGTACAAATGTAGTTGATATTATTTTACTTTGCCAATTTTCAAAACAAAAACGCGCATCATATCCTTCAAAATTCTTATACTCTATTGGCACAACACTATGAAACTTCATCAAGTCTTCAGATGATATTTCTTTATTTATATTGTTTTCAACTATCTCTTTTAACACCTCATAATTTTGATCTATTACAGATGTAAATGGTAATGAATATATAATATGAGGTCTAATATTTGAATTATTTTTTGTTATCTTACTACAAATATAAAAAGCTGCAGAATAAGCCAAAATAGTTTTGCCTGTTCCTGTTGGAACGTTTATAGAAAAAACATTTTCTTTATCAAAGTCTATAGAATCTAATTTGTTTATCATATCATCATATATTTCATTTCTTAGGTTGAATACATCTGATTCTTTTAACTTCGGATTTTTAATAAGTGCATTTTTAACTAAATCTGTTTTATAATTTTCAATAAAAGAAAGTGGATACTGCTTATCTGGTATATAGGCATCATTTCGTATAAGTTGACTTTTATCTCCTGTTAAAAGAAGAGAATACACATATTCACATAAAAGTAAATCTTCTATATTGTATTTTTTCTTTCTAAATTCTTTTTTTATACTTTTTAAATTAGATTCATCATCCAACCAATTTAAAAATGCTTCTATATTTTTACCTTCTAAGTATTTATCATATATTTGATTTAATTCATCTATAGTATTATCCAATATATCTTTTATCTGATTTTTAAAATCCCAAGATACCTCATCAATTCTGCACTCATCACTTGCATTATTTATATCTCCGTGGTGTTTTTTTACTATAAGAAACCCTAGATGCTTCCACTTATCTGGAAGCATCCAATATGTAAACATAGCCGAAATAGGTCCATGATCCTTTTCTATTCCTCTAAAATCATTTTCAAGATATCTCTGAAAATATGTAGTTCCTTTTCCAAAGTCATGACACATACATACAATTTCTATAAAATCATCTATTTCAGGTTTTATAGTATGGTACTTATGTGTTTTTAATGCAATATCTCTAACACCTGTAATATGATCATATAAACTTTGAGTAGGATGTGATTTTAACTTATATGAAGATGACATTATATTCACCTACTTTATAGCAATTTTCTGTCTCCACATTTATAGTATTTTCATTTGTAGCAAATATCACTTTTTTATATTCTATATATTCTCTATCTATAGCCCTTCTTGTTGGAATATTATCAGTCATAAGTATTATGTTTCCATTTCCAAAATATATTTTATTTTCTTTTAATGATACTGCACTAATTACTTTATGCTTTCCTGAATTTAATTTTTCACAGTTATAAATCCCTTCATAATCTATTTTGGCTATATGCTCAGATGAGCCTAAGTATGGGGTAAATATATATTCCCCTTGTTTTATACAATTATCAACTTCATATAAAGTTTTATCTTCTGCTTTTATAAATATTCTATATTCTACATTTCTTAAAAACTCTATATTTGATGGAAACCTAAAAATTTTATCATTAGGTTTCATATTTACTAAATTAAAAGATTGCATATCTTTTCTAACTTGATTTACCACTTGAATAGCAACTTCAATATCTTTTGTTTTTTCATAGAGTTTTTCTCTATCAATTCCTAACATAGCACCGATTAACCCTCTAACAGCTACTGGATGAATCAATAAATAAGTTAGAGCCGAGGTTGTTGTATATGATTTTCTAAATCGTGCATAATCACCTCTAACTTTAAAAACTAAACATTTCATATTTATCAACTCCATCGCTATATAGTTTTAAGTTCAAATCTATCGTCTATATTTAATAGTTTTACACTTGGATGTGTATAAATAACTATTTTTTCTATATCATCCTTCTTTAAGTCATAATATTTTGATAATTTCGATAAATCTATTTGAATTTGGTCTATATTTCTAAGTCCCTCATCTTCAACATCTTTTATTACATCAATGTAATCTAGTTCCCCATCTAATTTGTTATTATTATAAATTACTTCTACTAGCAATCTCGGCATTTGATTTTTAGATGTACTTCTATAATGTTTCATACCATCTGTAAGTGCTTCTATAAATGATTTTATATCTTTATCTTCTACATTTATATTTTGTTTTTTTGCTACTAAATTGTTATAAACAGCATATGTTTTAAATAGAGCATATGGAGATATATACTTTGTCCAAATAGATGCTTGTGATTTTCCTTCTGAACTAGCATATGCTGCATTACCTTGCATAAACTTTATTTGGGCTTCATGTACAGATTTACTCCATGCAACTTGAAGAGGACCTAATATATCCCTTTTTGGTTTTGTTATAACTGCACCAAATAATTTAACATCTATATAATTATCAGTTAAATATTTTTCAATGTCGTCATCTTTTATTTTTGCAGATTTTTGAATAGTTTCAACTCTTTTTTGACAAGTTTGTATTTTACCTTTTTCTTCAACTGTTTGAACTAATACATTTTCACCTTTATTTATCCATTCTTCTCTTGCAAAACGTTTTACTCTGACATCAGATGCTTCTAATTGACCTGTAATCTCATCTTGACGTGGTCTGTTTTCATTTAACATATCTCCATTTGGATTTGACATTGTTGAATCCCATATTAATAAAAATTCTCTTGATTTTGTGTTTGACATTTATTTTCTCCCCTTTATACTTATTTATTTAACAGCTTCTTTTTTACTTTTAGCTTCTTCAATTCTTTTTTTATCATCTTCAAACAGTGTGTCTAATCCCCAGAAGAATATATATTTAGCTTCATCATTGTTTATTTTTTTAAAACTTGATGCCATGTATTCTTTTGCTTGATTCATTTTATCTTTTATATTACTATAATAAGTTCCATATTTTTGAAGTTTTTCACTACAAGTGTTTGCAAATAATATAAATGTTTTATTATCAAATTTTCTTGAAAAGAAAAAGTTCTTTTCTAGATGTGAACTTTCATAACTTTGACCTTTATTATCTGATTCTATATTATCTCCACTTTTATCTTTGTAATATGATTTTGATGCATTTATAGTATCTCTATATATTTGTCCCATTATAAACCATGCTTTTTTTATATCATTATCAAAGAAGTTTTTGTTTGTTTCAAAAAACTCACTTATATTATTGTATTTCATAATTTCACCCTCCTCATTTATCATCATCCATGAATTTTCTAAACACCCACAATTACACATAAAGTTATATATTTCGTGTATATCTTTTATTATGTATTTTCTGTTTGTAGCCTTTTTATTGTTTAAGCTTTCAAAGTATTTTGTTTTGTATTTCGACATAACTTTGTTAAAAAATAGTTCTCTACTATATTTACTTCCATGAAAAATAATATCTAACAATCTCATTCTATCTTTATTCTTAGAATCAAACTTTCCATCGCTATAACATAGATAATTCATAATTTTACCTAAACAAAAATATGCATCTATTTTTTTATATTTGCTTATATTTCTTGAAATTATACTCATTCTAGAAGGCATTACATCTCTTATTGCATAAGTAATCTTCCACTCAGAACTACTTTTAGGATCTGAGAAAAATATTATATCTGTCATACAATTTGTCTTTGAAATTTCATCAAGTACTTCTTCCTCAGCTTCTTTTATTTGAGCGAGTAAAGATGTTATATGTTTATCATTATCTATTTCTTCATATATTTCTTTTATATATACATTAAATTCATGTGGCAAAAACATCACTTCAGAACCAATCCAGCTTATTTTTAGAATATCATTGATATAGTTTCTTCCGTTTAATACATCTAATAAGCAATCTTCACATATAGAGAAGTTATATTTATCTGTATTTTTATAAATTTCTTTATCATTTGTAAAACATTTATATATCGCTGTGTCATAAGTTTTTTTTCTTTGACCACATAAGTGGCACTTACTTTGTTTTAGGGATTTATTTAATTTAGTGTCTGATATTAGATATGTCTCTTTTATTTTTTGTTCATATTTTTGTGTGAATAATTCTCTAGGTTTTTTGTTATTTTTTGTGATTATAATAAAATACGATTGATTTGCATCTTTTTGAACTTCCTCGATTATATTTACCCAAACTTCATCTAGATAACTTTTGTCTATTTCCATAAACTCTAAAGAACTTGCTAATTTTTTTTCTTTTATCTTTGCTGCATCTTTATCTTTATATTTTTCTATTTTTATTCCTGCCCCAACATGTCCATTTCCTTGTTGATAAATTAATGCATCTTTATAAACATCTTTGTAAAAACTTCTTAACTCCTTGGTGACTTTTCTTTCTCCTTCATCTATATTTATGAAGATCACATTATCCATCGGTTTCGTGTCTTTAGTCCATAATTCAACTAAATCCTTCTCACCATCTATAATTCTCACTTCATGACCTATATTTTTTATTTGCTCTATCAAATAATCACCTCCTGCAAAGGATATTAATAATTACATATATTAATAAAATCTTATATTTAGATAATAGTCCTATTGTTATTATATGTCAATAAATGTTTTTAAATTTTAATCCTTGTTTTATTGGAATTTTATAATTACATCGATTAAGTTTTAATCCTTGTTTTACTGGAATTTATTCTTTTACTTTAAAAAAGTGTAACACTTGTAATAACAAAAATCAATATATGATATATGATTTAAGTTTTAATATTTGTTTTATTGGAACTTATTCTTTTACAATTAGGTTTATGTTTATCTTTCTTAGCTCAAGAAGGGTTTTAATCCTTGTTTTATTGGAACTTATTCTTTTACATGATTATAATACAACTAGAAATATGAAATTAAAATACGTTTTAATCCTTGTTTTATTGGAACTTATTCTTTTACAGTTCTTACACAACTTCCCCCACCCGCTCCTCTTATCCGTTTTAATCCTTGTTTTATTGGAACTTATTCTTTTACCCATTTCCATCTTCCACAGTAAGATTTCTAGCATCTGTTTTAATCCTTGTTTTATTGGAACTTATTCTTTTACAAGATGAAGACCAAAGAATTGTAA
>OLSL01003581.1_pt1 | contig 10824 bp, 10 predicted proteins | sample 1672511 | NCBI WGS metagenome assembly OLSL01 (sample SAMEA3136694, study PRJEB25190) | human gut metagenome | biome: human gut; feature: human-associated habitat; material: faeces | place: Austria | collected 2013
TCGCTATGCTAAATGGCGAAACTTCTTGTCCCATTCCAATTGTTGATATCATAAATGCGATTATATATATGATTACATTTTTTATTTTTATTAAATTTTTTAACATCCTTACCACCCTCATAACCTTTTCATAATATAGCAATATTTTAATCCTTTTCTTTTGTATTTTTTGTCTTTTTTAGTACTCTACCATAAAAAAGTTTTTTACATTTTGTGATATTTATTTTTTTATTATTTTATTTTCCTTTGTTTTGTGTTTTATATTTTATTATATCTTGCCGAAAATTACAAGTTTTTTAGATAAATTACACAATATTTTATCGCAATTTGATGTTTTTCTAATCTTTATAAGAATATCATTAATAATAATGTAATTTTATTTAGGAAACTTTTTATTTTTGGTTCATATAATAAAAGTAATAACATATTTTATTTAGAGGTGATACTATGTCTAACAACATAAATGATTTATTTGCAAATTTAAATGTTCCTGATGATGTAAAACAAATGATTAATAACGGCTCTTCTAATGACTTGAATAATTTACTTAGCCAAGTTTCCCCTGAAATGATAAATAATCTAAGCAATATTCTTAATTCTAATACACAAACTTCATCTCAGAATTCTTCTAATCAAAATATTAACAATTCCACTCCCAATAATAACAATAATTTTAATTTAGACATGAATACTATTATGAAAATGAAGTCTATTATGGAAAATATGAATAATAAAAATGATCCTAGAGCAAATTTGCTTTATTCTTTAAAACCATATTTGCGTGATAGTAAAAAAGATAAATTAGACCAGTATGTTAATCTGCTAAATGTTTCTAAAATTGCTGAACTTATGAATAAAAATAATGATAACAAAAAGGAGTAAATTTATGATGCCTTATTATAAATACTATAATCCATATAATAGGAATCCGTATTTTTATAATAATTATAGACCTGCTTATAGGTCAAATTTCACTCCTGGACCTACAGTTAACCAACATCAAAATTCTTCTAATAGTGCTCCTAGTCCTGAAAGCCGCAATAATTCCAATTCTAAAGACGATGATGATGTTTGGTTTGATTTATTTGGTATTAAACTTTATTTTGATGATGTTCTTATTCTTAGTCTATTATTCTTTTTGTATAAAGAAGAAGTTAAAGATGAGGGATTGTTTCTTGCTCTTGTTTTGCTATTAATCAGCTAAAAGCCGCAAACATTAAATTGTTTTGTGGCTTTTTCTTCATATTTATTTACTATTTATCTCTTATTTTTTCCCAGCAAATGTATCAATATTAAAATTTATACTTTTTATATTGCCTACAATTTAAAAAAGTGAAACCCTGAAACCATTGCCAATAAACTCAATCTCAGATATATCTAAACGAACGCTCACAGGATTTTTATCTTCCCAGGAATAAAAACCTCCTCCTCTTGCAGTACAAGTACCTCTTGGCCTAGCACGAGAAATTGAATTAGTATGTTCTAGTGTCATCTCAAATACATTTCCAGCCAAATCATATATTCCTTGTTTACTAAAATCATCACTTGCTCCTGTTGATAATAATACACTTGTATATGAATCTTTTATTCCATATGCACCACTTGTCCAATCAAAGTTTTCAAGTTTGTCATCATAAATAGCATATTTAGAATTTGCATTTGTTATATTCCATAAATTATCTTCGTAATTTCCCCAATTTGTACTATTGGTTTTCAAGTCTGATTGGCTTGTTCCTTTTGTTTCTAAATATTGTAATACTAAATCCCATTGTACTCCAAACATTAAACTACTTGTATAATTTCCACTTTCCATTTTACTTGCCAATGTTTGCGCTTGACTACATGTAACACTATTATATGGATATGCATTTTGTTTTATTACTGGTATTTCTTTTGGTGCTGTTGTTGATGAACCTGATGTCTTAGGTGTACTTTCTATTCCTGTCTCATATTTTCCTACATAAAATCCTCCATTTTGGTATACACTTTTTAACATTTTCTGCTTTAATTCTGTATATTGTTCGCTTTTTAATCCTGTTGTTGCATCTGAATAATATTCATCTTTGTAACTTGTTCCATTTCTATAATCATTTGTATATGTATGCAAATCTGTTTCTATCGCTGTATATTCTTCGGTTGTAAAATCTTTTATATTTAGTCCTGCTGTTTGATATACTGTTGTTGTTTTAGGAACTTCTACCCACACATATTGATTTCCTGTACTATCTTGTATTGTTAATCCATTTTCCAATGTTGTTCCTTCTACTTGTGTAAATCCATCTGGCAAATATGTTCCTCCTGTTGTTTTTGGCTTTTGACTTGTTACTGTCGTTGCTCCCCCATTTATTTCTTCCCCTGGTTGTTTTGGCTCTGCATCTATATTTACTCCTATTTCTGTTGATAAATTCTCTTTTGTCTCATCTATTGGTGTTTTTAGTAATTTTACTTTTACTGTCATTGTTGTTTCTTCTTGGGCTTTTAATGTTGTTTTATCAAGGCTACATTGTACTTCAAAATATTCATCATTTGTACTTGTTGCCTTTGCTGTTAAATCTGCTGATAAGTCTACACTCTGATTTTTTACTGTATATGTTGCTATTGCTGTTTGTCCTTTAGCATTTAATCCTGATACATTCATCGTTCCTTGTGTTTTATCAGCAGTATTTATTGTTGCTGTTGTAGTTCCATCTCCACTTGTTTGTGGTTCTCCTACTAATTCTACTTTAAAATTATCTGGATTTCCTTCTGATTTTGCTGTTCCGTCTATATTCAATCCTACCTTTGTTATTGCTGCATATCCTACTGCTACTAGCAAGATTGCAACTAATAGTATTCCACCAATAATTTTACTATTTGTTCTTCTCATCTTACTTTTTTCATCCTTTCTTAATATATTTTTTATAAATCCTCTTCCTCCACAAGCTTTACATCCGCCTGCTTCAGAACGCTCTCCGCTTTTTCAAAGTCATCAGTATGAAATACCATGACCGGGGCTTTCCCTTCTCGGATTACGAAAGAATAGATATAATTTACATTGATCTGTCCGTCTGCCAGTATTTTCAACATCTGATTCAGATTTCCCTTTTCGTCTTTTAGTTCCGCACCGATCACATCACTGACGCGATTTACAAACCCTTTTGACGTTAAACTTTCTTTTGCGCGGACCGGATCATCTACTACCAAACGCATTATGCCAAATTCCGGAGTATCAAATGTTGAAATTGCACGAATATTGACATGCGCCTCAGTAAGTACGTTTGTCACATTCATCATACTTCCCGGTTGATTTTCCACAAAAACTGATATCTGCCTGATCATTAACTATCACCGCCTTTCCTTTTAGATTCTCTGTCAATATCTGCCAATATTTTTTCACACAGATTGTTTGTTGTTACGATACATTCATTATCATATGTCTTTTTCTTTTATATGGCTTCCACCTATTTCAACGTATATCCCACATCAAAAGCTTTCTTATTTAATTCGACTGTCTTTTGGGGAACCGTTTTCTCTATCACTTCATACCACTGCTCTTTTGTAAAATCCATATGCTGTGCCGCTACGCCGAGGACGATCAGGTTAAACACTTTCGGATTTCCCAGTTTCTTTGATTCTTCTGTTGCATCTACTTTATAGACTTTATATTCTTTTTCCAAATCTTCTAAAATATTTTCCGGATACCGGGCTGCTCCGATCACGACAGGCATCGGATCGATTCGCCAGTCATTTACGATCAACACTCCGTCTTTCTTCAAGAAGTGCGCATAGCGAAGCGCCTCAAGCCGCTCAAATGCAATAATTACATCTGCCTGCCCTTCTTCCACAATCGGTTCCGCCACTTTTTCTCCGTATCGAACAAATGTAACGACGCTTCCGCCTCTCTGTGCCATTCCGTGAACTTCCGATAATTTCACATCATATCCGCCCGCGATCGTAAGACCTCCGAGAATGCGGCTTGTGAGCAAAGTTCCCTGTCCGCCCACACCGACGATCATAATATTTTTCACAGCCATCCCTTACTCACCTTCCTTTATAAGCTCGATTGCATCAAATTTGCACAAATCTTTACACAAACCGCATCCTGTACACATTGTATCGTCAATATGAATCGTTCCGTCCGGGTTTTTCGTCATTGCCGGACATCCCGGCTTCATGCACATTCCACATTTTTTGCACTTATCGGCATGTGCAATATAAAGCGGCTTTTTCCTCTTATCAAGAAGTACACACGGAGTTTTTGTAATAATGACCGATACTTCGTCTCTTGCCACCTCTTCTTTGATCGTTTTTTCAAGCAGCAAAAGATCAAAAGCATTGATCTCATAAACATTTTTCACGCCCACTGCACGACACAAAGCCGGAATATCAATCGCATATGTCGGATCGCCCTGCAAAGTTTTCCCTGTAGCCGCATGGTCCTGATGTCCTGTCATTCCTGTTGTCGAATTATCAAGGATCAGTACTGTTCCTGTCGCATGATTATATACCATATTCATCAATGAATTGATGCCTGTATGCAAAAAGGTGGAATCGCCGATTACGGCAACCCAATTTTTTATGTATTCTTTTCCTTTTGCTTTCTCCATTCCATGAAGCGTCGAAATGCTTGATCCCATACACATCGTCGTATCGATTACGCTCAAAGGCGCAACCGCTCCAAGCGTATAACATCCGATGTCGCCGGCAGCATGCATTTTCAGCTTATTCAATACATGGAAAACACTTCTATGCGGACATCCCGGACAAAGAATCGGCGGTCTTCCCGGAGCTTCTGCCGGTTTTTTCAGATCCGGATTTTCTTTCAGTATCGCTTTGCGAAGCATATTGGCACTGTACTCGCCCTGCACTGTAAAAATTTCTTTTCCTACAGCCGGAATTCCCCATGAACGAACTTGTTCTTCAATTACCGGGTCAAGTTCTTCTACGATATACAGCGTCTCGACTTTTGATGCAAACTCTTCGATCAATTTTTTCGGAAGAGGATTCACAAGTCCAAGTTTAAGAACAGATGCATCTGGAAGCGCTTCTTTTACATATTGATAAGGGATACCGCTTGTAATAACTCCTATCTTTGTATCATTCATCTCCATCTTATTCAGCGAAAGTGTATTCGCTGCTTCTGCCAGTTCAAGATTGCGTTTTTCAATTTCGACATGACGAAGTTTCGCATTTCCCGGCATCGTGACATTTTTCGGAATATTTTTCTCATACGGTTTATCTTCGACCTGCGCACGATCACACAACTCTACAATTCCCTGCGAATGTGCAAGTCTTGTTGTTGTCCTGAAAATAAAGGGTCTGTCAAACTGTTCACTCAATTCAAACGCCGTCTTAAAAAAATCTTTTGCCTCCGCACTGTCCGACGGTTCAATCACCGGAATCTGAGCGGCTCTTGCAACCATCCTCGTATCCTGTTCGTTCTGAGAACTGTAAAGTCCCGGATCATCTGCAACAACAAGAACAAGTCCTCCGTTTACTCCCATATAAGAAACCGAATACAGCGGATCTGCCGCCACATTCAAACCGACATGCTTCATGCATGCCATAGAACGTACTCCGGCAAGACTTGCTCCGACCGCCACTTCTGTCGCCACTTTTTCATTCGGCGCCCACTCTTCATACACATCATCTTTATATTGTACAAGGTATTCACTTATCTCGGTACTCGGAGTTCCCGGATAAGCAGACGATACCTTTACCCCTGCTTCGTATGCTCCTCTCGCAATCGCCTCATTGCCGAGCATGATCACTTTCTCTGCCATATCAAAGTCCATCCTTTCGTAAATCTGTTACTCTCTTTGCCTTACCCTCAAACCGTCTTAAAGAGTTCGGCGCCACAAGCCTGATACAGGTTGCAAGTCCAAGCTGCGATTTCAATGCTGACTTAATCCTCGTCTCAAGTTCACTTAATTTTGCATAGCTGTCAAGAAGTCTGTCATCGATCAGCTCTACCGTAATCGTCATTACATCCAGACGGTTCTTTCTCTCTACAAGTATCTCATAATGCGGTCCGATCTCATCAATCTTTAAGAGCACTTCTTCAATCTGTGTCGGGAATACATTAACTCCTCGGATAACAAGCATATCATCTGCACGACCGGAAAGATTTTCCATTCTGCAGGTTGTTCTTCCGCATTTACACGGCTCATACATCAGTCTTGTCATATCTCCGGTTCGGTATCTTACGATCGGAAGCGCCTCTTTTCCAAGACAGGTAACAACAAGTTCTCCTCTTTCTCCCGGCGGAAGAACTTCCTCTGTTTCAGGATCAATAATTTCAGGAATAAACCAGTCTTCATTAATATGCATTCCACAAAGCTGTGTACATTCTCCCGAAACACCCGGTCCGCAAAGTTCACTCATACCATAATTTTGTGTACAGACAAACTGTTCTCCCCAAACACGGTGCATCTCTTCCCGCATCGGCTCTGTCATGCCTTCTCCTCCGAACAGTCCGATTCTTATCTTTAAATCTTTTGATGGATCGATCCCTCTTCTGCGAAGTTCCTCTCCAAGATGGAGCGCATAAGACGGGGTAGCCACAAGAAGTGTCACACCCATATCCTGTAAAAACATAATCTGTTTGTTTGTATTTCCTGAAGACATCGGAATCACAGATGCTCCGATCTTCTCAAGACCTCCGTGAAGTCCGAGCGCTCCCGTAAATGTTCCGTATCCAAACGCGATCTGTGCCACATCTTCTTCCGTCGCGCCTCCCATGCATGCAATTCTCGCAACATTATTCAGCCAGATATCCAGATCGTTTCTTGTATATCCGACAACGGTCGGCTTTCCCGTCGTACCCGAACTTGCATGATAACGAACGATTTCCTTTTTATCAACCGCAAACAACCCATCCGGATAATGATCCCGAAAATCAGCTTTATATGTAAACGGCAGTTTTTTTAAATCTTCCAACGTCTGTATATCTTCCGGACGTACACCTGCCATATCCATTTTCTCGCGGTAAGGTTTCACTCTGTCATAAATATATCGAACCGTATCCTTCAGCTTTGTAAGCTGTATCCGTTCGATCTCTTCTCTTGGCAGAGTCTCTTCCTTTGCCCATATCATCGCGCATATCCTCCTTTATAATATGTTGTGCCATCGCTTATCGGCAATCTGCTTTTCAGCTTTCTTTTTTACTGATGTCTATTAGTATAGCACAATACTTTTGCGAATTAAAGCTTTAAATCAAGAAAAATTCCTCTTTACCCGGAGGACCTGATCCTGTCGGGCAAAGAGGAACTCTATTGTTTCTATTCTTTTTATCATTAAATCAAATTTAACAAAGAGGATATTTCTCTGTAAGTTCTGCTGCCAGTTTTCTTGCAGTCTCTACATTTTCTTCACTCTCGATCACCATTGCAATGATCTCGGCGATCTTATCCATATCGTCCTCTTTCATTCCCCGAGTTGTAACTGCCGGAGTTCCGAGTCTTACTCCGCTTGTCACGAACGGAGAACGAGGATCGTTCGGTATTGTATTTTTATTACATGTAATATGTGCATCGTCAAGCCGTTTTTCCAGCTCTTTTCCGCTTACGTCATTTCCGGTAAGATCTACGAGCATAAGATGATTGTCTGTATCTCCTGAAGCGATCTTCACGCCGCGTTTTTTCAAACCTTCACAGAGCGCTTTTGCATTTTTTACAACCTGCATCTGATATTCTTTAAATTCCGGCTCAAGAGCTTCTTTAAAGCAGACTGCCTTTGCCGCGATTACATGCATAAGCGGTCCTCCCTGAGTTCCCGGGAAAATTGCTTTATTAAAATTAAACTTCTCGTTCACTTCATTACTTGAAAGGATCATTCCGCCTCTTGGACCTCTTAATGTTTTATGGGTCGTTGTCGTTGTCACATGTGCATACGGAATCGGACTTGGATGGAGACCTGCTGCCACAAGTCCTGCAATATGAGCCATATCTACCATGAGATACGAGCCGACTTCATCTGCGATTTCACGGAAACGTTTGAAATCGATCGTTCTTGCATAAGCGCTTGCGCCCGCAATGATCATCTTCGGTTTACATTCTTTTGCAATTTCCAAAACCTTATCATAATCGATCACTCCGTCATCATTGACTCCGTAAGGAACGACATGAAAATATTTTCCCGACAGATTGACCGGTGATCCATGAGTCAAATGTCCGCCGTGATCAAGGTTCATTCCCATGATCGTATCGCCCGGTGTCAGCATCGCAAACTGAACTGCCATATTAGCCTGCGCTCCTGAATGAGGCTGTACATTTACATACTCACAGCCAAACAGTTTTTTTGCGCGTTCTCTTGCCAGTTCTTCGGCAACATCCACACACTGACAGCCTCCGTAATATCTCTTGCCCGGATATCCTTCTGCATATTTATTTGTAAGCGGACTTCCCATCGCTGCCATCACTGCTTTGCTCACCCAGTTCTCAGAAGCGATCAATTCAATATGGGAGTTCTGTCTCTTCATTTCCGCTGTGATCACTTCCGCAATCTCCGGATCTGCATTTTTGATTTCATCGAAGTCGTACATCGTCATTATCCTCCATCTCATCTGAAATTTGAAATTTGAAATTTCATAAATTTACACTTTACTATGACAAAGCGTTAGAGTTATTATAGCATAGCGGATGTATCCCGTCTACGTCTTTCTAAAGACAGAAAATAGGAAAGGAAGAAATATTAACGATATGGGAGAACAAATTTTAATTGCAGAAGATGACGCAGATATCAACAATCTGCTTGCAAAAATATTACGCACCGAGCATTTTAAGCCGATACAGGCATTTTCCGGAACAGAAGCAAAACTGCTCTTTATGCACAACACGCCGGACTTAATCTTACTGGATCTTATGCTTCCGGGATTATCCGGCGAAGAACTTCTATCCGAACTTCGGGAAAATCTTTCTTCTGACGTACCAGTCATCATATTGTCTGCAAAAATTGCCCTGGCAGACAAAGTGTCACTTTTAAAAATGGGTGCCGATGATTATATTACAAAGCCGTTTGAACCTGAAGAAGTCATAGCAAGAATCCAGGCTGCTTTACGGCGTACTGCAACATCAAAAAAACTGTCTTGCCTAAATTTAGAGTTATATCCGGATTCTAGAAAAGTTACTGTTCACGGAATCGAACTTTCTCTGACCGCCCACGAATATGACTTACTCTATCTTTTCATAAAAAATCCAGAGAAGGTCTATTCCCGCGAAATGCTGTACGATCTCGTCTGGCACGGAGGCTATTATGGGGAAAACAATACTGTCAATGTACATGTAAGCAATCTCCGAAAAAAAATAAAAGAAGCCGATCCTGAAAACGAATATATCCGTACTGTATACGGAATTGGATTCAAACTTGTTCTTCATTCAAATAAAACAAAATTTGAAGCAGTGATTTAGCATTTAATAACTGAACTGATTCAAAAATTATAGATTTAAACTTTGATAAACCTAATCAGTACGATTTTATAAGTTCTTTAAAAGTTCTTTATGACTTATTAAAACAGATTCAGATATAATTGGCATCGTAACAGCTTTTATTCAAAAACCTGCTGCATAAAATAAAATCCATACGGAGTGAACAGATATGAACAGATATGTCATAGAGACAAAACAAATCACAAAAACATACAATCCGCGTTCTCCCTTTATCGCACTGGATCATGTGGATCTTCATGTAAGCGAAGGCTGCATTTACGGACTGATCGGAGATAATGGCGCGGGAAAAAGCACATTACTCAAATTACTTGCCGGACACATCTTTCCAACAAACGGAGAACTATGCCTTTTTGGCGAAACAGAAGAAAAAGCACTTTGCAATATACGCAAAAATATCGGCTGCCTGATCGAATATCCATGCTTTGTTCCAGGCATGACTGTTGAGCAAACTCTGCATTATTATGCCATTCAAAAGGGAGTTCCAGACAACAAAAAAATCGGCGAAGCAATTCAACTGACCGGTCTATCCGAAAAGCAACATGCAAAATGTAAAACGCTTTCGCTCGGGCAAAAACAACGGCTCGGACTTGCAGTTGCCCTGCTGGGTGAACCGCAGATTCTCATTTTGGACGAACCGATCAACGGACTTGATCCGAGCGGTATTGTCGAATTTCGCAGTATCCTTCAACAATTAAATGAACAGAAAAACATCACGATCCTTTTATCAAGCCATATTTTATCAGAATTACAACACCTTGCCACAGTTTACGGCTTCCTAAATAAAGGAATCTTACTTGAAGAGATCAGTTCTGAAGCTTTACACGCAAAATGCGCCAACTGTATCGAACTGACTGTTTCTGATGCTGAAAAATATACCGTTCTGCTCGAAAAAATCTTTCCTGAAGAAAACTATAAAGTGCTTCCGGGAAATACGATTCGCATTTATAAACCGCACGAGACAGCCGAAAGCTTCAGCAGACTTGCCGCAAAAAATGATGTTTACATTACAAAAATGCAGACACTCCAGACATCATTGGAAGATTATTATATGGAACTGAAGAAAAGAGGTGCTGTAAAATGTTGAATTTTATTAAAAGTGAGTACTACCGTATGATCCATACAACCGGAATCCGTGTCTTCTTCGGAATTCTCTCTGTTTTGACCATTTTACTGATATCAGGTTTTTCGATTGTTGAAACACAGTACCATACAACCTCTTTTTCTTATTCCATCCTTGTATCGAGTCCTATGTTTTTCACGTTGATGGGAATGCTGACCGCTTCGGTTCTCTATGAAGACAGCAAAAGAAACGGGATTATAAAAAATTCGATAGCAAACGGAATTCCCAGAGGAAAGGTGTTCTTCAGCCAATGTATCGTCAGTATCACCACTGCTACTG
>OLSL01003586.1_pt1 | contig 10807 bp, 12 predicted proteins | sample 1672511 | NCBI WGS metagenome assembly OLSL01 (sample SAMEA3136694, study PRJEB25190) | human gut metagenome | biome: human gut; feature: human-associated habitat; material: faeces | place: Austria | collected 2013
CTCTCTGGTTACACAGCAGCCTCTTGGTGGTAAGGCACAGTTCGGTGGACAGAGATTCGGAGAAATGGAAGTTTGGGCTTTGGAGGCATATGGTGCATCCTATACACTTCAGGAAATCCTTACTGTAAAATCCGATGATGTGATCGGACGTGTTAAGACCTATGAAGCAATTATCAAAGGTGAAAATATACCTGAACCGGGTATCCCTGAATCTTTCAAGGTACTTCTGAAAGAACTTCAGTCTCTTGCACTTGATGTAAAAGTATTAAGAGAAGATGATACAGAAGTAGAACTGAAAGAGAATATAGATACAGGAGATACGGACTGGAATTCCATCATGTCAGGTGATGATTACGGACATGGAAAGGAAGAGAACTTCGAAGCAGCCGGCTATCAGAAGCAGGTAATCGAAGGAGATGAATTTGTGGCTGTAGATGAAGGAAGCGATGATTCCGCAGATGACAGTTACGGATATGATAATGATGACTATTCAGAAGAATAATAGAAGGGAGTGCCGAGAATGCCAGAAAATAATAAGTCAACTTATGAACCGATGACTTTTGATAAGATTAAGATTTCATTGGCTTCGCCGGAAAAAATCAGGGAATGGGCGCACAGAACTCCGGAACCTGAAGATAAAACAAGTGAAGCATGGGAAAGATGGAATCAGGAAGGCATGGTATTAAAGCCGGAAACGATCAATTACAGAACACTTAAGCCGGAAAGAGATGGTCTGTTCTGTGAGAAGATATTTGGACCGAGCAAGGACTGGGAATGTCACTGCGGTAAGTATAAGAAGATCAGATATAAAGGCGTTATCTGTGACCGATGCGGCGTTGAAGTAACAAAATCCAGTGTCCGCCGTGAAATGCGGCGTCCGGATGTAATAAAATAGTTTTCATGGTAAACCCCTTTCCGTAGTAAAGATGATAGGTAATTGCGAAACATTAAAATTTTTGTAAGTGTATATGCAAATGAAACATTACACGAAGGCACGCTCTCGCTACATTCGGCTGGTAGCGGTACTAAGATGCTAAAATACAGCATCTAAGTGCCGACCGCCTCATAGTACCTTCTTAGTAATTGTTCAATTTGCATATACTAAAGATAAATTGTGAGTTTTGCAATTAACTAAATATCAGAATTTTTGATAGGAGATAGAAGATATGGAAATAGAAAGAAAATTTTTAATTGCAAGGGAGAATTTTCCGGAAGATATAGAAAAATACCCGTATCACATCATTGAACAGGGGTATCTCTGCGTAAATCCTGTGGTAAGAGTCAGAAGACAGGATGAGGATTTTATTCTCACCTACAAGGGAAAAGGAATGATGATGCGTGAAGAATATAATCTGCCGCTGCAGGCGGAAGGATATTATCACCTGCTAGGAAAGGCGGACGGAAAAACCATACGCAAAAAGAGATATCTTATTCCGCTGGACGGAACACACACCATAGAACTGGATGAATTTGAGGGCGAGTATGAGGGCCTTCTGATGGCAGAAGTAGAGTTTACAAGCGCGGAAGATGCGAACAGATTTGAAAAGCCGGCATGGTTCGGTGAAGAAGTTACTTATGACAGGAAATATCATAACAGCTATATGAGCCTTCATGCAGAGGACAAAGAGAAAGAAAACAAGGAGGAACAGTAAAATGACCGTATATACAATGTTAGCAGATGGATTTGAAGAAGTAGAGGCACTGGCAGTTATAGACGTGTTAAAACGTGCGGATTATGAGGTAAAGACCGTTTCCATTCAGGATAAGGAAGTGGTAGCGGGTGCGCATAATATAGGAATCGTAGCGGATCTTACCTGGCGCAGGACGGATTTTGACCAGTGCGACATGATTTTTCTGCCGGGAGGAATGCCGGGAACGATGCATTTAAAAGAGCATGCCGGACTGGCAGAGCAGATCCGGGAATTTGACCGTCAGGGAAAATGGCTGGCTGCCATCTGTGCCGCACCGAGTGTATTCGGAGGACTGGGCATACTCGAGGGAAAGAAAGCCATCTGTTTCCCGGGATTTGAAAAATATCTTACCGGAGCAGACGTTACACCGGAGAGAGTCGTTTTGGACGGACATATTTTCACCTCAAAGGGTATGGGAACGGCAATCGATCTGGGACTTGCCATCGTAAAAGAGATTTCTGGTGAGGAAGTATCAGAAGAACTGGCAAAATCAATACAGTACAGATAGGAAATAAGGAGATAACAGATGCGCAAGAAGAGATTGTTTTTATGTATGCTGGCAGTGATGACTGCATTATCCATGGCGGCATGCCATAAGAAAGGCTCAAAGATTAATACATTGGAGTATTCCGATATCATAGGTGCGGCACAGGGAACGGTATCCTTTGATTCAGATGGAAAGCTGGAGATAAATATCCGGGATATACAGTCATATCTGGGGGTGGATATTGATTATTCATCCGCTGTTGAAGTGGAAAATGCCGACCAGTTTGAAGATTTCCAGATGTGGGTGGATGCAACGGGAGTCGATATTTACACGGTAGGTAAGTATGTTGCAACCTATAAGTTTATTTATGACGGACAGGAAACGGAGAAGAATGTGGGCGTTACCATTCTTGAAAAAGAAAGCTCCGGAGAAGACAGTAATGTATCCGGCGGCAGTTCCGGAAACGGAAGCTCTGATAATGGAAATTCCGGCAATGGCACAAATGTATCCGGAAATGGAACTTCGGCGGGAAATAACGTAGGCGGCAATGGAAACAGCAGTGCCGGAAATACTTCGAATAATTCCGGGGATGGAAATGAATACTGGTACCCGGATGACAGTGATTCCGGAAATTCAGATGCAGGTTCGGATGGAAACAGCTCCAATCCGGACAACAGTGCGGCACAGGGCGGAAACAGCGATGGAAGTGCAGGAAATAATGGCAATGCCGGACAGTCCGATGGAAATGCAAATGGCGGGAATCAGAATGGCGGCAGTAATAACGGAGGACAGAACCCGCCGAGGGAAATTATCACATCTTCCCAGTCGGCAACGAAAAAGCCATCCACAATCGGATATACGAACATTGAACTTTTATCAGGAAAATATGTGAAATTAAAATGCACCAGCGCAAAATATATTGTTTCAACCAGAACCGATGAGAGTGATGCAGAGAAAAACGGAAAGATGTATCATGTGTCAAAACTGATTATTACCTATAATACAGGGGATGAACAGGTGCTTGAAACCGTAGAAAAGGCTGTAAGCTGATAGAATGAGGAGGTGTGGCAGTGGATTCTGTAAAGGTAATTGCGGATAAAATTGCAAAGAATATAGGGGCAGTAATAAAAGGAAAAGATGATGTGGTCAGAAAGACGGTGATCGCACTTCTGACGGGCGGCCATATATTGCTCGAAGATGTTCCGGGAAGCGGAAAGACGATGCTGGCAAAGACACTGGCGGCTTCCGTAGACGGAACGTTTAAAAGAATCCAGATGACACCGGATATGCTGCCGGCAGATATTACCGGTGTGAATATTTTTGATCTGAAAACATCGCAGTTTCGTTTCGTAAAAGGTCCGGTATTTACCAATATTCTGATTGCGGATGAAATCAACAGGGCAACACCCAAGACACAGGCGGGACTGTTGGAATGTATGGAAGAAGAACAGGTAACGGTGGATGGAAATACCTGGCCGATGGAAGATGTCTTTATGGTAATTGCAACGCAGAATCCGGTGGATACGCAGGGGGTATTTCCACTTCCGGAAGCACAGGTGGATCGTTTCCTGATGAAATTATATATGGAATATCCGGATCACGACAGTATGATAGAAATTTTCCGGACACATATACAAAAAGATGTACTGGAGCAGGTCACACCGGTAACTTCCATCGAAGAGATAAAAAATGCAGGAAAGCAGATAGAACAGGTAAGCATCAGTGATGCGGTATACTCTTATGCGGCAGATTTGGTAGAAGCAACCAGAACGCATGAATCCGTTGTTCTCGGTGTCAGCCAGCGAGGAGGAATCGCACTTTTGCGGGCAGCAAAAACAGTGGCGGCAATCCATGAGAGAACTTATGTTCTACCAGATGATATTAAGGAAATAGCCTGTGATGTGCTTGCACACAGAATGATTCTGAAAAATGCACTGCGTGTCAGAAGAAATGCGGCAGTGGAACTGATGAAGGAAATACTGGAACAGGTTCCGGTGCCGACAGAGGAAATGTTAAAATGAGACAGCCGGGATTAGAAATCTATCAGGAGCAGATGATTGTCATTGCATTGATCTGTGCCGGAATCGCGGTGACAATCGTTGTTCTGACCATTCTTGCCGCGATATATATAAAACTGAGCAGGCAGTTGTGCCTGAAGGAACTGGAATACAGGCGGTATTTCCGGGACGAAGGTGTGTTTGAAGGTGACCGGACAGAACTGATTGAGGAAATTACGAATCATTCTTTTCTGCCGATGTTTGCAGTGGATATAGAAACACATATTTCTTCCAAAATAGAGATGCAGGGATATGAGCGGAGTGATGGAATCAGTCAGGAATTTATCAGCAGATTCTTTGTATTTCCATATACCAGAATACAGAGAAGGCATACCGTTACCTGCAAAAGCCGCGGATATTATAAGCTGGAAACTGCCAAAGTGGGCTTCGCCGGAATAGAAGTATATCTGGACAGTCCGGCACAGATCCATGTATATCCGGCAGAAGTCACGGTGGAGGAAAGCAGACAGATAAACCGTTTGTTCCAGTATAGTGCAATGTCGAAGAAGCCTTTGATCGAAGATAATTTTTCATTTGCCGGAATCCGGCAGTATATCCCCGGAGATGCCATGAATGCACTGAATTACAAGCAGACTGCCAGAAGAGGTGAACTGATGGTAAACGACAGGGAATATCTGGCAGGGAGAAAACTGCTGGTATATGTGAATTTCCAGCCGAATGAGAAGAAACATTTTCCGCCGGAACAGTTTCACGAACTGATTGAAAAAGAACTTTCCTATGCATCGTATCTGCTCGGTGAGAGCATAAGAAACGGGTATGTCTGTTCTTTTGCTGCGAACAGCAAAATGATGCATGGAGGAGTTGCTCCGAGATACGCATTCGCATCGGGCGAGGAATATTATCAGGAGCTTCTCTGTCAGATGGCGGAGATGACGGATTTATATGCGGTGTCCATGCTTTCCGTTATGAAACAGGACATCGAAGAGAGACTGGGCAATACGGAAATCTTCCTGTTTACCCCGTATTATGACACGACACTGGCAGGAGCGGTTGAAGATCTGGAGAGAAATGGGAATGTTGTGACTGTCGTGGATGTGTCGGAAGAGTAGAAAGGTGGGACGGATAGATGCAAAGAGTAATCAGTATTGGAATACAGGGATTTGAAAAGATAAGGACAGAGAATTATTTTTATGTGGACAAAACAGGATTTATCAAAGAATGGTGGGAAACCGGAGCCGATGTGACATTAATTACACGTCCTAGAAGGTTTGGAAAAACATTAAATATGGACATGTTAAACTGTTTTTTCTCAAATCGTTACAAGGACAGGGGCGATTTGTTTGAAGGACTGTCTATCTGGGAAGAAGAGAAATATCACAGTTTACAGGGGACATATCCGGTTATATTCTTAAGTTTTGCATGGGTAAAAGAGGAAAATGCGGAAGCAGCAAAATGCAAAATAAAAGAACTGATTGCAAGGTTATATGAAGACAACCGTTATCTGTTAGAAGGCAGTCTGTTAAGTGAGAATGAAAAGAAAATGTATTTAAATATGACTGCGTATATGAATGATACAGAGGCAACATTTGCTTTAAATTCACTGTGTATGTATCTGAACCGTTACTATGGCAAAAAAGTACTTCTTTTTCTGGACGAATATGATACACCGATGCAGGAGGCGTATCTGGGAGGATACTGGAATGAATTTGCCGGTTTTATGCGCAGCATGTTTAATTCTGTATTTAAGACAAATCCATATCTGGAACGTGCAGTCATGACAGGCATCACAAGGATTTCAAAGGAATCCATGTTTTCAGATTTGAATAATCTGCAGGTAATCACTGTAACTTCGGACAAATACAATACCTGTTTTGGATTTACGGAAAAAGAAGTATTTCAGGCACTGGATGAGTTTGGACTTTCTGATGAAAGGGAAAATGTAAAGAAATGGTATGATGGATTTGTGTTTGGAAGTCAGAGAGATATTTATAATCCGTGGTCGATTACAGGTTTTCTGGACAGCAGAAAGTATCAGTCCTACTGGACGGCAACCAGTTCAAACAATATGGCAGGGAGGCTTATTCAGACTGCATCGGCGGAAGTAAAAAAACAGATGGAGGAGCTGCTGCAGGGAAAGGAAATCGTAGTTCATTTTGATGAACAGATTGTTTTTACTCAGCTGGACACAAATGAAACGGCTATCTGGAGTCTGCTTATGGCAAGCGGTTATCTCAGAGCAGAATGTGTGGAGTATCTGGGAGAAACAAGAAAACCATGGTATCATCTGAAAATTACAAATCTGGAGACAAAGGATATGTTTGAAACTATGTTTGCTGCGTGGTTTCAGGCAAGCGGTAGCGGGTATCACAATTTTGTCAGAGCATTGCTTCAGGATGATGTAGAAATGATGAATTATTACATGAATCGGGTAGCTTCTGATACATTTAGTTATTTTGATGTTGGAGGACAGGGGAGCGGACTGGAAGAAACAGAACGGTTTTATCATGGCTTTGTCCTGGGGCTGATGGCAGAACAAACGGATAACTATATTCTGAAATCTAACCGGGAAAGTGGTTTTGGAAGATATGATGTCATGATGATACCAAAAAAGGATGGATTACCTGCTATTATTATGGAATTTAAGGTAAGAAATCCGGGAAAAGAAAAAACACTGGAAGAAACCGTACAGACTGCTTTGAATCAGATTGAAGATAAAAAATATGATGTGGAACTTATTTCTGGTGGGATTCCGGCAGAGAAAATCAGGCACTATGGATTTGCATTTGATGGAAAAACAGTTTTGATTGGGTAGGCAGCTATAAAGCTGCCTATTATAAGGTATCGGGAGCAGCGATGCTTTTAGCAGGAGTTGTGATGCCGCACAATGTGGAGGCAGCAGGTGCAGTGGCAGCTAATGTGGAAGCGGGCAGCGGATATGCAGGAGATGTAATTGATGTATCTTTTAATCTTAGCGGAAATCCGGGTGTAACATTTTTTGAAATAAGGCTACCGCAATCACATTGGCTTCAGACAATGGGTAGTTCACACATTTGCCGATAATATCAGTATGGCTGGTAAATCGTTAAAAATGATTACGGACAGACGGGGATGCCTGAAATTTATGGACGAAGGCTACCCGGTTGAAATTCCAAAAGGCTATTCCAAAGAAGAAAGCATTGAAATCATGGAACTGATGGTAGAAGAATATAGTAAAAATTTAAAGGAGTGCAGCATTGAAAAATAAAACCGATTGGAAAAGGACTGTGTTATCCGTCCTCTTTCTCATTCTCGCCATTCTGACAGATGTCCTGGCGGTGTATTTTGAACTCAGGGACACAGGACGGCTTGTGGCACAGATGGGAGTGGCAGTATGTCTTGCAATCTCCCTGATTCTCATGTTTGGGGAAGAAGGCACGGAGAAAGTAAAAAAACTGGCACACAGATGGAAAAATCTTGTGGAAAATATCCGGCAGAAAGTAGTTCGGATATTTTCTTCCCTATTTAATAGAGGAATAGGAGGAAAAAGCACCGGATTTATAAAAGGATATCGTGAAACAAGTGTGAAAGTCGCGAAAAACAGGAGAAACGCAGGCTATGGATATGGAAGAGCATATAAGGATCTGAATCCGGCAGAAAGCATCCGGTATTATTATGAAAAATTTATCATTAAACAGAGAAAGAAAGGCTATGCATTCCGCCAGACCGATACGGCATGGGAAACCGGGGAGAAACTGAAGCAGCAGGGCAGGATATCGGCAGCTGCGGGAGAACTTTTTGAAACATATCATGAGGCAAGGTACAATATCCGGGCGGAGATTACCTCCGAAGATGTGGAAAAAGTGAAAAAAATTTACCGAAATCCGCGTGTTTAAACAAATTTAAGAAAAAAAGTTAATGACAAGTGGCGATTAGTATGATATACTAAGCTGATGTTTAAGGCATTTAAGGAGGAAAATATAAAATGAGTTTACAAGTTGAAAAGTTAGAGAAGAATATGGCTAAACTTACAATCGAAGCACCAGCTGATGAGTTTGAAAAAGCTGTTGAAAAGTCATATCAGAAGAATAAGAATAGAATGAGCGTACCAGGTTTCAGAAAGGGTAAAGTACCTCGTAAGATGCTTGAGAAGATGTACGGCACTCAGATCTTCTTTGAAGATGCAATCAATGATCTGATTCCGGAAGTATACAGCAGGGAAGTAACTGCAGCAGAAGATTTAGAGATCGTTTCACAGCCTAAGATCGAAGTAACACAGGCAGAAGCAGGACAGTCTTTCATCTTCACAGCAGAAGTAGCATTAAAGCCGGCTGTAGAATTAGGACAGTACAAAGGTCTTGCAGTGGAAAAAGACAGCGTAGAAGTAACAGATGAAGATGTTGCAGCTGAGATCGAAAAAGTAAGAAAAGAAAATTCAAGAACAATTTCCGTAGAAGACAGAGCAGTTGAAGATGGTGACATCGCAACGATCGACTTTGAAGGATTTATCGACGGTGAAGCATTTGAAGGCGGCAAGGGAACAGATTATCCTCTTACCATCGGTTCACATTCTTTCATCGATACATTTGAAGAACAGTTAGTTGGCAAGAACCTCAACGAAGAAGTTGAAGTAAATGTTACATTCCCGGAAGATTATCAGGCAAAGGAACTTGCAGGAAAGCCGGCTATGTTTAAGGTAACTGTAAAAGAATTAAAGAAAGTAGAACTTCCGGAAGCAGATGATGAATTTGCACAGGATGTATCTGAATTCGATACTCTTGAAGAATACAAGAACGATATCAGAACAAAACTTACAGAGCAGAAAGAAACAGAAGCAAAGAATGCACTGGAAGACAAGGCTGTAGCAGCTGTAGTAGAAGGTGCTAAGATGGATATTCCTGAACCGATGATCGATCTTCAGGTAAGACAGATGGCTGAAAACTTCGCAAGAAGATTACAGAGCCAGGGAATTTCATGGGAGCAGTACTGCCAGTTTACAGGCATGACTACAGACAAGCTATTTGAGCAGATGAGACCACAGGCATTAAAGACCATCCAGAGCAGACTGGTACTTGAAGCAGTAGCAGCGGCTGAGAATATTATTGCTTCAGAAGAAGACTTCGCAGCTGAAATTGATAAGATGGCAGAAGCATATAAGATGGAAGCTGATAAGATCAAAGAGATGATGGGAGAAGAAGAGAAGAACTCCATCATGAAGGATCTTGCAGTAACAAAGGCAGCTGAATTTATCGTAGCTAATATTGCATAAGATACAGAGTGATGAAAATGAAAGGAAGAATGGTGCTGCCGTTCTTCCATTTCATCATTTATAGATAGAAACAGTATTTAGGAGGTATAAGAATGAGTTTAGTTCCTTACGTCATTGAACAGACAAGCAGGGGTGAAAGATCCTATGATATCTATTCAAGACTTTTGAAAGAAAGAATTATTTTCCTTGGGGAAGAAGTCAATGAAACAACAGCAAGCCTGATTGTTGCACAGCTTTTATTTCTGGAATCAGAAGATCCGGGAAAAGATATTCAGTTCTATATTAATAGTCCGGGTGGATCTGTAACTGCCGGAATGGCAATTTATGATACCATGAATTATGTAAAATGTGATGTTTCCACATTATGCATGGGCATGGCGGCAAGTATGGGAGCATTCCTTCTTTCTGGCGGAGCAAAAGGAAAGAGATTTGCACTTCCGAATGCTGAAATCATGATTCATCAGCCACTTGGCGGGGCAAAAGGCCAGGCAACCGAGATTCAGATTGCAGCAGAACATATTTTAAAGACAAAGAAGAAATTAAACGAGATACTTGCAATGAATACAGGAAAACCACTGGAAATCATTGAAAAAGATACGGACAGGGATAATTATATGACTGCAGAAGAAGCAAAAGAATATGGTCTGATTGATCATATCGTTACCAATCGATTGGATTTGACAAAATAATCTGTGCAGTATGGAGGAGTCATGGCAGGAAAAGGCGATAATAATAAGATCCACAGATGTTCTTTTTGTGGAAAGACAGAAAATCAGGTAAACAGGCTTATTACCGGTCCTGACAATGTATGCATTTGTGATCAGTGTATTGAAGTGTGTGCAGACATGGTGGAAGAAGGACTGCGGTATGATGATGACGATAATGGTTTCGAGATCAATCTTGTAAAGCCGAAAGAAATAAAAGCATTTCTTGATGAATATGTAATTGGGCAGGATGCGGCAAAGAAAGTTTTATCTGTTGCAGTATATAATCACTATAAGAGAATCATGGCCGGAAAAGACATGGATGTTGAATTGCAAAAGAGTAATATTCTGATGCTTGGTCCGACCGGTTCCGGTAAGACGTATCTTGCTCAGACACTTGCAAAACTTCTGAATGTGCCATTTGCAATTGCAGATGCGACCACATTGACGGAAGCAGGCTATGTAGGTGAAGATGTAGAAAATATTCTTTTAAAGCTGATTCAGGCAGCTGATTATGATATTGAAAAAGCTCAGTATGGAATTATCTATATTGATGAAATTGATAAAATAACAAAGAAATCAGAAAATGTTTCTATTACCAGAGATGTTTCCGGTGAAGGTGTTCAGCAGGCATTATTAAAGATTCTGGAGGGTACGGTTGC
>OLSL01003588.1_pt1 | contig 10799 bp, 10 predicted proteins | sample 1672511 | NCBI WGS metagenome assembly OLSL01 (sample SAMEA3136694, study PRJEB25190) | human gut metagenome | biome: human gut; feature: human-associated habitat; material: faeces | place: Austria | collected 2013
ACTTGCATGTGTTAGGCACGCCGCCAGCGTTCGTCCTGAGCCAGGATCAAACTCTTAAAACAATTGTATTAATTCGCTCTCCTAAAAGAACGCTCTAATCATTTCAAGAACTTTTGCTCTCTCGAACACTAGTTCGCAATCACTGTTTGTATCTTTAAGATACGAGTACAGATAAAACTCTTTTGAATCTTATCGGGTTCCTTTTTATCTCGTCGTTGTTTAATTTTCAAGGTCCTATTTTTTACACTCTTAATCGACTCGCTCTCGCTCGTCTCTCTCAAGTGCTTTGCAATTATACTACAACTTTCTTCGTTTGTCAACACCTTTTTTTAAGTTTTTTAAAAAACTTTTTAAGACGTTTTCCAAACCTTCGCTGTGCACTTTTGCTCGTCGCTCTCTCGTTGCGACTTACACATATTACCACCTATTCTCTCCTTTGTCAACAGGTTTTGTCACACTCTACCGAGTGTTTCATTTCGGCTGTTTTTGCTGATTTGATAACTTGTACTATATATAATGTATATAATATATAGCAGGCACTAAATAATGTAGTTTGTCCGCATTTTTACTCTATAAAATCACACCGTACTATATATAATAGTATACAGCTTACATATTGATTGCTCTGTCGGGTATTGCTTTTTCAATTTCATTTTTTATCTTTTTCAGTTCTTTTCTGGAAACGGAAAAATCAAGAAATGAAATTTTCTCATCATTTACGCACGCAATTACAGGCTCGCCGTCAAATGCAAGCGAGCACGTATTGTAATATGCAACCGATATGCCAAGAGTTAAAATAACTGCCGAGAACACAAAAATCATAACTACCTTAATTTTATTTTTCAATATAATCATCCTTTAAAAGTCCGCCGAGTGCCGTTGCAAACAAGCGGGCAGAATATGTTGCCTCATCCAAAGTGTTAGCGTCCGTTCCTATTTCAAGCAAAAAGGAATTATGCGTTAAATCCATATTATATTTGCGCTCGGCAAACAGTATCGGGCGCATTAAAGAAGGGTACATACTGTTGACTTTGTTTTGAACTGCCATATCGAAGCGCAAATTATACTCCCACGTTGAATAATTGCTGACCGAACCGTACTCTGCGCCTGCAATAATCATCATACGAGCTGCTTTTTTACCGTTTACGACGGTGGTAGGTTTAACCTTTGTTTTATTTTCATACGTTATATCGTCACGGTGAACATCAATGGTAATATCAATAGAAGGATATTCCTCAAGATATTTTAAAACTGATTTGCGTGAATGCTTGTATGCACCCGTGTAATTATCATCGTGAATTTGTGTATCGTGGATTGTGTTAATCCCCATATCGTTAAGATATTTGCACAAATCATTGCCTACACGCACCATATTTCTGTCTGCCTTTGATGAACGGGTATCAAGCGAACCGGTGTAGTAGCCGACGTCGAGAAGCGAATACGCTTCGGTGGTATGGGTATGATAAATCAAAACGGTCGGCTTGGAGGGGTCGGTAATTTTTAAATCGGCTTTTTCATCGAGCAATTTTTTTGCATTTATTTTATAAAAGCTATCGGGAATTTTGCTTTGAATTTCTATACCGTCGCTTTTAATCAAAGTTCCGCCGCCGAAATACGCTTCTTCCGTTGTTTTGCCGATTTTCTTTTCATTTGAAATATTCTTTTGCGCTTTATCCATAAGAGCTTGAATATCTGACGGAATGTCTGTAATATTTGAACTTACGTTTTGAACAGGTGCAGTAGTATATGTTTTTTCCTTATTGTCCTTTTGTGTTTTATTATCAGTATTGTTCTTATTATATTTATCTTTAATTTGAGAAAATATTTGCGACGGAGAAAAAACATCAACCGCTTTTGAATTGCTTATAACAGATGTCTTGGGTGTTCCAAGCACAACACCGACGGTTATGCACACAGCCAAAATTGAATTAATTATTAATGTATATAAATCCTTTTTCATATCTTCACCGATAGTATATATTATTTTATACCTAATATATATGGCGAAAAAAAGTGAAATATATCACCCGACCAAAGAAAATAAATCTTTTGCGTCAATATTTTTTTGCAGGCAGACGTTTACGGTCATTGCAATAAGCTTTGCGCCGTGCTCAATAATTCTGTCGATTTCCCTAGGAGTGACAAACATACCGTCGCCGCCGTTTTTCCCTTTGATAACAGAGGTAGAAACAACGGTGGGAATACCGATTGAAACAACAGGAACACCGAGAGTGTTTTCGGATATTTCATACCTATGGTTGCCGACACCCGAACCGGGAGAAATACCGGCATTGCAAAGCTGAACCGTGTTGCCCAATCGAGAAGCAGACGAAGCGGCAAGAGCATCAACTGCAATCACACAATCAGGATTAATTTGGTTGACTACCCCTTTGATGATTTCGGCAGATTCTATACCCGTATCACCGAGCACACCCGTTGAAATTGACGAAACATTAAAAAAATCAGAAAAATATTTGTTATCATTATTATAATCATTAATAATATGACGTGTGGCAAAAACATAATTTACAACCTTTGGTCCGAGTGCATCGGCAGTTATATCTGTATTTCCAAGCCCTGCAACAAGCACGCTTTTAATATTTTTGGGTAAAAGCGAGGTCAGAATTTCAGAAAGCTCGTCAAGTCTGCCGTCAAAAATCTGTGAATCGTCAATTGCTGCATCGCTGCAATAGGTTATATATTTCCCCACTGCCTTGCCGAGTGCCTGTGCCCCTTTTTTGTTAAAAACGGTCACGGTTGTGATTTTTCCGTTTTCCTCAACCTTTACTCCGTCCAAAACGGTTTTTCCGCCGTTTTCATACGATTCAACAGCCAAATCGGTACAATTTTCCATAAAAACCACCTAAAATCAAAGTTTTTTATTAAAAGTATGCCCAAAAATAAAAAAATACTTGCAATTTCAAAAAGTTTGTGATAATATGTTTAAGCATTAGAACACAAGGGAATAGTATTCCCGTATATACACATCACGTTTTAAAAGGAGTGAAAAATATGCCAAACATTAAGTCAGCAAAGAAGAGAGTAAAGGTAAACGCTAAGAAGGCTGCTGCTAACAAGGCTGCTAATTCAGCACTTAAGACAGCTATCAAAAAGGCTAACGTTGCTATCGAAACAAACGCTGCCGATAAGGATGTACTTGTTAAAGACGCAGTTAAGAAGATTGACAAGGCTGCTGCTAACAACCTTATCCACAAGAACTGTGCAGCAAGAAAGAAGAGCAACCTTGCAAAAAAGGTAAACGCTTAATTTTCTGATAAAGATAAAGCAGACTCATTCGAGTCTGCTTTTTTCATTTTTTATGGTCACGAATAAGCAGCCATAGCGTCAAAAGAAATTCCGTGTTTGAATGAATTTTTGCAAAATTCATAATAAACACTCCGTTCCTTTCTCCTTTTCCCCAAAAAGCTTACGCTTTCCGGGGACCCCGATTGAAATTTTACGTTTGAAAAACGGGCGAACAATGTTCGCCCCTACGGTATTCCAAAATCTGACGCACTACCGTACGGCAGATTTTGAAAGGAGGAGCAACGTAGTGAATGATAAATAACTTTTGCCAAAATAATAAACAAAAGTTATTTTGAGTGATACGCAGTTTGCAACGACGTAAGGTTGCGAAGAAGTAGTCAGAATTGGATTTTTAGTGAAGGGAGCTGTACGTGTGTACTGCCCCTTTGCTAAAAATTCAAAGTGCCCAACGTTTTGTCGCCGTATCCTTTAGGATATTAAGACAAAACGTTCAAATGTTATTGATATAAAAAATTAAGGATTAGATATTCGTAAATTAATACGAATACCTAATCCTTTTATTTTTCCGGCACGATTATGCCTATTTATTCACAACCGTCTTATTTGACAGCTCCGCCGTTGTTTGACGATGCATATCCAATCCAGGTTGTGCCCACGTTAAGCTTTACATCATTTCCGTTTGTATCCTTAATTACAAGAACGCCGTTGTTTACGCTCCAGTTAATATCAATAACTGTTCCGTTTGTTGCAAGCTTGCCCTTGCCACCTGCAAGTTTATAGTTGCAGTAAACCTCGGATGAACCGCTGTTTTTGTAGTTAGACTTTGAAACGTATTCGGTCTTATCAAAAAGAACAAGAAGATTTTTTCTTGCAACGTCAGTCTTGTAATCGTTTGAATGATACATCTTGTCGCTTGAGTCGTATGTCCAATCTCTTGTTGATGTTCTGTTAGAGAAAGTAAGTCCGAGAGTTTTGCACTCTTTATCGCTTACCGTTGACTCCTCGCTTGCGAAATTGAACTTTGTATATTTGCCTTCATTAGCGTCTGTTCTAAAGCCCTCGCCTTTAATAGCACCGGCAATCTTTGAACCGTACATAACACCGGTATGCTCGGTTGATACACCTCTTGAGGAATCCCTGCCAAAGAGTGCAACCTTGCCTGAATATGTCATTTGGTTGATATGGTCAACTTTGTCCTGCCTAAAGATTGTGTTAGCACCGATATAGTTAGTGCCTCTCTTCGTCTGGCTCTGTCCCCAATGGAGGAAAATAGCGTCAAAAAGCTCTGAAAATTTAATGTAAGGAGGCCTTGCACTTCTCATCGGTCCGATTTGTGACGGAACGGCAGTGTAATCTGCATACATCCAAAGCATTCTTGTTTCTCCGCCTTCAACCTCACCTTCAACAATAATGTCAGGCGGATTCTTGCTGTCGGCGATACCCCATTGCGGCCTTGCCGAAACAGAGTTTTCAACTACACAGGCAATCGGTCTTTTTCCTACTGCCTTTTCATTAAAATCACTTTCGCCAGTAAGCGGATTTGTTTTGGTCACTACAGGTGTTGCTGTTGTTTGCTCCTGAGTAGTCTGCGGTGCAGTCGTTTGAGGCTCCTTGCTCTTGTTTTTAACAATAAATGCGGCTGCAACTGCAATTGCAACGATTAATACTGCAACAATCGCAATAATAATCGGCTTTTTGTTTCCTTTTTTTGGCGGCTTTTTGTCATTAGCCATATTAACAGCTTCCTTTCTTATTACCTTTGGGGCATTATCCCTATCGGCTGAATTAAAAGCAGAAAAATCGTCAAAGCTTAGGTTCTCCTTTTTAGGCTCTTCCTTAATTTCCGGTTTGAATTCAGGTTCAGCCGCCTTCGGCGCTTCTTCCTCCTGCTTTGCAAAACTAAGCGGCGCTTCCGGCTTTTTCGGCTTTTCTTCCTTCGGCGCATTTATATTTTTAATTTCTTTCAAAATTTCATTTAATTCTTCTGAATCGGGCATTTTGATGCTCCTTTCAATTTTTAATATACATATTGTACCATATATGTACTTAAATTTCATTATATTTTTGTTAAAATTTGAAATTTTATTGATTTAAAAGAACACGTGTAGTAAAATACATATTGTCGGGAGGCGATTTTTTGGCTAAAACAATACCTATGATTATCACTAACAACAGCATATTGATTAAGGATAAGGAGTCGGGTGAATTTAAAACATTTACAATGCCTGCACTTATTGAAACTCCGAATATTCCTTTTTATCATCAATTTGCCGAAAAAATTGCCGAATGTCAGTATTATTTTAAGGAATTTATGAAAACGATTTACGGAAAAAAACTTTCTAAGTATATTTTTGCTATAATCGTGCCTGATGATACAAGCAGGCTTGAATCAATTTTTATTAACGAATTTTTTGTTAATTCCGACACGTGCAAGGCGGTTGCGCAAATGCCTATGGCGCTCGCACTTCAAAAAGACGAAAATAAATATGTTTCAATTTCAAAATCGAGCAGAAACATTGTTGTTGAATATGTAAGAAACCACGAAAGCGTTGTTACAAAATATTATGATATGACAACTGCCGACCCAAACGTGATTATGGCAGACGCCGCTAAGCTTCATATTGACCTTGAATACGAAAGCGTGCCTGTTTTTATCAATAATTTTAATATGAATATGGACGAATATCTCTCTTTCGGCAATGTCGTAACGCCAAAGCAATTTTTGGATAAAATTGCAGAAATTGATGTTGAAAAACTATAATAAAAAAATCACCTTTGCAAATCATAATTATTGCAGAGGTGATTTTTTATGAAAAATAATGATAAAAAAGATAAAAAGAATAAGAAAAACAAAAGCAAATTCAATGATTATACGTCGTTTTTAAATCCTGAAATTGTTGCAAGCGACCCGCAGGGAATGTATACGGGTGTGCCTGCCGATATGTATTATAACGGCGAACTTGAAAAACCAGTCCAAGACGCAGACGATTTATAAATAATCAACATAAAAAGTAAATAAAATGAGATACGCAATGTCAATTAAGGCGTTGCGTATTTTTTTAGATAAAAACAAAATGTATCAAAAGCATATAACCTATTGTGCCGACGGCGATTGAGAAAAGCGTATTCTTTTTCCAAATATGCACCCCGGCAGTCAGCGCAACGCAAATAAGCTGAGGAATAATATAATTTACATCACCCTTTTCAAAATCTTTAAGGCAATAAACTATAAGAATACCTAAAATTGCAACAGGCAAAACATTGCCGAGATATTTAATAAACTTCGGCACTTCCTTGCTTTGACCGAAAAGTGCAAAAGGGAAAAGCCTTGTTCCAAACGTGACCGCACCGGCAACAGCAATCATTAAAATAAGGTGAGAAGTTGTCATTTCGCCACCTCCTCGGTTTCAAAAAACTTTTTAAACGAGGATAAAATCACAACCGTGATGAGAAGTGACGGAAGTAAAAATTTATCTGCACCGAAAATAATTAAGCAAATTACGGCGCAAAATACACCGACTGCACCGATTATAGCCGATTTTCCCTTGTTATTTCTAATTAAATCTATAAAAATAACTACAAAAAGGGCAGTCATTGAAAAATCTATACCCGTAAAATCAATCGGAATAAGCTGGCTTAAAAGCGAGCCGAGCGCAGAGCCTGCTATCCAATAAAAATGGTTAAACTCGCCGATTAAAAATCTTGCCTTTGGCTCGTCCACATTTTCAGGTACGCTTATAATTGACGAATTAACGGAATACGTTTCGTCAGTCAGCGTAAAAATCATAAAAGGATAACGCCATTTGCCCGCTTTGAATTTTTCAATATACGATAAGCCGTAAAACATATGGCGTGTATTTATAAATAAAGTCATAAGCGCAGTTGTTGCGATATCAGCTTTTGCGCTGATTAACGACACAAGCAAAAACTGCCCTGAACCGGCATAAACAATAAGCGATATAAATATTGCCCAAAGCCAATTGTAACCTGCCTTATATAGCATTATGCCGAAAGCCGAGCCTAAGAACAAATAGCCAAACAAAACAGGAAGCGATTGCTTTAGCGCAAATTTTACAGTCGCACCTTTAGTGTAGTTCATATTTCCCTCTCTTTTATGTAGTATTAAGATTATAACACTAAAAAGAAATTAATCAAGTAATAATGTATAAAATCATAGGAATGCCTCGGACAGCATTCCTATTTTAAGACAAAATGTTCAAATGTTATTGATATAAAAAATTAAGGATTAGATATTCGTAAATTGATACGAATACCTAATCCTTTTTCGTAGTGGGTCCCCGGAAAGCGTAAGCTTTTTGGGGAAAAGGAGAAAGGAATGAAGTGTTTATTATGAATTTCAAAGAAATTCATTCAAACACGGAATTTCTTTCGACGTGGCACGATTATGGCTGCTTATTCACAACCGTAAATTATCTGCCCATTTCAATATATGCAGGCCTGTTCTCGCTTAATTTAATATTTGATTTTCCGTAAATTTCCATTTGAAGCTCGTATGCGTCCTTTGGAATATCGGCAAGCCAAATCCAATTGCCCGGAGCGGCTGAGAATCTTGAACCGCCCTTACAGTTTTCAACAGCAGGAACATTCTTGGTTTTCATTTCGTAATCAAGCCAGCCGTCCCTAAGCGCCGTATTGCCGATAGAGATAAGCTCCTTTTTATTGTAGCCCGTATATACATAGCCTGCAAGCTGATTAACGGTTTTAACCGTATCAACTGTGCCGCTCTTTTTCACTTTATTAAGAATTGCGTTGAGAACGGTTTTTTGCCTGTTTGCCCTTGCGCCGTCAGAGTCAATATGCCTGATTCTGCAATATGCAAGCGCCTGCTTGCCGTTTAACTTCATTGTTCCCTCAGTTCCGTCAAACGTTTGCTTGATAGTAACATTGCCGTAAACTCTCGGATGATTGTTAATTTCATTAATCTCGGCAGAGGTAATCTTGATTGGTACACCGCCGAGTGCGTCAATAATCTTTGGGAATGAATTGAAGTTTACAACCGCATAGTTGTTAATAGCGATTTTATAATATCTTTCAATAGTGTTGATATAGCATTTCATACCGCCCATTGACGCCGCAGCATTGATTTTGCCGTACTGTCCTTTTCCGTCAACCTCAAAATAAACATAAAGGTCACGCAAAACAGAGGTGAGATGAATTTCCTTAGTATCAACGTTAATGCTTGCAATAATTGCGGAGTCTGCACGGGAAGTGTCAGTTATCTTTTCATCCCTTGTATCCTCGCCGATAAGAAGAATGTTGAGAACGTGAGTTGAGCTTACAGGGTCGCCGTTTTGATACCATTGCTTAAGGTATTCCTTATAGCTGTATACGTCGCCTGCACTTGCCTCCTCAATAGTAGGGAAGTTCTCTTTAAGAAAGTCCATACCGTTATAGTAGGTGCTCATTTCATAATCGGTTCCGCCTTTTTTATCGTCCGTAACCTTATTAAGCATATTATTTGCATAAAAAATCGCAAACACACCTGCCGCAACAATCATTACAAGAAGAATTACTATAATTGAAATTATTGCCTTGCCCTTTTTTGTCTTGGAAAATTTAACCTTTTCCTCTTTTTTAGGCTCTTCTGCCTTTTGCGGCAAGATTTCTTCTCCGCCTGCAAGGGAAAAAAGGTCAACCATACCGTTATTTTCCTGAGGCTCGGCTTGCGATTGATTGATTGATGCAACACTTTCGTTTTCCTCAACCTCATCGGTATCGGTAAAACCGTTTTTTTCCTCCTCAATGGTAGGAATAACAATATCAGCCGTGTCGCTTTTAGCGGTGTTTTCCTCTTTTTCAATGAAAACCTCGGTTTTTGTAGGCTTGTCCTCGGCAACGCTTACCTTAACCTCAGGCTGTTGCACTTTTATATCATCTTTAAGCTTAGGCTCTGCCTCGATATTCTTTTCAGGCTCTTCCTGCTTGTATGTTTGAGCTGAGACTTGCGCCTCGGTATTGGCCTGCTCTCTGTTTTCGCTCTCTCTGCGCCTTTTGACTTCAGAGAGTATATCGTCAATACTGTAGGATTCTTTCTCCAACGCATTCACTCCTCTTTTTCAAACTAAAAACTTTTGACATTATATATCATATCTTATTAAAATACTATAGCTAAATTGTAAAAATTGATTTTTTACACTTTTAATAGACATATTTAGATATGATTATCTATTATTCGTCGCCGTTTTCCTGTTCTTCGCCTGCGTTTTCGACATTTTCGGCATCTTCTGTCTCAATTTCGTCTTCCTCAAAGCGGTCAACAACACTGATTGTAGCAAGCTTTTCGCCCTCATTTACTCTCATTACCTTAACACCCTTTGCAGGTCTTTGGAATGTAGAAATTTGGTCAACAGGCATACGAATAATAATTCCGTCGGTGGAAATCATAACAACGTCATTTTCTTCCGTAACAGCGGCAATATTAGCAACCTTGCCGAACTTTTCAACCCTGTAGTTAAGAAGTCCCTTACCGCCTCTTGACTGAACACGGTAATCGGAAAATTCACTCTTACGTCCGTATCCTGTTTCAGATACAGTAAGAAGTTTAACTCCCTCGTGCTCTGCAACAAAGCCAACAACATAGTCGCCCTCACTTAATGTGATTGCCTTAACACCTCTTGCCGTTCTACCGATAAGCCTTGCGTCGCTTTCTTCAAAGCAAATGCTCATTCCGTCGTGAGTTGCGGCAACAAGCTTTCTGTTTCCGTCTGTAATATCAACCCAGCAAAGCTCATCGCCCTCGTCAAGATTGATAGCAATAATGCCGTTTTTCCTGATATGGTCATATTGGTCAAGAGCAGTCCTCTTGATAATGCCGTTTTTAGTCATCATACAAAGGAATGAACGCTCCTCGTCCTTAGGCACTCGAACCATGGCGGTAATCTGCTCGCCTTGTTCAATAGGAAGAATGTTTACAACATTCATACCCTTGCCCGTTCTTGACGATTCCGGAATTTCATATCCTTTCATTTTAAATACTTTACCTTTGTTGGTGAAAAGCATAATAAAATCATGAGTAGAGCAGGCAAACATTGTTTTTGCAACGTCCTCTTCTCTTCTGCTCATACCCGAAACACCTCGTCCGCCTCTGTTTTGAGCCTTATAGGTGTCAACAGTTTGGCGCTTCATATATCCCTTTTCGGTAAGAGTGAGAATACAGTCCTCAACAGGGATAAGGTCCTCGTCCTCAACGTCGCCGACTGCGGCAGAAATCTCTGTTCTTCTCTCATCTCCGAATTTAGCGGCTATTTCTCTTGTTTCGGTTTTTATAATCTCGTCAACTCTCTCGCTGTGCTCAAGAATGTCAGTCAAATCCTTAATTTTTTCGTGAAGTTCTTCGAGTTCATTCATTATCTTTTCAATTTCAAGACCTGCCAATTGACCCAAACGATAAGCTACGATTGCGCTTGCCTGCGGGTCATCAAAGCCAAACTTGTCCATAATAGCTTGCTTTGCCTCAGCTTGTCCGCCCTTGCAGGCACGAATTGTTGCAATAACCTCGTCAACAATATCTA
>OLSL01003596.1_pt1 | contig 10771 bp, 6 predicted proteins | sample 1672511 | NCBI WGS metagenome assembly OLSL01 (sample SAMEA3136694, study PRJEB25190) | human gut metagenome | biome: human gut; feature: human-associated habitat; material: faeces | place: Austria | collected 2013
TTTCTATTATTTTGCAAATACTATATATGAATTTTTTATGAGGATACAAAAATGAATCAAATTTTAAACGGCAATATTTCTGAAATTTCTGAAGAACAAGAATATAATAATTTTTTAAATAAACATAACAGCTTTTTATTTTTCAAGATAGTATTTTTTATCTCATCAATTATAGCTGTGTGTTTTACTACGTTCTTTTTTTATAGATTGTTTAGAATAAATCAAAATTCTAAAATCTCTCAAAAATTAATTAGTGATTATCAAGTATCAACCCTTTACTCTAATAGCACCACATACTCTGCAAAGCAGGTTACATCATCATCTTCAAATAACTCAGATAGCGACCCCTTCGTAATAGGCATGATTAAAATAGATAAAATAGGATTAACATATCCAATTTTATCAGAAACAAATAAAGAATTACTTGATATATCTGTTTGCCGTTTTGCAGGACCTATGCCAAACACTGTTGGAAATTTATGTATAGCCGGTCATAATTATGTAGATTATAAATTCTTTAGTAGATTAAACGAATTAACTAATAATGACATTGTAAAAATATATGATTTATCTGGAAACATGGTAGAGTATACTATTACAAATATGTATGAAGTAAAATCTAATGATTTATCTTGTACAAATCAAAATACAAATGGCAAATTAATAGTTACACTTTTAACTTGCAATAATGTTTCAGGTAATAGGCTAATCGTTCGTTGTGAAAAGAAATAAGGTAACTAATAAACTAGTTACCTTATCATTATTATTTTACATCTTTTAGTTTTTTCATTTTATATACTGCAAATCCTGCTATACCAACTGTTATTGTTGCTATTGTTATAAATATTGGTGTTGTACCTGTTTGTGGGATTTTTCCATTTGCTGTTGTATTATCTTTACCATTTGTTCCAGAATTGTTTCCATTATTTGAATTATTTCCACCATTGTTATTGTTTCCATTATTGCTATTATTGTTATTTCCATTGCCACTATTGTTACCACTAGATGTTCCATCATAACTGCATTTTGTACATTTTCCGCTTGTTCCATTTGTATGTGCTTCTGTTATTGTTTTTTTGCACACTGTACATATTCCCTCATGGTTACCATCTTTTTTATCTGTCCACGTTGTTATATTATGAGCACTTTTTACTGTTTCTTTTTGGCATTTTGTGCATTTTTCCCAATGTCCTGTTTCATCACTTTTTATTTCATAGTTATGTGTACAATTTTCTGGTGTCGTTGTTGGCTCCTTTGCTCCACATGATGAACACTCTCCATTACTGTATGTATGTGCTTTTTTTACTTCGTAATTACACTCTGTACATATTCCTTTATGTTTTCCATCTCCCATATCTGTCCATTTTGTTATATTATGTGCACTTTTAATTGTTTCATTTTGGCATATTGTGCATTTTTCCCAGTGGCTATTTTCATCTTTTTGAATCACATAATTATGATTACATTCTTCTGGTGTTGTACTTTGTTTTGCTTTGCAAACTGTACATTCTCCATTTACAAATGTATGGTTTGCACTTACTGTATATTGACATACAGTACAATTTCCACTATGTTTACCATTTCCTATATCATTCCATGATGTTACGCTATGCGCTGTTCTACTTCCAGATTCTTCGACACCGCACTTAGTACATTTTTTCCAATGCCCTGTTTCGTCTTTTTGCATTGCATATGTATGTTGACATTCCTCTGGTGTTGTACTTTGCTTTGCTTTGCAAACCGTACATTCTCCATTTACAAATGTATGGTTTGCACTTACTGTATATTGACATATTGTACATGTGCCACTATGTGTTCCATCTCCATTATTTGTATAAGTCGCTATTGTATGTGCTGTTTCTACTCCTTTATATGTACTTGTACAATTAGCATAAGTACATGCATATATTGGAATGTGCGTTGAGGATGTCTTTAAATAGTATGACGCTTTTGAGGTCTGTCCATGGTTTTGATATACAGTTGCACACTTTGTACATTTTCCTCCATTAGTATGGTTTCCTCCTATATGTGATGGTGTAACGTCTAATTCCGCTCCACACTTACATTTTGGTTTTGTTGTACATGTTCCTTCTGAATATGTATGTGCTTCTGTTTTCGCATATGACAAGCAATCTTTACACCTTACACTATGGGTTCCATCTCCATTATCTCTTAAAGTTGCTATCTTATTGTAAGAATGGCTTGATAATTCATTTGTAATTGTTCTCTCTCCACACGAGCATTCTGTTATTTTTCTATGCTGTGTAGAATTTACTAATTCATAATCAACTAATTCGTCATGTTCTTGATATTGTTCTCCACAAGCTACACATGTTCCTCCATTAGCATGTGTTCCTCCTGCATGATCCATTTCGTCAGTTATATATGTTCCTGTTCCGCCAGTTTTATCACAAGCATAGCAATTTAAAATTTGTCTATGCCCATTTTCTGTTACTTGCCATCCTTTATGAATTCCATCTGTTCTGTTATGATCTTGATATATTTTGTGGCAGTTAGAGCATTCGCCTTTATTTTCATGTGTTCCACCTATATGACTTCCTGTTGTTATAGTTATTTCTCCACATTTATTACATGTTCTTGTTTTTGTACATGTATTATCATCTGTATAATCATAGTGATCTGTGTAACTTCCATGTGTACATGTTGTATCTTTAGTTGCTGTACAACCTGTTCTAGTACATTTTCCTTTACTATCATAACTATGTCCCATAGCTGGTATTGGTGCGTACCAATATGCATCGCACACATTACACGTATACTTCCATTTTCCCTTTTTCACACAAGTAGGTTTTTCTTCTACTGCAGTTACTGATTTTGAACAACTAACTAATTCTTTAATTCCACACACTTTGCAAACTTTATAATGCATACCTGAACCACCATTAGTTGAACTAAATCCATATTTTTCACCTTTAGAATTATACGTATGTCCTAATGCATTTCCCTGTGTTGCCCCACATCCTGCTCTTGTACATGTTTTAGGTTTTGTACATGTTGCTGCTCCCCAACTATGTCCTAATGCATTTCCTATATATGTTTGGCATGCTGTACAATATTTTTTGCTTGTACATGTTGCTGCTTTTACTTTACTTGCTGGATGAGAACAAGTTGTTGGATCTTCAATACTTGTTCCAGATTTAATTGTTGTTCCACACAAATCGCATTTTCCGTCATTATTTGCATCTACGTGAGCATTTGGTATAGTACTTGATAAAGGTACAACATATTCGCAATTTTTACATTTTGCAGGATTTTTGCAATTTGCACTAACCACATCATGATATTTAACATCATAATCTTTCTTGCCACATACTGTACATTTTCTTTCTTTCGATGTTGAACAGTAACTTGTTTTATCACTTTCCGATAGGTCTGCACTTTTCCATGCACTCCACGTATGTTTTTCATTTGTAGAACTAATATCAGTGTTACATGCATCACATTTTTCAATGTGCCAATGTTGACTATCATTATAGTCATAATATTCATCTTTTTTATGATTTTTCAAATGCTTATTCGAATTTTTACCAGTTGTTTTTGTCATATAACTACATATTATACATTTTGCTTTTCCTTGACAATCACTTACTGTATATACGTGTCCAAGTCCCTGGTTAAAGTCACTACCTATAGTTTTATTACATGTTTTACATTTTACTTTAGCTCTTCCACATTGTAGTCCAGATTCAATCTCAAAATATATTTCTAATTTATCAGCTGGATGTAAACATGTTGAATTACTAATAGACGAACTTTCTTCTAATACTTTTTTACATATTGAGCAAACTAACTTATTATTTTGATATACCTGTGAATCTTCGCAATAACTTAAAAATTTTCCAACATTTTTATTATCACAGTCTTTACATCCAAAAGTTATCATGTGATAACTTTTGGTACCAGTATTTGAATATTGTTGATAGTTTACAATATATAAATTTTCATGTTCACATATCCATTCATCCGTTGTTTCTGCTTTTGTTTCTTTTTTTGTTAACGTAAAAATTCCTAAGATCATACCTATAGCTATAAGTATCATTAACGGAAATATCACTATTTTTCTGTTTTGTTTTTTCTTCTTATATGTATATGATTTTTTCATTTTATCCCCCTACTTTTACTTTCGTATTTATTATAAGTTTAAACCTTTTCTATAATAAAGTAAATAATGTTTGTAGAAACTTAATATAAATGTAATAATGTTGTAATATATTTGTAATAATTGTCGTTTTTTCAAAAAAATAAACCTAAATTACTAGAATATATATTCTAATAATTTAGGTTCTATTTATTTTTTACTTATGCTTATATTCTTTTCATTTTTACTGCAGAAAATACTGTTGTTCCTAATCCTAGAGTTATTAATGTACCGATTATAGCATTATTCACACCTGTTTGTGGCAATCTTCCATTTGCTGTTGTATTATCTTTACCATTTGTTCCTGTATTATTGCTATTATTTGAATTATTACCACTATTATTGTTACTACCGTTGTTTCCATTATTATTACTATTGTTTCCATTATTATTGTCATTACCATTATTGCTATTGTTGTTATCATTATTGTTTCCGCTATTGTTGTTTCCGTTAGATGTACCATCATAACTACATTTTGTACATTTTCCACTTGTTCCGTTTGTATGTGCTTCTGTTATTGTTTTTTTACATACTGTACATGTTCCTTCATAGTTACCATCTTTTTTATCTGTCCATGTTGTTATATTATGCGCACTTTTTGCTGTCTCTTTATTACATATTGTACATTTCTCCCAATGTGATGTTTCATCACTTTTTATTTCATAGTTATGTGTACAATTTTCTGGTGTTATTGTTTGTTTTGCACCACATGCTGTACATTCTCCATTACTATATGTATGTGCCTTTGTTTCTTCATAATTACATTCTGTACATTTTCTTTTATGATTTCCGTCTCCTACATCAGACCACTTTGTCATGTTATGTGCACTTCTAATAGTTTCTTCTTGGCATATTGTACATTTTTTCCAATGGCTTTTTTCATCGTTTTGCATTACATAATTATGTTTACATACTTCAGGTGTTGTAGTTTCTTTTAGTCCGCAATCTTTACATTTTCCATTAATGAATGTATGGTTTGCATTTACTGTATATTTACATACTGTACATACACCACTATGTGTTCCATTTCCTACATTGTTCCATGATGTTACATTATGGCTTGCTCTGCTTCCAGATTCTTCAACTCCACACTTTGTACATTGTCTCCAATGTCCTGTTGCATCTTTTTGCATTACGTAATTATGATTACATACTTCAGGAGTTGTACTTTGTTTTAAACCACATCCTGTACATTTTCCATTAACAAATGTATGACTTGCAGTTACTGTATATTTACATGTAGTACATGTTCCACTATGTGTTCCATTTCCATTATTTTTCCATGTTGTTATTTTATGATTTTCTGTTCTTCCAGTATAAGTTTCAGAACATCTAGTATAAGTGCATTTATATACAGGTGTATGTCCAGTTGATGTTATATTATATTTAAATACTGATGTTTCTTGACTATGATTTTGATACTGAGCACCACATTCTGTACATTTTCCACCGTTTTTATGTGTTCCACCTATATGTGGCTGTGTTATTGTATAATTACATATTCTACATCTTCCTGTATGTGTATTATCTTTATTATCTCTTGCAGATATCAATTCATGATCTTCTGAATCTCTTGATTCAGTTTCATTACATCTTGTACATTTATATACTCTAGAATGTGTTACAGCACTTCTTGTGTACTTTGATGTTCTTACTGAGAAATCATGTCCTAAAGCATCAATTGTATATGATTTTGAATAATCTTTTTCTCCACAATATTTACATTCAACAGATACACTTCCATCTTTTGTACATGTTGCAGAAGTTCTTTTAGTTACATATTCGTGTTTTGATAGTTTAGGTATTTCAACAATTTGATAAAATTTACAAATTGTACATTGTTGTCTTTTTTGTCCTGCTTCTTTGCAAGTAGGTTCTTTAATAATATTTACATCTACTTGTGCTTCTGAATTATGAGGACATACAATTCCACATTTACTACATGCAAATTTTCCATTATACATATCTACTTCAAAAGTATGATTCTCTCTGCCACTTGTTGTTGAATTACCACAAATTGTACATAATATTGCAACTTCATGAGTTTGATAATTTCCTGCTGTACGTCCATATCCATGAATTCTATATGCTGAAGTGCCATCTGCATTTTTATGAGTACATTCGCTTCTTCCACATTTTGTGCAAACTCCATCATCATATGTATGGGCAAGTTTAGCTATTTTTTCTATCCATGAACCTTTACAAATTGAACAAATTACTGTTGCTTCTCCTTCTGTTATACATGTAGGTTTTTTAGTTTGTTTAGAGCCAACTCCTGGGGAACATTTTTCCACTGTTCCTCCATGGCATAAGTCACATACTTTTGTATGTGTTTTACTATTTCCATTTGATATAATATTATCTGTAAATTTACAGCTTTCTGTTACTGCTGAAATTTTACATTTTGTACATGTTTTTTTATGTTTTGCCTGTCCCGATATACTTGTATATTTCCATACATGATTACATACAGTGCTATTTTCCTTTTTAGGATTATTTTCTTCTGTATCATCATTTGAATTTGAACTTGTACTTTGTAGTTTACCACACCATTTGCACTTTCCATTTGTGTATGCATGTGGTGCAACACTTCCTACTGTGTAGCCACATTCTCTACATTGTGCTGGTGTTTGGCAGGTCATCTCCTTGTAATTATGTCCTTGCATTTCTGTTATAATTTTATATTTGCTATCATCATCATAGCATGTTTTACATGTTTTTACCATTCTATGTCCTGTACTTGAGGCAGAGTCATACTTTACATCGTAATCATGATCTCTATCCTTTTGGTAACCGCAATTTGGGCATACTATACTCCAACACATTGATGATGATTTTGGAGTAGCTGGTCCTTCCATTTGAACTTTACAATATGGGCAAAGTCCTAAACTTGTATCAGCATTTGCTGTACTATGTAAAATTACATTTACAATTGCTATTAAAGTTATAATAATCAAAACTATCATTGGTATTAATAAAATTTTTTTATGTTTTGATTCCAAGATATAATTCTCCCCTTTCATTTTATATCTATGTTTGTGTAGTTTTTATGTAAAGCCTACGGGTATTATTTTACCATGTTTGGAATTATTTTGCAATACTTTATGTATATTTTTTATTGGTTTACGTGAAATTTGATTAAAAAAAGAGAGATTTTTAAAAATCTCTCTTAATATATTATATAAATACGTATTTTATGCTTTATAGTCTCTTATTTTTTTATAAGCATATATTGCTGATATTGCGCAAACAATAATAAAGAACATTACTGTTATATCTTCTGTTACACCAGTTTTTGGAAGTGTTTCACTGTTTGTACTTGTACTTGTATTTGTTGTTGGTTGAATAATTGTTGAATTTGCAGCCACTTGGTTAGCAGCTATTTGGTTAGCAATTATTTGATTTGCTATTATTTGATTAGCATCAGATTGTTGATTTATTCCTGTAATGTCTAAATCAATTGGATTATCTGCTGCATATACCTCTAATCCTATCATTCCAACAATTGCAATTATAACAACTGCAAAAATCACGATCATCATTTTCTTACTCTTTAACATATTTTTCTCTCCCTTTCCTTTTTCTTCTTTTGATACCTTAGTATATATTATTTATTGTTTTCTGCTTTTTTATACTATGTAATTCTAATTATATTCTTTAACAATTTTACTATTAATAATTATCATAGTCAAGTATTTTTTGTCATTTTTTGAAATTTTTTCATTATACATTAAATCTAAATAAAACAATGTCTCCATCCTGCATTATATATTCTTTTCCTTCTGATCTAACTAACCCTTTCTCCTTTGCAGCTATCATACTACCTTCTCTCATTAAATCGTCATAAGATACTATTTCTGCACGAATAAATCCTCTTTCTATATCGCTATGTATTTTTCCTGCTGCTTGTGGTGCTTTTGTTCCTTTTTTTATTGTCCACGCTCTAACTTCTGGTTCCCCTGCAGTTAAAAATGACATTAAACCTAGTAAATCATAGCTTGCTTTTACCACTTTATCTAAACCAGACTCTTCAATACCTAAAGCTTCTAGCATTTCTTTTTTATCATTTCCATCTAGACTTGCAAGTTCTTCTTCTATTTTTACACAAAGTGGAACAACTTCTGCATTTTCTTGCTTTGCGTACTCTACCACTTGCTTAATTGCCTCTATTTCAAAAGGTTTTTCCAACTGTTCTTCTGATACATTTGCTATATAAATTATTGGTTTCATTGTTAATAAAAATGTATCTTTTATTAATTCTTTTTCTTCATCATTAAGAGTAACTGTTCTTGCTGATTTTCCAGCTTCTAATGCAGATTTTATTTTTTCTAGTACATCTAATTCTAATTGACATTTTTTATCTGCTTTTAATTTTTTCTTTACACTATCTATTCTTTTATCTAGTGTTTCGATATCTGCAAATATTAATTCTAAATTAATTGTTTCTATATCTCTTATAGGATTTATGCTTCCATCAACATGTACAATATTAGGATCTTCAAAACATCTTACTACTTCACAAATAGCATCAACTTCTCTAATATGTGATAAAAACTTATTACCAAGTCCTTCTCCATTACTAGCTCCCTTAACTAATCCTGCTATATCAGTAAACTCATAAGTAGTAGGAATAACTCTCTCAGGATTATACATATTCTTTAAAACATCAATCCTCTCATCTGGTACAATTACTACTCCTACATTAGGATCAATCGTCGCAAAAGGATAATTAGCCATCAAAATACTCTTCTTAGTAATAGCATTAAATAGAGTACTCTTTCCTACATTAGGAAGACCTACTATACCTGCTGTTAAACTCATATATATCACTTCTTTCTTCCTAATTATTATATCAAAAAAAGCTATATATTACAATCTTAAAAATAGTAATTAAATATTATTTTTATTCACTTTCAGCCTATCGTCTTCCAGTGTTATTGCTAGCCAATACTTGTCTATCAATAATATATCAGCCATATCTATTATAAATAAGCATAAATACATACTAAAAACCATTGATTATGAAACTACAGGTTCATAATCACTTTAAAAGACCTAGGCTTTTAAAGCGATAAAAAAGCTATACATAAAGTATAACTCTTATTTATAACATAACCCCAGTACCAATACCAATAGGAATACCAATAATATAGAAGGCCAATATAATAATAAGCCATAAAACAGTAAAAGCTATCGCATAAGGTACCATCAAACTCATAGCATCAGATATCGTAATAACATCATTCTTTCTCTTATTATAAATATGTAAAAAGCCAATCAAAATAACAAAGTAACTAAATATCGGAGTAAGACCCTTAACACTACTATCCGCAGCCCTAAATACTGCTTCAGCAAACTCCGGAGTCATTGAACTTTGCATAAACATAGGTACAATAACTGGTGACATCATAGCCCACTTAGTCGATGCCATTGGTACAAAGAAAGTAGAAATAGCTACAACTAAGAAAGTAACAACAACTAGTAATAGACCAGTAAATTGAAATTTATTAATAAGTTCAGATAAAGAAGCCACAATAAATAAACCAATATTAGTTTCTTTAAATATCAAGCAAAACTGAGCCGCAAAGAAAATAAGAACAAGAAGAGAAGCAACATCTTTAAGATAATAACTCATGCCATCTACCAAATCCCTATTATCATCAATAGTACCAACTCTAATACCATATATTAAAGAACTAAATATAAGAATGAGAATATTGTAACCGAACCCTGATAAAAATAAGAACCCTCTCCAAATAACATATCAACATATTCATTCTGACTCAAATCAAGTAATAATCCCGAAAAAGGAAGCCCCTTAATAATACAATAAACAAGTAATAATAAAGCAATAAAAGTAGCCCCTAACGAAAGAATAACACCTTTTCTTTCTTTTTTACTAGGAACACCATCTTGTGAAGGCTCTTCATCATCAAAATAATACTTACCAAGTTTAGGAATAATAAATTTTTCCGTAACAACCATACCAACATAAGCAACAAGTATCATACTAATAGCGGTAAAAATAATATTACCATATAAATTAACATTATATGCCGAATCAAGTACCTTACTAGCCTTGCCAGAATATAAAGTGAGCATTGAATCAAGCCTATTAATAATAACATTAGCTCCATACCCAAAAGTAATACCAGAAAAAGCCGCACAAATACCCGCTGACGGATGTCTACCAAGATTCATAAATAATATTGCAGCAAGAGGAATAAGTATTACATATCCAACCTCATAAAACATTGAAAATATAATACCTAGTAATACCACAAGAAAAGTCAAAAACTTTCTAGGTACCTTCTCACTAATCATCTTAAATAAAGAATTAAGAAATCCTGACTTATAAGCAACTCCTACTCCAAGTAAACCAATAATCAAATTACCTAAAGGAGCAAAATTAAGAAAATTATTAAGCATATTACTAATCAAATATTGAAGACCAGTCCTATTAAACAAATTATTAATATTAACAACCTGACTATTCAAATCACCAGTAGCCTCATTAACAACATAATAACTAGTCTCTAAATTAAGAATACTACCAATACTACTAATAATCATAATACCAATAGTAAGTATCAAAAATACCAATGCTGGATG
>OLSL01003600.1_pt1 | contig 10767 bp, 12 predicted proteins | sample 1672511 | NCBI WGS metagenome assembly OLSL01 (sample SAMEA3136694, study PRJEB25190) | human gut metagenome | biome: human gut; feature: human-associated habitat; material: faeces | place: Austria | collected 2013
GTCCGCCAGGATCCCCTCCTTGTCTTCCTTTTCGTAGAGCCTCGCTCGACTCCGTTCCCTCGCTCGGGACGGTCGTTTATCGCACCGGCGATGGTCCAGTCCTGCCGCAGCACCCCCCAACCCCTGAAAACTTGAGAATGAAGAGGCCCGAAAAGAGCACGCCCGTGGAGCGCCGTCGTATGGCGGCATCTCGCGCGGCAGCATCTCGTACGACAGTGTCTCGCGCGGCAGCATCTCGCGCGGCGGCATTTCGCACAGCCTCTATGTAAACCGCTGTTGACATGGCGGCGATCCGCCTGGTCCAGTAGACCATGACGCCGTCGCACTCGCAGTGCATGCTTCTAGATGAACTTCTTAAAGTGCCCGGACGCGAAAAGGGCGGCCCGCACAACAGACCGCCCTTGAATGCGTGACTTTGCTCGAAGCTTTACTTCTTCAGCAGCATCTTGAACAAACGGCCGACCTGCACGACCGCGGTAGGAGCAAACGCAAGACCCACGATTTGCGCGAATTGCATACCCGTCAACGGCGCAACGGAAAACGCACTCTGCAAGAACGGGACGAACAGCACCAGCGAAAGAAGGACGAATCCACCGAGCCATGCCAGGGGAACCCACTTATTGGTGCAAAGTCCCAGTTTGAAAATGGACTCTTCGCCACGGCAGTTGAACCCATGGAACAGGCGCGCCAGCGCCAACGTGGCAAACGCCATCGTAGAAGCAAGAGCGGCACCGCCTGCAGAAAGCCCCAGATAGAACGCCGTCATCGATGCCGCAGCGATCAGAGCACCATGCCAAACCACCTTGCGTGCAAGCGGAGCGTCCAAAATGGACGACTTAGGGTCGCGCGGCTTCTGGTCGAGCAGGCCCTTGCGAGCGGGCTCAAGACCGAGCGCGATAGCGGGCAGGCTGTCCGTCAAAAGATTGATGAACAGCAGATGCACCGGCGCAAACGGCACAGGCAGAGCCGCAAGCGACGCGAACAAAACAGCCATGATGCCCGCCATGTTGCCCGAAAGCAGGAAATGAATGGACGCCTTGATGTTCGCGTAGATGCTTCGCCCGTTCACAACGGCCTTCACAATAGTGGCGAAATTATCATCCGCAAGCACCATGGAGGCGGCGTCCTTGCTGACCTCCGTGCCCGTGATGCCCATTGCCACGCCGACGTCCGCCTTCTTCAAAGCAGGAGCATCGTTCACGCCGTCGCCCGTCATGGAGACGATGCAGCCGCGACGCTGCCACGCCGAGACGATGCGAATCTTGTGCTCGGGAGAGACGCGCGCATACACCGAAACCTTGGGCAGCACCTCGTCGAGCTGCTCGTCGCTCATGGCGTCGAGCTCGGTTCCCTCAAGCGCGATATCGCCGTCTTCGAAAATGCCCACGGTGCGCCCGATAGCGGCGGCTGTCACTTTGTGGTCGCCCGTGATCATGATAGTGCGAATGCCGCCGCGCTTGGCATCGGCGACCGCCTGCGCGCTTTCCATACGCGGAGGGTCAACCATGGCGACAAGACCCACGAACGTGAAATCGCGTTCGTCATCAAGCGAGATATCGGCGCTTGGAACCGTGCGGTTCGCAAACGCAAGCACGCGCAGACCCTGCTTGGAGAAAGCGTCGTTCGCGGCAGCAATGTCCGCACGCATCTCGTCGGTCATCTCCACATCGCCCTCGTGCGTCATCATGCGCACACAACGCGCCAGCAAGACATCGGGAGCACCTTTGGTCAGCATGAGCAAAGAACCATCGAGCTCATGCACAGTGCTCATGAGCTTTCGGTCCGAATCGAACGCAAGCTCTGCAAGTCGCGGGTACTCAACACGCGCATCCTCTTCACGAAGACCGTGGGCATCGCCCCAATCAACCAAGGCGATTTCGGTCGGGTCGCCCACAGCGGCACCGGTTTCTTCGTCCGTTGTGGCGTCGCTTGCCAGAAGGCCCACGCGAACCAAACGAAGCATGACCGGATCGTCCGTCGAGGCATCGGCAGCTTCAACGACGTCGCCATCCGCCCACGCCTTGACAACCGTCATTTTATTCTGCGTGAGCGTACCCGTCTTGTCGGAGCAGATAACGCGCACCGATCCGAGGCTTTCCACGGCCTTGAGATCTTTGATGATGGCGTTTTCCCTGGCCATCTTCTGCGTGCCCATCGCCAAGACAATCGTAACGATGGAGCTGAGCGCCTCGGGAATGGCCGCAACGGCAAGCGCCACAGCGAACAGCAGAGAGTCCATGACCGGCATATGGCTACGGAACACCGACAGCGCGAACACCAGAACGCACACGGCCAAAACCGCTACGGCAAGCTTCTTCGAGAAATCGTCCAGGTTCTGCTGCAGCGGCGTTTTGCGCTGTTGGGTCTGGTTCATCAGATGAGCAATATGCCCAATCTCGGTTTGCATGCCCGTCCCCGTAACCAGCATCACGCCGCGGCCATACGTCACCAGCGAACCGGAAAACGCCATGTTCGCCTGGTCGCCCAAAGCCACTGAGGTGCCTTCGAGGGCGTCGACGCTTTTCTCAACAGCCTCGGATTCACCCGTCAGTGAGCTTTCGTTCACTTTAAGGGAATAGCTTTCGATCAATCTGCCGTCGGCAACCACCATGTCGCCCGCTTCCAGAAAGACAATATCTCCGGGAACGACATTCGGACCTGCGATTTCTTCGCGCACGCCGTTGCGCAAGACCTTGGCAACCGGCGCCGACATGCTCTTGAGCGCATCGAGCGACTTTTCTGCCTTCACATACTGCACCGTGCCAAGAATCGCGTTCAGAATCAGCACTGCAATGATGACCGCCGTGCTTTCCACATCTCCCGTCAGCATTGAAATGCCCGCCGCGATGATAAGAATCACCACAAGCAGATCTTTGAATTGGTCCAAAAAGACCATTGCAACGCTTTTCTTCTTGCCCTCTGCAAGCTGGTTGGGGCCATGCGCCTCAAGGCGCTCCTTCGCTTGCTCGTCGGACAGACCGTCCGCAGAGGCATCGAGGCGCGAAAGAGCCTCGGATGCCGTCATGCGGTAATACGGCTCAGCCATAACTTCCCCTTTCTCTCTTTCCCACGCCGAGCAGTGTAACGAGGAAAGAAAGACGCATCCCTGGAAAGCATCAACCGTTTCCGACATGAAAGAATGACGCGTGCGGCTTGCCTTTACTGCACCGGAGTGCGCCACGCGCAAGGGTCGGGTGCCGCGCCGGCGCGAATACCCTCGATGATCACGAAGAGACCGTTTTCAAAAGAGCGTTCAGAATAGCCCGCTTTGACCGTACGGCGCCACCGTTCGTTAGGGCGCACAATCCGCGTCGTAGGAGCGCGATGCCCCGTAAGCATTCCTGGAACGCGCGACTCGGTGGCAAAACGGGTTCCGTCGCCTGCTCCATGGACATTGGGGTCGGGCGCCGGCGGCTCCTCCCCTTTCTCAACGCGCTGGAACGACCTGAGGCAGAAGCCCGCAAAAAACGCGTCGGCAATGCTTAGCAGCTGAACGGCAATCTCTTCAGGCATTCCCTGGGCAAGATATATCGCCCGCAGGCGCATCATATACAGCTCAAGCCCGTCGGAAATGCACGGGTTGTTCATAAGCTCGGCAAAATGAGGGTGCTCGACGCACGCCTTGCGAAGCGAGTGCATGGTGCGAAGCAACGTTTCGCCCCACTGCTCGCCGCGAACCGCGCGTGTATCCACGCGTTCGAGGAAACGCGCCATGACTTCGTTGAGAAGCATCTCGCGCGAAGGAACGTAACCGTACACCGCCATGGCCGTAACGCCCAGCTTCGAGCCAAGCGCCCGCATGGAGCAGGCATCCACGCCGTCGGCATCGATGATGGCGTATGCCGCCGCAATGACCTCAGCCTTGGTAAGCGTACCCCGTTTTCTCTTCTGCTCGGCCATCTGTATTCCTCCTTTACGATACCACCCATATGGTACCGTAGTTTATTTACAGCGTATAGATATAAAAAGTCGCAGGTCATAAAAAGAGGGTCCGTAGACCCTCTTGCTTCGCGAGGCGCATAACGTCAGCAGAACGCCCTTTTGACCGACGCTCCCCTAACGCCTTTGAATCTTTCGAATCGTGCGGAAAAGGAGGAAGAAAACGCCAATGTAGGAAGCGAACGTAAGGGCAAACATGATTGTCGCGAAAGGCTGAATATCCGCGAACATAAGCACCTGACTCATAATCTGCAAAAACGATGCGAAAGCTGCGGCGAACATGACATACGAAAGGCTCGCCCCAATGGCAAGGCGCTCTTTTTCCTGACGCTTCTTGGCGCGTTCCTCTTTTCGTGCATTCCCGTTTTTCTTGGAAGGATGCGCCTTTGTGGATGCGGGCTTTTGTTTGATGACAAGCCCGAGCCATTTGCCCCGACCGAATTGTATGCCGCATACGATGAAAAACACGCACAGCGCAACCAGCACCGCGAACATGACTATGCCGACGAAATCCATATCTCCTTCTTTCCCTTCATTTCAAGCGCATGCAGCGCCATATTCTGCAACGCATCATTGTAACGAAGAACCGCGCCATGGATGAAAAAGCTAGGCGGCGCCTTCGTAAATCGCCTTCACGACGTACTCCACATTGCCCTCGGCGCCCTTGATCGGACTTTCGACGACCCCCTCGATACGAAAGCCCCGCGCGGCAAACGCCTCTTTCACCTCTTCCACAACGCGACGACGCACCGCCTCGTCGCGAACGATACCGCGATCCGTTTCGTCGTGCGCGCTTTCGAATTGGGGCTTGATGAGCGCCAGCACCACGCTTCCCCGCGCGCAAAGTGCCGCAAACACGGGAGCAAGCCCCGCCAACCCTATAAACGACAGATCGGCCACCAAAACATCGAACGGAGCGCCGAGCTCTTCGGGAGAGGCTGTCTTGATGTTCGTGCGTTCGAACACCGAAACGCGCGGGTCTTCCCTCAGCTTCCAGGCAAGCTGTCCGTAGTTCACGTCGACGCATGCAACGCTTGCCGCTCCCGCCTGAAGCAGGCAATCGGTGAACCCGCCCGTCGAGCTTCCAATGTCGATGCAACGCGCCCCTTCGACATTCTGTCCGAAGGCATCAATGGCCCCTTGCAGCTTATGTCCGCCGCGGCTGACGAACGCGCGCCTGTTTTTCACGAAGATATCGGCGTCCTGTCTCACTTTCACAGCCGCGCTCATGGGATACACGTCGTCGACCCTCACTTCATGGGCCAATACGGCACGCAAAGCCTCCCCCCGATCGGAGAAATACCCGCGATCGACGAGCAGGTCGTCCAGACGCATCTTTTTCGGTTTGGTTTTGCACTCGGTATTTCGTCCCAAAGAGGATGAGGAGTTCGCCTCATTCCTCGACGCATCTTGGGCCGCGGCGGCAGGGAACTCGCTGTTCGAAGAACCGCACTGCATTGAGGCAGCGCGGTCGCAACGCCCAGAGTCCACTTCGCTGATTTCGCAATTCGGCACAACGAACCTTTCTTCATAATGACGGAAGGGAGACCACGCGCTTCGAAGAAGCCCTGTACGCAGGCTTGCGACGCATGCCGGCCAATCAAGCGCGCTGCACAACCTCCTGAAAAAACTTTGCTTTTTTTCTTTCCTACGATGTCAAGAAACGCATCGCTCGTTCGTATTGTAAGCGAGCAACGTTGCAAAGGATACCGAATGAAACCGAAGGAGGGCGCCATGCACATGAACGAACAATGCGGCGCACGCGCCGTCGCACCTCGATATCGCGCTGCGCACATCGACCCCGAAACTGAAGCACGACGCCTCGTATCCACATACTCAAACCTGATCTTGCGTCTCAGCTTTACCTATCTGAAATCTACCCATGATGCGCAGGATATCTGCCATAGCGTCCTGATGAAGCTCATCGAACGCCAGAAGGCATTCCAGGACCTGGAGCATGAGAAAGCCTGGGTAGTGCGAACCACGGCAAACGCCTGCAAAGACGCACTGCGCAATGCTTACCGCCGCACATCGACCCCGCTTGAAGCTGCCGACGCCTGCCGTGCGCCCGAAGAACCCGAAGGAAGCGCCGTCTTGGACGCGGTGATGGAGCTCGACGAGAAATATCGCGAAGCAATCTACCTGCACTATTGCGAAGGGTATTCCATTGCCGAAATTGCCGCCATAACGAACCGCACCGTGTCTGCGGTGGCGGCGCATCTGAGCCGCGGCCGCACGAAATTGCGCACGGCGCTTGGAGAAAAGGTCGGCGAGCTCGGTTCCAATCAGAACGAAAACACAGTCGGCGAAGACAGCCTCGCGGCAGGAAGAAAGCATGCGCCACGTGCGCCTGACGACCGCAAAAGCGCCGGCAAGGCATCGAAGCACGACTTCAACCGTCGCGAGCGACAAAACGCCATCGCTTCGACGTCAATCGCAGGCTTGAGCCAAACCCTCCGTCGGTAAAACGCGCCCGACGCATCCTCTTACATCCGACCTACGTCTCCTTGGAGGTCATCATGAATAGAACGTACCGTCAAGCCCTTGACGCCATGGCCTTTCCCGAAGAAACCGCCGAACGCATGACGAACGACCTGGCCCGCGCCATCGCCGAACGCCAGAAAAGCGCAGCATGCGAAACGACTACCGCTGCCTGCAAACCCGTCGCCTCGCAGGCACCTGGGACCTCAAGTTCGAAATGAACTACGATGACACGACCATCGACCTTCCCGCCGGCTTCTCCGTCGATTACAACGGTCTGAGCGCCGATGTCGAATCGGTGGCCATCTCCCCCATCGGCATCACCGTCGACTTCACGGCGCATGATGTCATGAACTGGCAGGACCAGGGCGACGGCAAGATGTCCGACCACAACCAGTCCGAAATAGACCGCATTCTGAATCTGCCCATCCTGATTTCCCTGGCAGACGGTACCGTGCTCGATGCGACCGAAAGCGGATCGGCCAGCACGACGAACGACGACGGAACCACGAGCGTTCATAAGACCTACGTGTTCGACGTCTTCACCAACCCCGAAGAGGTGGAAAGCGTCACCATCGCGGGCACCGAGGTCTGGCCGCGTTAACGACGCCCGACACGCCGAGCGACACTGGTACAACAACGTCTTGACGCACATACAAAAGGCGACGGATTCGTTTCCGTCGCCTTTTTCGTTTCGTTATATCGCCACGACCCGCATGGTACCGAAGCGGCCCTTCCTACGCCTGCGCCTTTTTCATGTCCGCGAGTTTCTCGCGAATGCGGTTCGCCATGCTCTCGGCGTCGAGGCCGACCTCTTTGTGCAAAAGCGCCACCTTGCCCTGGCTGACGAAGCGGTCGGGAATGCCGAACGTCAGCACGGGCGGTACCTTCGCGGGCGGATTGGCCGCCAGCGCCTCGAGGATCCCCTCGCCGATGCCGCCTTCGACCACGCCCTCTTCGGCCGTGGCCACCAGCAGGCACTGCTCGGCGGCGGCGCGTACCGCGTCTTCGTCGAACGGCTTAATCCAACGCATATCGACCACGCGAACCGAGACGCCTTCTTCGGCCAAAATATCGGCCGCGCCTTCTGCTTCTTGCACCATACGCCCGAAGGCGAGAATGGCCACATCGCTTCCTTCGCGCGTCGTACGCGATTTGCCCACTTCGAGCACCTGCGGCTCCTCGGGCAGTTCGACCCCGGTAACGCAAGGTGACAGGCCCGTGCAACGAAAGCGCCGTGTGCAGCATGTGTACCAGCTCGGCCTCGTCGGAAGGCGCCATGATCTTCATATGCGGAATCATGCGCGTATAGGCGATGTCGAACACGCCGTGATGCGTCGGACCATCGTCACCGACAAGCCCCGCACGATCAAGGCAGAACACCACGTCAAGATTGGGCAACGCATTGTTGATGACCATCTGGTCGACCGCACGCTGCATAAACGTGGAATAGATTGCCACGACGGGCTTCTTGCCGCCGATTGCGAGGCCGCTTGCAAGAGCGACCGCATGCTCTTCGGCGATACCCGTGTCAATGAAGCGCTTCGGGAACCTTTCGGCGAATTCGTTCAGACCCGTGCCGTCTTTCATGGCGGCGGTGATAGCCACAATATCCTCGTTGGCGGCGGCTTCGCGCACGAGGGCCTTGCCGAACACGCTCGTGTACTTGGGAGCGCTCGAAGACGACTTCTTCACTTCGCCCGTGGCAAGGTCGAACGGCCCGACGCCGTGGAATACGTCCGGGCGCTGCTCGGCCGGAGCATAGCCCATGCCCTTCTTAGTGACCACGTGCATGAGCACAGGAACCTCGGCATCGAGTACCACGCGCAATGTATGCTTGAGCGCTGCGATATCGTGGCCGGGGACGGGCGCCGTGCAGAGAAAGCCCAGCTTCTCGAAAATCATCTCTCCGGGAATGATCATCTGTTTGATCGAATCTTTCACGTTGCGTCCGAAATCGACCAGACCATGACCCCAGTCCCCCTTGGCCTCCAACGCGCTTTGAAGACCGTCGCGAGCTTGGGTGTATTCGCGCGATGCGCGCTTATGCCCGAGATAGGTGGCAAGCGCCCCGACATTGCGCGAGATGGACATCTCGTTGTCGTTCAGAATCACCACCATGGGCGTCTGCAGCTGTCCGGCATGATTGAGCGCCTCAAACGCCATGCCACCCGAAAGAGCCGCATCGCCAATGATCGTGACGATCTTTTCATCGCCACCGCGCAAGTCGCGCGCCATGGCAAGACCGAGCGCCACCGACACTGAATCGGACGCATGGCCCGAAGGATGCACGTCGTAAGGACTTTCGGCGGCCTTGGGAAAACCAGACATGCCCTTGTATTGGCGCAAGGTGTCGAAAATGCCGAGACGACCCGTGAGCAGCTTGTGGGCATATGACTGGTGACCCACATCGAACAGAAGCTTGTCATGGGGGCAATCGAGCAAACTATGGCATGCCAGCGTAAGCTCGACCACGCCGAGGCTCGGGGCGACATGCCCACCATTCTTGGAAGTGGTCAAAAGGATCTGTTCGCGAATCTCGGAGGCAAGAATGCCAAGCTCCTCATCGGTAAGGAGCTTGAGATCAGCAGGAGATGAAATCATGTCAAGAATACGGTGCTCCATAGACCTTGCCTTTGTTGCGGGTTGTCAAACGGGTGCGATACGAATCGCACCCGCACGCTATACCTGTTTGTCGACGTTTCCAGAATCGTCCTCTTCGATGACCTCGAGAAGCTCCGTAGCCATCATGCCAAGCTTCACTGCTTCATCGTAGAGGTCGAGTGCCTTGTCCAAGGCTATATCGTCTCCGCGCACCTGAGATGCAATTTCCTCTAGGCGGCTGCGAATTTCCGTAAAACTCCTATCGGATGCCACGTCCATGCTTGGACCTATTCAGCGACCGTCGAAGGATCGGCGGAATCCGTCTGCAAAGTCGCATTCAGCTCACTGCAGTCCTCGGCCGAAATGGCATCTTCCGTCGAAGCCTGGTCGCGTTCATCCTTAAAGCCTTCTACGGCAGCCTCTTCTTCTGCGAAAGACGCAGGGGCTTCCTGCTGGGCCGCAGGGTCGGATTGCTCCTCGCCCTTGGCTTCTTCCTCGCAGTCCTGCTGGTCTTCGCCATCCAGCTTGCGCGCAAGACGACCCAGGACGCCGTTGACGAATCGATGAGAATCGTCTTCGCCGCCGAATTCCTTGGCAAGCTCGACCGCCTCGTTGATAGAAACCGAAACGGGCACGTCTTCAACGTATTTCAGCTCGAACACGGCAAGACGCAGCAAGCAGCGGTCAACCACGGGCATGCGGTCGATCGCCCAATTTCGTGAACACATGCTGATAGTACGGTCAAGCTCCGCGCTATGGGAGGCAACGCCGAAGATGAGCATGCGCGCATAATCGCCCATGCCTGCATCTTCGGGAACAAGACCTTCCTCCACAACGATGTCGGCCGGTTTATCAAGCAGCTCGCTCTGATACAGAACCTGCAGCGCGCAACGGCGCGCCAAAGAGCGTTCGTGTCGTTTCATCTAACCCCTCAATCAAATGTATTAAGCCGAAAAGCGAATACCGTCGACATACACGTCCACCGATGACACTTTGAAGCCGACCTGGGTGACAACGGCGTCGGCGACACCCTGGCGGACATCGAACGCGATGGCAGGAATGGGCCTGCCGTAGAAAACGTCGATATGCACGGCGATATCCACGCCTTCGGTTTCGTTCATGCTGACTTCGATACCCTGGCTTGCCGCGTTGGACACGAAACGCGAACGGATGCCGGAAAACGTGGAGGCACCCACGCTCGCAACGCCCTCGACTTCTTTAGCGGCGATGGCCACGATAGTTTCCATAACGCCAGGGGCAAGACCCAAGCCGTCGACATACAATTCTTCGCTCATGACGGTCCTTTCGGCTCGTTGTTGAATAAGCATCCTATCATTCTACCCCAAACATGGGCGGCATCCGAAACCCATCTTGGTTCCACGGAATATACGAAACGCGCTGCGAATCCCAAGTTGCAAACCGTTTCGGGACCGCAAGCAGCCCACGAGCCGGAAATCGGCCTTGACCTCCCAAGCAAGCGCAACGACCGTGCCTGTTCGTGCAATAGAGGCCGAAAGCACGACCCGCTTCCGAACCGCGGGTCGCCCGCGGGCCGCAGTTCGCTTCGGAACCGCAGGCACCCTTAGGCCGCGAACCGGCCTCGGTCTCCCGCGCAAGCGGCCCCGATTCCCCGCGCAAGCGGCCCGGCGGCCGGAAATCCATGCTATCTCGTCCGTTTGCGCAGGCGAAATGCACGTAACGCCTAAATAGTATGGATGAAGCGCCCCTTCTTTTTCGCAACGA
>OLSL01003607.1_pt1 | contig 10752 bp, 11 predicted proteins | sample 1672511 | NCBI WGS metagenome assembly OLSL01 (sample SAMEA3136694, study PRJEB25190) | human gut metagenome | biome: human gut; feature: human-associated habitat; material: faeces | place: Austria | collected 2013
ATAAAAACACCCCAAAAGTTAGATTTTTTCTGTCTAACTTTTGGGGTGCAGTTCATTTCGGCTCTTTTTATTTATAATTTTTATAACTTGCCCAAGCCACATCTATAGATAAGGTCTCAGCATCTGTGTATGATCCTCTATAACTATTCCAAACTAGACCGCTACTCGAACCTGTTGCCTGGGTAACTGGGGCTTGGTCGTAGATAGTAAGCCCATAGTATGCAATAATACTATTTAACTTAGAAGCATAAAGACTATCTGTAGCATAGGTTCCTGTGAGTGTCTGAGTAGCATCCGCATAGCTGCTTGTATTTGATTTCCAAGTACCTGAATAAGTGGATGACGTCATTAAAGCAGCATAATCTGCTAGGGAATCACTCAGACTTCCATATGAACGGAAGGGCTCGTCAATCTCGTAAGTATTTCCTGTACCGTCATCTTCCCAAGTACGCATTGTAACAGAGTTCCCATTATAAGAACCCTTAATACCAAAGAAGTTGTAATAAGGAGCTTGACTCAAGCCTGACTGACCTGAATTTGATTCCAAAATAGCTTGAGCAATTAAAACAGAGGCATAGATATTGTAATCTTGACCAATCTGTCTCGCAGTCTCTCCGATACTATCAATAAAAGCCGTCGTAGTTTGATTGTAGGAAGCTTCAGCTTTAGCAGTAACACTGTTATCATTTTTTCTATCTGTTGTAAATGCCAACACCAAAAAAAGTGAACAAAAAAAAGCCCCCACTATAAAAACAAAATACTTCTTTAAAAGACGACACATACAACCCTTCCTTCATAAAAAATTAATCATAATGTTTTAATACTAATCCATCAAAAAAACTAACATCCCGCAATCTTCTTACCTAGTTTTTGCTGAGAATTAAGGCATAAGTCACCTTTACATCGTATTTATAATAAGCTATAATATAGCTAACTTTTTAGGAGATGACTTAATGAAAATAAAAGAATTCTTACCTGGAATAAGTATTTCAATACTTATATCACTCATAGCTTGGTATCTTGGAAACTTATTTCCTATTATTGGTGGGCCCGTCATTGGACTTTTTATCGGACTCTTATTAGCTAGTCTACTTATAAATCAAAAAAGATTTATAATAGGGATGCAATTCACATCGAAAAAAGTATTGCAATACGCAGTTGTTCTTCTGGGATTTGGATTAAATCTTTCTCAAGTCTTCAACGTTGGTTTAACATCTCTACCCATTATTTTAACTACTATTGCTACGGCACTGATTACTGCTTATGTCATCCACAAGCTATTTAAATTAGATAGTGAAATCGTAACTTTAGTAGGAGTAGGATCATCTATCTGCGGTGGTTCTGCTATTGCAGCCACTGCGCCTGTTATCAAGGCCAAAGATGAGTCCATTGCAACTGCAATCTCTGTTATTTTCTTTTTCAACATTTTGGCAGCTCTACTTTTTCCTCACTTAGGCTCTTGGTTAGGCCTCAGTAATCAGGGCTTTGCTATATTTGCTGGAACAGCTGTTAATGATACATCCTCTGTAACTGCTACCGCTAGTTCATGGGATAGCTTACATGGAACATCCATCCTAGAGCAGGCAACGATTGTCAAACTAACAAGGACACTTGCTATTATTCCTATTACTCTAGGACTCTCTATTTGGCAGTCAAAAAAAGATAATACAAAGGAAAGGTTTTCTCTGACCAAAGCAATTCCAAACTTTATCCTTTGGTTCCTGTTGGCTTCACTCATTACAACCGTAGCAATGTCTATGGGGGTCCCAGCAGCTATCTTTGCTCCTTTAAAAGACCTTTCAAAATTCATGATTATCATGGCCATGACAGCTATCGGTTACCAAACAAATCTCAAAAAACTAATTACTAAGGGAGGTTCTGCTCTATTAGTGGGAGGGCTTTGTTGGCTATTAATTAGTATCGTTTCACTCCTCATGCAAAAACTATTAGGATTTTGGTAAAATAAATAGAAAACTCACAAACTTACTTAGTTTGTGAGTTTTTTTATTGTGTAGTTATTTTTTATATTCAAAGATATAGGTTTGAATAACCTTATCTCCCTCATTTGTCACTCTCAAGTCAACATCATAGTTATTAATTTCACCACTTATGTCTTGAACCTTATAAACACCATCCTTCTTTACTGAGGAAGGAGATACTTGACCAGAATAATGGTTTACTTCAAGAACTGAAGTGCTCTCTGGAGATAAGGAAATGAAACCATTTAAAGAATAAAAACCATAAAAAATAAAATCTAGAAGGCTCAGTGAAGCAAGGCTCCCAAAATAATACTTAAAAAAAGCCCCCGATTTCAACCTCTGTTTAATCACTTAGTTATTATCTTCCTTTAACTTAACATTATTTTTATTAGAATATCTTTAAATTTTATTTTACACATATTGGGGAATTTTGTCAAATTATTTGATATTTAAAACATAAACTAAATTTCTTGACATATCAAAAGCCGTTAGCAATCTAACGGCAATTTTTTATATCTGAGATAACGTATTCAAGACGGTTATAAAGACCAAGCAATAAGTCATAACTTCGATTTTCGTTTTCTTTCAAAACAGAATAGACTGTTGTACCGTAACTAAATTCAAAGAAGTCATCTAATTCTTTGAGCCAGTCATCAATAACCCCTAAATTTTGATCGATAATAGCAAATAAACTTGGCTGATACCAGATTGTACCTTCGATATAAAGGTTTTTGTCAGATAATTTAGATAGTGATACTTTTAAGTCAGCAAGCTCACGTTTAGCAAGATTGGGATCAATCTTGAGATCGAAAAGCAAGCGTGCATCATGATTAAGAATATTGAGTTCTGCTTGAAGCAGTTGAATATAGTGTATCGCTACTAAATACTGGTTCATAGGTCTCTCCTGATCTTATGAAAATCGTAATATTATTGTACCACTAAAGAATGAAAAAATGTAGTAATTATTTAATTTTTTACAGGATTTTTTTAGAAAAAATACCATGCTTTAAATTTCTATTTAAAAATAATGACACTAGCGATTTTCTAAGAGTTTAAGAAATGAAAGATTTTTTTAGAAATATTTTTATATTGAAAGTTTTATTTTAAAATAATTACACTATCTGTTTTTCTAATACTATAAAAAATAATAATTTTCAAAAAATAAAAAAACACTCAAATGAGTGATTTAATACTCTTAGTGACTGACCATTTCTTGTGCAATTTCAAAGCCGCTAAGTTTTCCAGGGTAGTAAGTTGGCCAGTTGTCCATTTCTTTTAGAATTTCTTCTTGGCTACTATTACCAAAGAAAATGTGAAAATGTGCTGATCTTGTTGGATCTATTTGATGATCAGAGAATTGGACATACTGGTAAGGATTATCTGCCGCTTGACTGTCAGTTGCCGTAAAGAGATAACGAACACCCTTTTTACCAGAAGAATAGGTCAAAATCTTATAACCATCATAACGATAAGTGTGTGTCACACTGCTTCCATCAGTCTTAGTGAAAGTCATGGTCATCTTTTTCCCATCAATGACAATTTTAGAAACATCTGTTTGATAACCCTTAGTATAGTATTCTTTGTACTCTTGTGCTGTTTTATCCTTATTCAGCAGAGATTTGTATTCAAATACTTGATCTAATGTTCCATCTTGAAGGAAGGGATAAACCGATTGCCACTCACCTGACCAATCTGACAGTTCTCTGTCTTTAACATCTTTGTCATCAAAGTAACCATTTTGAACAGTTTTCTTATCATTGCTTCTATCTTCAGGTTGAATATCTTTACCTTCAACATCTGTTGTCAAACGAAGACTTTTTAGATTTTCAGTCATAACACTGACATAATCTTCACCTTTTTTCAATTGATCCGTAGTTAGGGATTCAATAGGGTTTAAAACTGCTGTCTTAACTCCTACTTCATTGGCTAAGGTTTTAGCAATACTACTAGAAGCATTCTCTTCAAAGTAGATATACTTAATATCATATTCCGAAACATACTTAGAAAGGCTAGCGATACGTTTTGCAGATGGATCAGATTCAGCTGAAACACCTGAAATTGGTACTTGGGTTAAACCATAATCTAAGGCAAGGTAGGCAAAGGCTGAGTGCTGTGTAACAAAACTCTTCTGTTTTGCCTGACTAAACGCTTCTGTATATTCCTTATCCAAAGCTTGTAATTTTTTTAGATATTTTTCTGCGTTGGTCGTAAATACCGCTTTTTTATCTGGATGTTGAGCAATCAAACCATCTCTAATAGTTTTCACTAATTTTTGAGAACGTTTTGGTGAGAGCCAAACATGGGGATCGTACTCATGGTAATGTTCTTCACCACCGTGATCGTGATCTTCTTCCTCTGTACCAGGCAAAAGAATCATTCCTTTACTTGCCTTAATGACTTTGGTATGTTTGGTGTTAATGTTTTTTTCAACCTTTGGAACCCATGTTTCCATATTCTCATTCAGGTAGACAAAAGTGTCAGCCTTCTCAATATCAGCAACATTCTTAGTAGAAGGCTGAAAATCATGGACCTCACTACCTGCAGGGATAAGATAAGACACCTCCCCCTCATCTCCAACAACCTGTTTGGTGAATTCATAAACAGGGTAGAAGCTCGTTACAACCTTCAAATCACCATTTCCCTTTGAATCGTGTTGACTAGTCGTATAATAAATACCTACACCAGCTGCTAGAACAACAGCTGCTAATCCTGCTAGGCCAAAAATGCGTTTCTTTTTCATGATATTCCTTTCAAAATACTTAACCAGTTAATAGTTTGCTGGTTAAGTATATCACACTAATTTTATTTTGCAAGTCCCTAAATAAAAAAATGAAATATTTCGAAGAGAAAAAATGATTCGATATACTGGAAGTATCATTTTGAAAGTAGGTTACACATGTTTCGAAAACTAACCCTATACATTTTTCTATTTTGTCAGCCATCGGCCTTGACCTATGATACACAATCATATACTTCTGTCGCTTTGTCTGGCTCGGCTTATGGAATTATTGGGCTATCAACTCTTATTGCTCTCTGCTATATCATTCCAGCAATATTTCTGATTCAGTTCTTAGGCAGGAAATGTCAGGTGAAACCACTTGTTCTCGTATTTGCTCTAATTGGCGGATTCTTTATTACAGGTTGGTTGGCAGGTTATGCTAATACTTTTTTCCATGAATGGGTGACTGCCCGTCTTTCTTCAAAGAATTTCTTCTACCGATTTGAGGATGCTATAATGGCACCACTGGTTGAGGAACCTCTCAAACTAGCAGCATTTATCTTTGCTGTCTATGTGGTTCCAACAAAAAGTTACAAAGGGCTCTTACTCGTTGCTATTACAGCAGGTCAGGGCTTCCAGATTAGTGAAGACTTCTCCTATATTCTTTCAGATTTGCCTGATGGTTTTTCTTATACAATCTCAGGAATTCTTGGTCGAACTATTGGTGCTGTATCGTCTCACTGGCTTTACACATCCTTCCTCGCTATGGGGCTAGTCCTGATATGGCGTTCACGTCAAAAACTCATTAGTTCTAAATACAGTCTTATTGATATTTTATGCTTGTGGTGCTTTTGCAGCACACTTGCTTGAAATTTACCTCTTCGAAATTTAGAAAGCGATTTGCCATGGGCATCAGGTCTTCTTATTTCACTCAATTTTTTCTTCCTCATTACACTTTATCAGATCCTCTCGAAACTGGATGAAGAAAACAAGTAATGTTAAACTACGAAAAAAAACTTTCCAATTTTATGGAAAGGCTTTTTTGATGACTTTAATCACTCATAGAAAAACGATTGGTCATCAGATTACTAGCATCATCTAAGACTTTTGCCAATAGTTTATCTGTTCAAGTATTCATAGATATCTGAAACGGTGTCCCCTCCTGTAGAGAGATCAAACTCAGGGGGCAGAGAGTAACTCAATCATCGAGATCATAACACTTGCTCGAGCTTGCGCATTACTTCCTAAATCAGAATTATCAAAACGCATCCCATCAAAGATGCCTTCAAAATCATCTTTAGCTTCAAACGCAATTTGCTGATTAAAATGGCCAAATGTATCTGAAATCATTGGAATGTTAAATCGTTCTTCATGAATGGTAGCTTCCCAATCTTTAAAAAATTCCTTAGGCTGGATGGCATAACCGAGCTTTTGTTTCATATAGTCTAAGGCTCTTACAGGATCTTGACCATAAACATTTTCCCAAGTGTCTCCTCGTAAAACTTCTCCCAACCATTGTGTGGCCTTTTCTGATAAATATTTATAAAATAGTAAGCCAAAAATGTAGTCTTTATAGGCGGTTAAACCAATCTGTCCTCGGGTTTTATTTAAGAGGGCCCACATTTTATTTTTTGTTCATTTGATAATGCCATTTTATTCGCTTCTTATTTCTTGCGAGTATTTTTAATTTTTTATAGTGAATTGAAGAAGCTCATTAATGCAGTCTCAAATTCTGAGGCTCCAAAAAAGCTTAAATTTTTCTCTGCTTCAATTTCTGAAAATTTATTTTTAGGAACCCCAATGTGATATAAGAATTCTTCGCATATTTCACGATCAGTACAGTCAGTAATTTTTTTAGGAATATAATTTCCGTTACTGTAATACATAAATGGACCTCCTTTGTATAAACACTAAATAAACGTCCTTTCGTTTTTGTGTCTTCCTAGACAGATTATAACACACAATTTTCTGTCCACTTTTATAGTATAGCTCTAATAACAAATACATTGATATTTCAAACAGTATAACAAACTGAATAGTTCCATGGCAATTATTTGGTTACGACTATAAAAATCAAGACTTGGCTAGGATAATTGATCTTTCAAAAGAACTGTTTATTTCTAAAGTGGGAATGGGAGACATACTCATACTTGATTCTTTCAATAAATATTTAGAAACACTTCCAAGGGATAGAAACTATCCTTCAACACCATTTGACAAACTTCCAAAAAATAGCCTCAGTTGAAGCAACTGTGACTAAAAACCAAAAATTTGTCACTCTTTCTACTATAGTAAAGGATTGTTTAGGCTATCTTCCAAATTGTACAGCATAACAAATTCCATTGGTTGCCAAGAAAACTGTCCCTCGCAGTAGTGCTCCAAAGGTTTTTTAAATCATTTTGTGAATTTCGTTAATGAAAAACTCTAAAATTTTACTGACAGAAAACTAGTCAGTAAATTAACTCACAAAAAAAGCCGTCAGTTTACTGACAGCTTTTTTATTATCTTTATTATCCTTTAGATTTTACAATTGCAAGTAAAATTGCACCTGTTACGAACAGAACACTTCCAATTCCAACATAAACCAATTCTTTTTTGGTTTTCTTTTCACCAAGGAAGAGAATTCCTCCAATAGTTGAAATGATAACACCTAATTGTGCGAATGAAAAGGCAATTGCGTTACCAGCAGCGCTTGCAGCCATAAGCATAAAGATATTACCTACACCAAACATTACTCCATCAATTATATTTCGATAAACATATTTTTCCATTTTAATTTTGAAACGACCCATCACAAGTGCTCCAAAGATCATTCCAACTGACATTGGCAAGATAATTGTCAGTGTATCAAAATGAACATTGAACCAAAGTACTGCTAAGTTATTAAAAAGAATAACATAGAGAACATATCCCAAAGTTGAGTAAGTTAAAGCAATCAATCCTTTAGTATAATTATGTCCTTCTTTAACAACTGCATTTTCTGGGTCACGTTTAGCTGAGAAATAGAACCCAACTACCAAAAGAGCCATCGCAATAAATCCGATAATAAATTGAATTTGTTTTGTCCATTCGTGGAAAGCAAAAACCCCAAGCAATACACCAAATACTAATTGACTTCCTGCTGAAAGTGGACTCGCTACTGAAACACCCATGTATTTCATTGAATTAAACTGACCAAATTGTCCAATTACCCAAAACAATCCACCAATAAATCCAATTAAGAAAATTTGCCATGTCAACGTTGGCATGCGGAATAAGGAAACAATAAGTGCAACAACAAAAGCGCCCAAAGTCATTCCCAGTGTTTGTTGATTAGGATCACCACCAAGTATATTAGCTACCAATCCGACAGCACCCCAAGCAAAAATTGGAACAAGCGCGAAAAGAACTCCTTGCATGTTTATATTTACCTCTTTAAAATAATTTTTTACCTAAAAAATTAAGCATAGCTCTATATTACTCTTATTTCGGGAAAAAACAAGAGATAAAAAAATACACAAGAACCATAACTGTGGTTCTACGTCAACTGGTGTTGAATAATAAATTTATCATTTGAGGCGGTTCTCCATTTGGGGAGCCGTCTTTGTCATGTTATGGCGTGATTTGGTAGATTCGTTTGAAGAAGTTCAGCTGATTCTTGAAGCCAAAACAGGATCGTTTGAATGACTTGATGAGGCGGTTAATCCCTTCGATTGGACCGTTGGAATAAGGGATGGTGACAGCGGCGAGAACAGCGACTTTGTGTCGCTTAAGCGTCGCGATCGTCATGTCCATTGCCGTACCGTTTGGCTCGTAAGTAGCTAACAGGTTTGCCAGTTACGCGGGATGTTTATTCACCATCTAAGCATCATGAAGCGCTAAGTATGTCTCGTAGGTTTGTTTGAGCTTGGGCTCAGTATCAAGTGCGATATCGATGACCCTCGATTTCGTGAATATGGCATTGCGCCAAAAACTAAAGCGGAAGATTCTTTCTTGTCGCATTGTTTGTACCATACCAAAGAGAGTGGCCGCGTGGCCATTACCCTCCCACACGGGGTCTTGTTTAGAGGTGCTGCGGAAGGACGGATTCGAAAAGCTTTGATTGATAAACATCAAATTGAATCGGTAATTGGTTTTCCAGATAAACTCTTTTTGAACACAGGTATTCCCGTTTGTGTCTTAATTCTTAAAAAGAATCGAGCAAACTCTGATATTCTTTTTGTGGACGCAAGTCAAGGCTTTGAAAAGATGAAGAATCAAAAGCAATTACGCTCAGAAGATATTTACAAGATCACTGAAACAGTCATTCATCGCAAGGCGGTTGATAAATATAGCCACTTAGCAACGCTTGAGGAAGTCATTGAGAATGATTACAACTTAAATATTCCGCGTTATGTGGATACCTTTGAAGAGGAAGAACCGATTGACTTATCGGATATTCAAGGTCAAATAGATGAAGTAGACGCAGAGATTGCGAAAGCTAATCAAACCTTAGCAAACCACTTTAAGGAACTGGGAGTGCTAAAATGAAGGAAAGATTAAAGGCTCCAGAATTAAGATTTGATGGTTTTACGGATGATTGGGAACAGCGTAAGTTTGCTGATTTTATTGATGTTAAGTCTGGAAAAGACTACAAACATCTGAATTCGGGATCAATACCTGTCTATGGAACTGGTGGATATATGCTAAGTGTAGATAGAGCGCTATCAGATATAGATGCCATTGGGTTCGGAAGGAAAGGGACAATTGATAAGCCTTATTTATTAAAAGCGCCTTTTTGGACTGTCGATACCTTTTTTACGCTGTTCCTAAACAAAATATTGACCTTCAATTTTCACTATCTATTTTTTAAAAAATAAATTGGAAAAAATTTGATGAATCTACTGGTGTACCTAGTTTATCGAAAACTGTAATTAATAGTGTGGGTGCTTTTGTTCCCAGTTATGAAGAACAACAAAAAATAGGTTCATTCTTCAAACAGTTAGATGACACTATCGCTCTTCATCAACGTAAGTTAGATTTGTTGAAAGAACAGAAAAAAGGCTTTTTACAAAAGATGTTTGTTTAGGGTCTATAATTATATAATAACCCCTATATAACGCTATCAAAATAGCCCCCGTTATCTATTGGACAGGTAATGGGGGTTGTTTTTATGTTTTTTTGATATAATAGAACCAAAAATGGAGGGATTATTAGGGATGGTAGGCATGCTTTTACTAGCAATCATGTTCATTTTTATCCCTGTTTGTTTTCTTATCGTAAATTGAGAGCAATTAAAAAGTTGTTTTCAAAAAAATAACAGATGAAACCCTTGCTTGTCATTTTAATATTTAAATGGCGCATAGTTTGCTTCATAACTAGCGTTCAAAAAAACTAAAAATGTATCATAAAAAGAAGGCACGCTTATAAACATGCCTTCTTTTATTTGTTGTGTTATTTAACTTTCATCAATCGTAATCCGTTTAATGTTACTAAAAGCGTTGCTCCCATATCTGCTACAATAGCAATCCATAGTGTTAGCCAACCTGGTATGACTAGTAGTAGAGCTAATAGTTTTATACCTAATGAGAAGGTGATATTTTGCTTAATTACTTTTAGAGTTTGGCGGCTAAGTCTAACAATGAATGGTAATTTTTGTAAATCGTCGCCCATTAGAGCAACATCAGCAGTTTCGAGAGCCGTATCTGTTCCTGCACCGCCCATTGCAATACCAACCGTCGATGCAGCTAATGCTGGTGCATCATTAATGCCGTCGCCCACCATTGCTACTTTATTATAAGTTGTCCGCAACGCTTTAATCGAATCTAATTTTTCTTGAGGCATTAGATCTCCTTTTATTTCAGTCACACCTAATTGCTTACCAATAGATTCAGCGGTTTTAGTATTATCACCAGTAAGCATAATAGTGTGTTCAATTGACAACTTGTGGAGTTCAGAAATAACGGCAGCACTTGAATCTCTTACTTCATCCGCGACAGCAATTACTCCTAAAATTTGTTCGTCAGTACCGAAATACATGGCGGTTTTCCCTTGTTCTTGAAATTGTCTGTATTGTACTTTGACCGCTGTTTCTTC
>OLSL01003614.1_pt1 | contig 10741 bp, 10 predicted proteins | sample 1672511 | NCBI WGS metagenome assembly OLSL01 (sample SAMEA3136694, study PRJEB25190) | human gut metagenome | biome: human gut; feature: human-associated habitat; material: faeces | place: Austria | collected 2013
CCACAACACCCATATTTACTGGGTTTGTAGCCGTTTTGCCACCTTACAACTGTCAAAGATGGGATCTTAACACAAACGCAAAGGCAGAACAACCAATTGCCGGAATCATCAGAATGATTGTTACTTTACCGTAAATCTGCAAAACTGCGCACAGCCTGTACTCTGTTTCTGTTCAGAGTGTACATACATTCCCACTGTACAGCCGGTAAAACCGCCTGCCGCTTCTGTACACATATGGCTGATATCCACCTCCCTGATTATACATTGCGATTTTTCTTCCGTCTCAGGCCGAATCAGCCATACCTGTGCCAGGCTTTGGTCTACGCTCAATCTCAGGGTCTGCATACCTCTTTTCTCTGTTTTCTTTTCTGCAAGTATTTTCTCTGTTCCATTGATACATACTGTGACATAGATATAGCCGTCTGCCCCCACTTCTCCATATTCTGCCAGAAGATAATTCTGAGAATTCTGAAGATAGGCAATTCCGGCTCTGTCACCTTTTTCTCCTGCTTTTAACAAAAACTCCGTCTCTGCCTGAAATCTATGGTGCTTTTGTCTCACCGCAACATACGAAGGACTCCCATTATCCCCAATTGCCACAGCTTTTGCAGGAAGTTTTAAACATTCTTCCTGTTCATCTATTGTATAAGCATTCGGCTGGGGATTTCTGAGCATCATAAAATCCAGTGGAAGCTTTTTATCTGTCATATTTTTGAAACTGTAATTTCTGACTTCATTCAGTTCTCCGGGCATAGAGTTATCCTTCTCACCAGGCAGACAGATTTCCTTTTCCAGCATTCCTACTCCCGGGTTTACCACCGGCCAGTCATCCTCCCACTCTACCTTTGCCAGAAAAGTCTCTCTTCCCAGAAATGTCTTTCCGTCCACAGGTCTGCAGCCCAGAACAACCATAAACCAGTTTCCCTGTTCATCCTCAGTCAGATCGCAATGTCCTACACAGGTAATCTCCGCATTTTTTCCCAAATGTCTGTGCGTCAGGATCGGATTTGTCCCTGCATATTCATAGGGACCAAAAATGTTTTTACTCCTAGCCACCATTTCACTGTGATGCTCCGCTGTTCCACCTTCTGCATGAAAAATATAGTAATAACCATTTCTTTTATAAAGATGAGGACCCTCCGGCCAGATTGCATTTCTCTGGAATCCATATAAAACAGGATGTGCCTCCCCTTCTAGCCTGAAAGTCTGTAAATCCAGCTTCTGTATCCATATTTCGCAATCACCATTGTACCTGCCACCACGGGAATTTTCTCTCTGCCCGATATAATAACAGGTTCCATCCTCATCAAAGAATAAGCTAGGGTCGATTCCCCTGGCATTTTCCAAAAAATGAGGTTCTGACCATGGACCCTGGGGATTTTTTGCAGTTACTATAAAATTTCCACCGCCAGATACATTGGTAGTGATCAGATAAAAAGTTCCCTCATGCCACCGAAGTGTAGGAGCATAAATCCCCTCATTATGTTCACAGCCCTGTAAGGGTAGCTGGCTCTCCCGTGTCAATATATTGCCGATCTGCTCCCATTGTGCCAGATTTCTGCTGCGAAATACAGGAATTCCCGGAAAATATGCAAAAGTAGATGTAACCAGATAAAACCACTCTCCTACCCTGCATATGGACGGATCCGGATAAAAGCCACTTAAAATCGGATTTTTACAAGTTATCATTGATCATTTCCTCCCGTAAATCAAATATGAAGTCTGTAAACTCTCTTATATGCTTTTCAGCAACCCCTATATCAGTGAATGCCAGATTACAAGATCTGGCACTCTCCATTTATTTTACAATATATTTTTATTTTTGATAGATTTTCTGCATGGGTACACTCTGCATTGAATATCAGGTTTCTGGCTGCATTCATATAATTCACATAATCTATATTAGTGGTATACCACACATTCTCATGGTCTGAAATCTTTCTGCAGAAGCTTTCCATTTGCTCCCATGTCTGTTCCCGGTCAAACTCAAAGCTGTGTCCCCATACATAGAGAAGAGGAAGCTTCTGATAATCCGGTTTGTGCAAAAACTTTTCTGCAATTCCCCTGAATGCATCATTGTGATGACAGGACGGAGTCCACCTCATAAAATCCTCCGGAATACGGAAATTTCCTGTAGACTCCACGGTCCTGCTGTATGCAAACCCAAGATTCTTCAGAGTATGAATGACCCTTTCGTCATATTCTCCAAATGCATAAGAGCATCCCCTGATAATCCTTCCCGTTTCTCTCTCCAGACTGCATCTGTCCTGATAAAATTCCTGAACCAGCCTTTCCTGCGAAAGATGTGTGGGATACTCATGTGCAACACCATGGCAGGCAATTTCATGTCCCTGATATAAGCTTTTCAGTTCTTGTGTTTTTATAAATCCCTCTGTATCCAAAGTCCCTGAGTTCAGATGAAATGTTGCTTTCAGATTATATTTATTAAAAATATCAACCAGTCTTCTATCAAAAATCTGGCCATCATCATAACTGAATGTAACTGCCCGGTCTTTCCACTGCGGATAAAACAATTCAAATTTCATAAGCTCAGTCTTCTTTCTCCCAGATTATCTTTACAGGTGCTGTTCCGGTAAGCTCTATACTTCTTTCATCCGGCTGGCTACAGCCTGCAAAAATCTCATATTTCCTGCCATCCTCTACACGTTTTCCATTTTCATCTACCACTGTAAATGCCTTTTCCCAGACAGGAACCATAACTTTTCTGCGTTCTCCTGCTTTTACAAAAATTCTCTGGAATCCTCCCAGTGCAGGATTTGGAATTGCATTTTTACTGTCAAGATTTTTTACATAAACCTGAACAACTTCCTCCGTATCTGCATTACCCTTATTATATACTTCTGCCTCTACTGTTATCTGCCGTCCGCACTGTCTTACCTCTGCATTTTCTACTTTTACATTACTGTAGGTAAGTCCATATCCAAAGGGGAACTGTGCTTTTCCTTCCATATAACGATAGGTTCTGCCTTTCATGGAATAATCTGTAAATTCCGGAAGTTCTTCAAGGCTCTCGTAAAAAGTAACCGGAAGTTTGCCGGATGGGGAGTTTTCCCCAAACAGAATTTTTGCTGCCGCTTTTCCACCCTGGCTTCCCGGATACCACAGAACCATAACTGCGTCAAATTTCTCTGCTGCATAGCTCATGTCAATATCACTTCCTGCCATCAGACAGAGAACCACCGGTTTTCCGGAACCAGCCATTGCTTCCATTAAATCAATCTGGGACTGAGGCAGCTTCAGGCTCTCTTTGTCTCCGGATGCATAGCTGTTTCCGGTATCTCCTTCTTCACCTTCCAGTGTCTCATCCAGACCTACACAAAGAATCACCACATCACTGTTTTCTGCAACGATCTTAGCTTCCGCAAGACGATCTCTGCTAAATGCCAGAGGTTCTGTCCTGTCTCTAAACAACTCGCTTCCTACAGAACTAAGAATTCTCACATCCTCACCTACATAATCCTGGATTCCCTCCTGGATTGTAATATATCTGGATGCAGTTCCATGATAGTTTCCAATCAAAGCCTTTCTGCTGTCTGCATTAGGTCCCACAATTCCGATTGTTTTGATATTCTCTTTTTTTAATGGAAGAATTCCATTATTCTTCAAAAGTACAAAGCTCTTCGCTGCTGCTTTCTCTGCTGCTGCCAGATGTTCTGCTGATTCTACTTCCATATAGGAAATATCATCATATTCACTGCCATCAAATAACCCAAGAAGATATCTGGTAGTAAAAAGTCTTACTGCTGATTCCGTAATTCTTTCCTCTGTGACAAGCCCCTTTTCATATGCTTTCATAATATGAAGATATGTATTTCCACAGTTCAGATCGCAGCCATTATTAATGGCAAGTGCTGCTGACTCATAAGCCGTATTAGTCACCATATGATGTTCATGGAAATCTCTGATCGCCCAGCAGTCTGATACAAAATGTCCCTGGAACTTCCAGTCATCTCTCAGTTTTTTCTGCAGAGCAGGGCTTCCACAGCAGGGTTCTCCATTTGTGCGGTTATATGCTCCCATAACTGCCTCTACATCAGCCTCCTCTACCAGGCTTTCAAATGCAGGCAGATAAGTTTCCTCCATATCTTTTGCAGATGCCTTTGCATCAAACTCATGTCTGATCGCTTCCGGTCCGGAATGCACTGCAAAATGCTTTGCACATGCCGCAGCTTTCATAGTTTCTCCATTACCCTGAAGAGCTTTTACAAAAGCTACTCCAAGCTCTTTGGTCAGATACGGATCTTCCCCGTAAGTTTCATGGCCTCTGCCCCATCTCGGATCACGGAAAATATTTACGTTGGGAGACCAGAATGTCAGTCCTTTATAGATATCTCTGTCTTCTTCACTGGAATATGCATTGTATTTTGCACGTCCTTCTGTTGCTACAATATCTGCCATCTCAGCTACGCAATCTCTGTCAAATGTAGCAGCCATGCCAATTGCCTGCGGAAATACAGTTGCCTGTCCTGCCCTGGCTACCCCGTGAAGTCCTTCATTCCACCAATTATAAGCCGGGACACCAAGTCTCTTTATAGCCGGCGCATCATATTTTAACTGACTGGCTTTTTCTTCCAATGTCATTTTGGATACCAGTTCCTGCGCTTTCTTTCTTGCCTCGTCTCTGTTCATACAAGCCTCCTTTTACACATTCCTTTCATACATCATCCTTTTACAGCACCTGTAGTCAGACCTTCTACGATTTGATTACTGAACAGGCAGTATACAATAACGGTAGGTGCGATTGCGATAATGATCGCCGCGAACATCTGTACATAGTTGGTAGCATATGGTCCTACGAAATATGTAAGTGTTACAGGCAGTGTTTTCTTTACCGGGTCTGAGATAAATACCATAGCCAGCAACAGTTCATTCCAGTTACCAACAAATGTCATAAGACCGGAAACAAAGAATCCTGTTCTGCAAAGTGGAAGTGCGATTCTGAAAAAACATCCGTAAATTCCACATCCGTCAATGGCTGCTGCCTCAAACAACTCTCCAGGCATAGATTTGAAAAATCCTGTCAAAAGGAAAATAGTCATTGGAAGCGAAAAAGTAATGTATGGGATCATCAGACCTACTCTTGAGTTAGTCAATCCCAGCCCTGCAAAACGTACGAACAGCGGAATCAGGATACAATGTACCGGAACCATCATTCCGATCAGGAAAAATGTGTGAGCTGCTTCTGATAATTTCCAGCGCATTCTCGCAATGGCAAACGCTGCCATGGCTCCGAAAAACAAACTAACCAACAGTGTAACACCACAGACCAGTACTGAGTTTACAAGCGCAGTTCCAAGCTTACCCATTGTCCATGCCTGCTGATAATTTTCCCAGTGGAATACTTCAGGCAAAGCAAATGGCGCTGCCATTACACCTGCATTATCCTTTAACGAAACACTTAACATCCACAAAAGCGGAGCCACATAAATCACAGCAAGTATAATAAGAAATAGATATAGAATTACTGTAACAGGCTTTACCGGTTTTTTTGATTTTTTTGTCTGCATCTCTGATACCTCCTAGCCCTCGTAAGTTTCAACTTTGATTACTTTTTTGACCAACAATGTTACGATCAGGCACATAACCAGTAAGACTACAGAAATCGCACTGGCATATCCGTATTTGAAATAATTGAAGCCTTCTGCATAAAGTTCTGTTGCAAGTACCTCGGTTCTGTGGTTTGGTCCGCCCTGTGTCATGTTATATACAAGGTCAAAGAATTTAAGTGAACCGATACAGTTCAATGAAAGTGAAGTTACCATCATTGGTTTGATCAGTGGAAGTGTAATATAACGGAATGACTGTGTCTTTGATGCACCGTCTATATAAGAAGCTTCATATATGTCTCTGGAAATTCCTGTGATCTGAGCCATATAAAGCATCATATTCTGTCCAACATACTGCCATAAGGCAACAAACGCGATCACCCACATGGGAAGTACAATAAAACCTTTGGAATCCATCAGCCAAAGAGGGCCTTTGATTCCGAACTGTGCCAGCAGATTATTGATACCGATCTTTGGGTTAAACATAAATGCCCACAAAAGACCTAACGCTGCTGATGAAAGAACAGATGGAAGATAATAAATATTTTTGAAAAGGTTTCTGCCTTTTTTAATATTGGTAAGCATAACTGCAAGACCAAGGCCGATCACCTGCTGAGTGATGGCAGAAAAGATCATGAAAAAAATAGAGTTCTTTAACGCAATTTTAAATGTAGCATCTTTGAAAAATAACTTTTTATAGTTTGCCAATCCGCTAAATTTAGGCGGTGTCAGTGCCGCGTAATCACATAAAGAATAGTAGACCATCTGCACCATTGGGATAACCAGTACCAGAACAAACATGATCAGTGCCGGTGCGATAAATATGAGAATAGCCTTCTTATTACGTAAAATTTTATCCATAATTGCCTCCATTTAAAAACTGCTACGGAACTTTTTTCTTCCGCAGCAGCCATGTAAATTCTGTACTATCTATCCACAATTATTCCCAGACGTTTTCTTCATAGAAATCCTGTACTGTCTGGAAGGCTTCTTCCGGAGTCTGGTTTCCAAGGAATATATCAACCATTGCATTGTCGAAGCAGTCACCGGCTTCTACAGATGCCAGAGATTCATTGTAGAATCCAAAAGTACCAGTTGCTTTGTCCATGATATCCTGAACATATTTCAGCTGTGCAGGAGCTTTGTCATAGTCAATGTCAAGATCTTTGATGATCGGGAATTTTCCTGCTACTTCTGCTGTATATTTCTGTGCTTCTTCATCTGTAAACATCTTCATCAGTGCGATTGCTGCATCCTGATGCTCTGTTGTAGAACTCATCAGTAAGTTGTCTGTTTTAACGATCATACGGTTCGGATCATTTGCTCCGTCGATTCCAGGGAACTGGAATACACCGCATTTGCTCTGGAAATCAGAATTATTACCATTGATCTGAGCGATAGCCCATGATCCCTGTACCAGCATTGCTGCATCTCCATTGTAGAAGTTTGCTGTAGCCTGATCATTGGAGTCACCAGCTGCTGTTTCCTGGAAATACTGAGATAACTCTTTTAATTTCTCACCTGCAGCAATACAGTTATCGTCTGTCCAGTTTGCTGTATGATCTGCGATTGCCTGAAGATCTACACCTGAACGGTCACAAAGATAACCTGCAATCATTGACAGGCACCATGCAGTTCCTGCGGAACAGGAGATTGGTGTAATACCAGCATCCTGCAGTTTCTTACATACATCGATCAGTTCATCATAGGTAGTCGGAACTTCTACTCCGGCCTTCTCAAAAAGCTCTGTATTATAGTATACACAGGCTGCTGCGAAGTTTGTTGGAACTGCCATGATCTTTCCATCATAAGTCAGTCTGTCAAAGATTCCATCTGTAAATGTTGCATACCAGTCTTTTTCCTGATTTTCAAGAATGTCTGTCAGGTCTGCTGCTGCTCCTGCATTTACATATACATCCATGTTGGGTCCCGGGTTACAAATGTATACATCCGGTGTCTGTCCTGCTGCGATCAGGGCATTTAATTTTCCGTCATATTCTTCCAGATTTGTTGTGATCGGTGTTACATGGTATTTCCCTTCATATTCTGTATTGAAGCGATCAATAACATCTTTGTATCCTTTGGAAACCAGATCCTCTGTAGCTTCCAGGTCATCCCAGAACATCCATGTGATTTCCTCTGTGTCATCTGCATATGCAGGCACTGCTACTGCCATGGTTCCCGCTACCATAGCTGCTGAAAGTAATACTGAAAGTAATCTCTTCTTGTTCATTTTTTTAATCCTCCTTTTGATTCATTACCTCGTTTCTTGATGGTTCTACTATAGCAGAATGTCTTGTGATTAGCTCCATAATTCTTGTCATGTTGCTATCAATTCTTGCTATTTATCTACTACTATTTTCTTCAATATGTCAATTTTAATAGATTTTTATATTCTTTTTTATATATTTTGACATATGTTTTTATTATTTCAATTTTTTCAATGTTATATATTGCCATTTACACATGTTTTTGATACATTATATACACGAACATTAAAAATCAACATTTGCTATCAAAAGCAATAATTAGGTGTAAAGGAGTCCATATGATCCATAATTTACAGGGAATTCATGAAACCGTTGATTACAAAGCAGATACCCAGATATGTCTTTATTACAATGAGGAAGCCGAAAACTATCCTCCTCACTGGCACCCTTCTTTCGAAGTGATCATGCCTGTTATCAATGACTACCGGGTAGTCTGCGGTTATAACGATTATCATATCAAAGAAGGAGAAATTCTTGTTATATGTCCCTGTATGCTCCACGAGCTCTTTGCTCCGGCAACAGGAGAAAGGATTATTTTTCAGCCCGGCCTGAGCCACATCAAGCTAAAAGAACTAGATCTGATCACTCCACTCCTCAGTCCCGCCATTCTGATCACCAAGGAAGAATATCCACAGGTCTATGAACACATCCACAGTCTTATGTTAGAAATTAAGGATGAATATATGAATTTTACCACCTATTCCGAAATTTCCATCATTGCAAAATTCCTGGAAATCCTTGTGGATATTGGCAGGAATCACAAAGCTTTTCATCAGCAGGACGGAGACCGTGATATTCACCATCAGAAAGAATATATGGAAAAATTTCTGTTTATCACCGACTATATCAGCAACCACTTTTCTGAAAACCTTACTCTGGAGGCGGTTGCCAGTCTGGCAGGGTTCAGCAAATATCACTTTGCCCGCCTTTTTAAACAATATACTAATTCCTCCTTCTACAAATTTCTGAACCAGAAAAGAATTGAATACGCAAAATCTCTTTTGCTGGATCCGGAGCTTGCTGTTACCGAAGTGGCAATACAATCAGGCTTTTCCAGCCTGTCCGCCTTTTTACGGATGTTCAAACAATTAAACCTGTGCACTCCCACAGAATTCCGAAATATGTATGATTCACAATTCCAAAAAACACCTGCTTCCGGGAAAAAGTAATCCCGGAGGCAGGTGTCTGTATTTGCTGCTTTGCAGCAAATACACCCCAGATATTCACTGATAACTACATTTCGCAGTTTTCTGGTCAGAGGAAAGGTTCTATCTTCTCGCTGTCTTTGATACAATTTTATTTTTACAGATACCTTTTTATTTTTCCTAACCTTTCAAAAACAAGGATCTCGACCTGCTCCGGCAGGGACTGCAGCGTTTCCATAAAATTTTCCATCATCTGCCGCTGCGCCTTTTTGCGTGCAATAGCATCTTGTGTAATTTCGAGCTTTGCCGTCAAATGTCCAGATATTTTCTTTTTCAAAATAGACCTCCGTGCCGTGTTCCTTCAGCTTTCGGATTGTCGTAAGACTGTCAACCGTGTTGCGGGCAAATCTGGAAACGCTCTTTGTTACGATTAAATCGATGCGTCCGTCCAGCGCGTCCGACACCATGCTGTTAAAGCCGTCACGCTTTTTGTATTGCAGCCTGAAATACCCTCATCCGCATATATGCCGGCAAATTTCCAATCGTCACGGCTTTTTATGTAGTTCGTGTAGTAATCTACCTGTGCCTCATAGCTCGATGCCTGATCTTCATGATCGGTGGACACCCGTGCGTATGCTGCGGTTTTCCGCTTTTTGACCTGCGTCAGAGGGACAGCGGAATAAGTTCCCGGCCGATATCGGCATATCCAGACCTTGCCTGCGGAAACATATGATTTTCTCTCCGCGCCAGAAAGAATTACGAGGATTCGCAGAAATCCAGGGAAACGATAGAAAAGGGAATTTCCGTCCAGGAATCCATGTCGGAATTCTTCTCGGGCATCAAGTTGGGCATGGACACCTTTAAAACCATCAACGGGAATGAGTTTACCATCACCAGCGTTAGCGATACCAATATCAATGGCACGTTTCCCATGTACTGCATGTGCATAGTGTCTTGTGAAGTTTGTATTAATACCGCTTTCATCGAGATATATTTGATGTTCTGCATTTGCACCAGATATAGTTTCTATCCATTGACTGCGTTTTCTCTGCACATCGGGGACGCTCCTGTTCTTTTGCATGCAAAGACTGTTTCTTATAAGTGTAACCTTGTTTTATCAGAAAACGCCTGACGGCTTCATCGCCTACAGGTAAATGAAGCGTTTCGACAATCTCCTTCATTGTGATATCCGGTTGTTCTTGCACAAGTTCCAGAATATCGTGGTGCTGTTTTTCTGTAAGAATTGTTTTCCGGCCTCTCATCTGCGTTCTGGTCTCATAACTGCCAGTGCGTGCACGCTCTTCTACAAGGCGGTATAAAGTCTATAACACGATCTACTACAAGGAAGTACCTGTTGTTACAGGGGACATGGATGAGACTTTAATTGTCACTTATTCTCCTAAGTACAAAGCCTACCAGAGAAATATCCGCGTCCGACAAATTGAAAGGGCTGAACGGATAATCACAACACCTGGGCGCAAAAGAAAAGGGAAGAGCCAAAACGATCCTATGCGTTTCGTGAAAAAGACTTCCGTTACTACTGATGGTGAGATTGCTGAAAAACAAGTTTATGATCTTGATGAAAAACAGATCCAGAAAGAAGAAATGTATGATGGGTTTTATGCGGACCCTCATCAAGAATACAAAACAGATAAAATCAAAGCAAGGATAATATAGTACATATCGCTGCAAAAAGAAAAACGGCCACAACACCCATATTTACTGGGTTTGTAGCCGTTTTGCCACCTTACAACTGTCA
>OLSL01003618.1_pt1 | contig 10725 bp, 14 predicted proteins | sample 1672511 | NCBI WGS metagenome assembly OLSL01 (sample SAMEA3136694, study PRJEB25190) | human gut metagenome | biome: human gut; feature: human-associated habitat; material: faeces | place: Austria | collected 2013
AAGACCAATTATTGAAGAAGCTATCGCTAAGACAAGAAAAGCAAGACTTTACATCATTGATGAAGTTATGAATAAAGCAATCGATGCTCCAAGAGCAGAGGTTGGAGAATTCGCTCCGAAGATCATTCAGATGCAGATCGATCCACAGAAGATCGGTGATGTTGTTGGACAGCGTGGAAAGACAATCAATGCGATCATCGAGCAGACAGGTGTGAAGATCGATATTACAGATGATGGTGCCGTATCTATCTGCGGAACAGATGCCAAAGGTATGGAAGAAGCACAGAAGATGATCCACATCATCGTAACAGATTTCGAAGCAGGACAGGTTCTCGAAGGAAAAGTTGTCAGCATCAAAGACTTCGGTGCATTCCTTGAGTTTGCACCAGGTAAAGAAGGAATGGTACACATTTCTAAGCTTTCTAAAGAAAGAGTAAACCGCGTAGAAGACGTTCTGACACTTGGCGATGTTGTTAAGGTTGTATGCCTTGGCAAGGACAAGATGGGAAGAATCTCATTCTCTATGAAGGATGTAGCGGAATAAGATTATAAATTTAATATAAGATGTAATGTGAATGCCTCGGGGTTCCGGTAGTGGAAGCCTGGGGCATTTTTTGTTAATAGATTCCTTGACAAAGTGGGCTGTGAAGCAAGTGCTTCCTTTGACAGAATGGCTGTCAGAATCGGATCATTGGTAAGCTCATCTGTGCAGTCATCTTCAAAGTAAGCTCCGAGAATCTGATAGATGACCTGCGTCGGAGGACAAATCTCCTCCGTTAAAATCTATTTTCAGATACTTATTGCTTTCTAATACGGTGTCGGTTAAACTAATTATATGGAACTGTTATTTTGATTAGACACCTCAATTTTAACAAACTTGAAGTCCTTTTTGTATGCAATTTTTCTTCATCTGTTAAGTGAAAGCAAAAATATCAAAAAAGTAAGTAACTATGCGGCGTTAGCCGTAGTGGAATGAATTATCATGAATAATTCAGGCTTAGGTAAAGAATATCCAAAGTTATTAATGATAGATTAGTATATATGCAACAAAATAGAGGAGGAATATATAATGAAAAAAATATTTTTTGAAACACTAAAGCATAAGCTTGGTCATTATTTACTGGTTATATTTTGTGGTATACTAATGGTTTCGACAATATATGTATCATATGCATTTAGTGACAGTATTGAAGGAATTATAAATGGACAAAATTCTGGCATAGTGGAAGAAATGTACACTTTTATTAATTTTCAAGAGACATATATTCTCTTGTTTATATTAATGGTACTGGTTATTATTTCGTACATACGAAAAAAATCCTATGATTATGTTCTGCTTGATACGATGGGATTAAAGAAAAAGCATAGATATATGTTTATTGGATTTGAATATGCAGGGATTATATTTTCCTCGGTAACTGGTGGCTTGATTTTAGGAAAAATATTAGCAGAGTGTGCAAAAACAGTATTACAAAATATCTTTTATAATACAATTACTACAGAGATTAATTATGGATTTGTTGCACTGCGGAATACATTGGTGATTTCATGTGAAGTTTTCGGCATCCTATTCATTGTTTTTGATGAATTGATAGCATGTCTGGGAATGGATGCGTTGTTGACGGTTGGAAAAAAGAACGGGAAACCACTGAAGAAGAGACCGAAAATTTTACTGCTTGGGATATTTTTGACCTTGATTGGTCTTATAAGTTTATTGTTTTATTGGGGAAAGATATCCAAAAGTATTCCGACTGTATTTTTGAATGCGGGCATGTGCCTGCTTATGATCAGCTTGGCAGGATACTATTTTGTTCGGTTGAATAAAAAAGAGAAAAAGTATTATAAACGAATTACATGGTTGGAAAACTGGTATCATAGATTCTTTTATAATATAAATATGTCTTTTGTCGTTGCAGCATTTCTTGTAATTATTATAACAGATTTTTCTATAAAATTATTGGATAACCTTCCGATTACCGAGCCGAAGAATTATCCGTATGACTTGGTATGGATGGCAAATAAAGATGATGAAGAGTTTTTGAATCATTTAACAGATGATGAAGGGGTTGAACTGAGAAAAGTACCATGTGCTAGAGTAACAACGACAGATATTGCTGAACATATGGGGATTCCGGCATCAACTTATGAAAAATGGACTGGAAAATCGCTAGATTTGAAAGACAATGAAATATTTGTTGTATATCAAAGGGAGCGGTTTGAACGAAACAAAGTCGGAATTGGTTACAATACAAAAAATCCATTAATTTATATAGGAAAAGCAAGAGCTGATTTGTGGTTGTATATAAAAGAAGTAGCAACACCTAAAGTACAGTATTTTACAGAAAAATTCAAGGTTGTCGGAACAGAAGACAGAATTCTAACAGGTGTGTTTGGAAGTGAAACATGTGAACATATTATTGTATTCTCAGACGAATATTATCAAAAGAACTGTATGGAAGCAGATGGGGCGAATATGGCTGTTATGATGAACATACCTGAAAATTATGATAAAGTCGTCGAAGAAATAAAAGCGTATGCCAAAGATCATTCCCAGGTAAATTATTTTGATGTGGATAATGGGAATCTGATTTACGAGAAGAAAGAGCTGCTGTTAGAAAGAAGTAAAACAAAGCTTTTATATGTGGCTTCAGCAGCGGGAAATATTATCATTATGCTTTTGTGTGGAATATTTGTATTGAGTATAAAAATGGAGTGTGATTTTCCGGAGACAGAATGGAAATACCGATTTTATATTCAATCAGGAATGTCTTCTGCTAAAGTCAGAAAGGGAATCATAAAAGAGTGTCTGCTATCAGGAGGACTGCCTGTTATATGTGGCACAATTATTTCAATTTTGTATTGTAGCATGCTTTTGTATGCGAAACATTTACAGATTGAGTGGGTTCATAGATACTTTAAAGGAATAATTTTGATTGTTGGTGCTATATGGTTGCTTTTTGCTGTTTTTAGTTTGATATTTGCTTATAGAAATATTAGAAAAATAGAGGGAGATAGTAGAGATGGAAAAAAGTAAAAAAATTTTAAAAGTGGAAAATTTAAAAAAGGCATATTACTCAACTTCCCGGACAGGAGAAAGCATTACTTATCCTGTTTTAAATAATGTTTCATTTGAAATAGAAGAAGGTGAATTTGTAGGGATTATGGGACGTTCTGGTTGTGGAAAAACTACATTATTAAAGGCAGTGGGAATGCTAGACAAACCAGATGACGGAACAATATATTACAAAGATAAAGATACAAAAGATATATACCGGGCTGAACTGGCAAGACTTAGAAGAACAGAGATTGCTTTTGTATTTCAGGATTATTATCTTATGGATAGTCTGTCTATAAAAGAAAATATTATGCTTCCGCTTATTTTGGATGAGGCAGATGTTCAGGAGAGTAAGAAAAAATGTGAGGAAATGGCTGAGAAGTTTGCAATTACGGATTTATTAGATAAAAAACCATATGAATTATCAGGAGGAGAAAAACAAAGAACTGCGATTTGCCGCGCATTAATCTACAATCCGGATTTGATTTTGGCGGACGAACCAACAGGAAATCTGGACTCTGCCTCATCAGAGGTTGTAATACATACTTTAGAAGAGATTAATAAGAAGATGGGGAAAACAATTCTGCTTGTAACACATGACCCTATTATAGCAAGTTCATGTGATAGAATTATTTTCTTAAAAGATGGAAAAGTAAAGGAAGACCTGAAGAGAACCGGAGATAAGGAACAATTTTATAATGAAATAATTACAAACTGGTGCTGATTTGCAGTAAACGTTTTATTGCAATAAAGGTGATATGAAATAAAAACCAAAATTTCATATCACCTTTTTGCGTCCCCAGAAAAATACCAGTCATAATCTCTATCCATCCACATATACATGGGTGTAAAGAGGTGATGAACATGAAAGAAGATACAATCTTAAAAGTCCTGCCATGGGATGTCAGAAGTATTATACAAAAGGAAAAGCTGGAGTTCGAATACTTACAGGAGATCCGTCTCCGGGAGGGAAAGCCGCTGATCTTCCTGTATCATGACACGGAAGTTATCCCCGGAGCGAAAGCCAGACGGCCATACCTGGTAACGAAAGATAATATCCGCGAAATGCTGGAATACATCAGTAATTATTCCCTATATGCGTGTGAGCAGGAGATGCGGCAGGGATTTATCACGATCGAAGGAGGACACAGAGTGGGATTATCGGGACAGGCTATTATGGAAAATGGAAAAGTAAAGAATCTGAAATACATTTCTTCGGTGAATATCCGTGTGGCACATGAGATGATCGGATGCGCCGATGCGGTATTTCCCTATATTGTATGCAACCGGTTGTTATGTCATACATTAATCGTATCGCCGCCGGGATGTGGAAAGACGACACTGTTAAGAGACCTGATCCGTCAGATATCAGAAGGAAATTCCTGGCTTCCGGGACTTGCGGTAGGTGTGGTGGATGAACGTTCGGAGATTGGAGGCTGCTATATGGGTGTGGCGCAGAATCATCTTGGAATCCGTACGGATATTCTGGATGGGTGTCCGAAAGCAGAAGGGATGATCATGCTGATCCGTTCGATGGGACCGCAGGTGATCGCTGTGGACGAGATCGGGACACCGGAAGATGTACATGCCATCGAGTATGCCATGCACTGTGGCTGTAAGATGCTGGCAACCGTACATGCAGAATCAATGGAAGAACTCAGGAAAAAACCACTGTTCAACCGGATGATCGGAGAAGGAAGGTTCGAACGGTATATTTTGCTAGGAAATGATGCGCACGTAGGACAGATTGAAGGGATCTTTGATAACAGGGGAAGTCTTCTGTACAAAGAAATGATGGAAATGGCGAAATGATAAAAGGAATCGGGGCAGTCATGGTCATTCTTGCAGGTGGGGGCTGGGGAATGTTACAGGCTGCAAAAATAGAAGAGTGTTACAGACAGATGCGTTATCTGAGGAAACTGATTTTTCGGATCAGAAGTGAGATTCGTTATTCCAGACAGGTGCTTCCGGAAGCGTTTCTGCATGTAGGGAGCGAAGCGCAGGAACCGTATAAGATGTGGCTGCTTTCTTTGTGCGAGAGGCTGACGAAAAGACAGGGTACAAGTCTGGCGGGAATATGGGAAGAAGAGACGAGGAGATATCTTGCGGAAATCGGAATCCCACAGGATATGATGGAGAGTCTGATCCGCCTGGGCAGTGAATTGGGAACGATCGATATCGAGATGCAGGTAAGGACGCTGGATCTGTACCTGGAACAAATGGAACAGAAAATGGAGGACATGAGAACGGAGCAGAAGGAGAGAATCCGTCTGTACCAATGTGTCGGAGTGACCGGAGGCATATTTCTGGCAATTATCCTCCTGTAAAAAATAGGAGGCAGTATATGAGTGTGAATCTGATATTTAAAATTGCGGCGGTAGGGATTCTTGTATCCATACTTTGTCAGGTGTTAAAGCACAGTGGAAGAGAAGAACAGGCATTCCTGACTAGTCTGGCAGGACTTTTACTGGTTTTATTCTGGATCGTGCCATATATCTATGATCTGTTTGAATCCATCCAGGATCTGTTTTCGTTATAAAATGTGTGGCGGCTGAGAAGTATGTGCTATATGGGATGGGAGGCAGAACATATGAGTATGCTGCAGATCGGAATACTGGGAGTGGCAGGAGTTCTTCTGGCTTTGCAATTCAAAAGTGGCAAATCCGAATATGGTATCTATATCAGCATCGTTCTTGGTCTGCTGATCTTTGCCTCTTTGATTGGAAAGATCAGACTGATCAAAGATGTGCTGAATGAGGTCAGCAGTGTGACCGGGATTGATAATGATTATTTAAAGACATTGTGGAAGATTCTTGGAATCACATATGCGGCCGAATTTTCTTCAGCAATCTGTAAAGATGCCGGATATCAGACGATTGCATTACAGATCGAAGTGTTCGCCAAGATTGCGATATTGGTCTTAAGTCTTCCGGTTCTAAGTGCGCTTTTGCAGACGATACGGGGATTTCTGGTATGAGATACGATATGAAATATAAGAAATTGAATGTGGAAGATAATGAGAGCTGTAATCTGCTATGTGAAAAGAAATGTGAAAAACTGGCAGGTGTTTTTATTTGCTGTATTTTGGCTTTTTTTCTGTTATTTTTATCGACGAGAAATGTAGAACTTATATATTGCTATGCAGATGAATTATCTGAAGACAGTGAAAATACTGCGGAAGATGCAGAACAGGAACAACAGAAAATAAAAGAAAGCATCCTCTCAGAATTCGAATACGGCGAAATTGATGATTCCTTACGGTCTCTGTTTCCTGAAAAACGGATTATATTTAAAGAAGTAATATCGGAAATCTTAACCGGAAATCTGAAGGCATCTGCAAAGCTCCTTTCTGAATTCGCCAGGGAGCAGATGCTTTATCTGCTTCAGACAGGGAAGAAAAATCTGGTACATATTTTGCTGATCGCAATGATCGCAGCATTCATGAATCAGTTCGCGGGTACCCTTCAGAACCGACAGGTGGCAAGTGTCGGTTTCTATATGATTTATATATTATTGGCGGCACTGACGGTTGCGGCATTCGATGTGGTTATTCAGTGGGTGGAATCCGGGATACGGAATATCACTACTTTTATGGGAGTATTCTATCCGGTTTATTTTCTGGCGGTTGCGGTGGCGAAGGGAAGTGTGACCGGTGTAGCATTTTACAATCTTGTCTTGTTCCTGATCTATGCGATTGAGATCATAATCGGAAATGTACTGCTGCCGATGGTGAGAGTATATATGATCATCCGTATCCTGAATTTTCTGGGACCGGAAGATATGTTGGAGAAATTATCGGAATTTCTGGAAATTGTCATCCGCTGGACGCTTAAGACAGCACTTGCGTGTGTCATCGGTGCGAACCTGATCCAGGGAATGATCAGTCCTGCGATCGATACGGTGAAAAGAAGCACCGTACTGAAAGGCGCAGAGGCAATCCCGGGAATAGGCAATCTTCTGGGCGGAATGACGGAGGTGGCGCTTGGAACGGCAGTACTGGTAAAGAATGGAATCGGGATGGCAGGAGCGGTGATCTGTATTGCCCTGTGTGTCATACCGTTAGTCCAGACTGCGGGAACAGCTCTTCTTTATAAGCTTGCGGCTGCCGTGATCCAGCCGGTGTCGGATGAACGTGTCACGGGCTGCGTAGAAGCGGTAGGAGAAGGATGTCAGATACTGATGCAGATTGTATTTACTGTGGGAGTGTTATTTCTGCTGACGATCGCAATCGTGGCGGCGGTGACGAATGCATGACCAAAAAGGAGCGGGACAGATGGAGTTTATCTATAACTGGATCTTAAAGTTATCATTTTTTGCAGTGCTTGGAAGCATGATCTTACAGATGCTGCCGGATCATGGGTTCCAAAAATATGTCCGTTTCGTTCTGGGACTGATTCTGACAGCAATGTTGGTTGTTCCGGTATTGGAATTATTGGATAAGAGAACCGCATTTGAAGAAATTTATCATAACAGTGTATATAAGATTCAGGTCAGTGAACTGGAAGAAAAAAGTCAGAAAGTTCAGGAAGAGATCCTCAGGATAGACGGACAGAATGATGAAAATACAAGCCAGAACAGAAGAATCGAGGTGGAGCAGATTGAAATCGGCAAAGAATCTGAGTGAATTGTTTCCGAACAAACTTACAAACTGGAAAAAGTTTTCGTTTAAAAATTTAAAAAAAGATCAGCTCCTGATTCTGCTTCTTGCAGGAATTCTTCTGATGGTGATCGCAGTTCCGGCAGGAAAGACGAAAGAACATGCTTCGTCCGCATCAGACGGCAATACAGGAAAAACTGTAAGGGGGACATCTGATGGGACGGACGAAGAAGCGTATACTACCTATCTGGAAGACCGCCTGAGCCGGATCTTATCGCAGATTGAAGGAGCCGGAGAAGTAAAGGTGATGATCACACTGAAATCTTCAGCAGAAAAGGTGCTGGATAAGGATACAGAATCGGATCAGGAAACGGTGACGGAAGAAGACAGCCAGGGAGGAACCAGACAGTCGTCAAAGGCATCCAAAAAAGAAAATACGGTATATGCAAGTGACAGTGACAGCACTACTCAGGGTAGCGGATCTCCATATGTAAGCAAAGAATTAAGTCCCGAAATCGAAGGTGTGGTCGTGATCGCAGATGGCGGCGGGAATGCAGTGGTGAAAGAAAATATCAGCAGTGCGGTCCAGGCATTATTTGATATCGAACCGCATAAGATTAGAATAATGAAAAAGCAGATGAATTAAAGCAGTGTAAAACGGACAGGAGGGCATAACATTGAAAAAGATTGCAAAGAAGAATCAGATTGTGATCGCAACACTGGCAGTGATGATCGCAGCCGCAGGGTATATGAATTACTCGGGCAAATTATTTCCGAACAAGACGAAGACACAGGAGACCAATTCTGAACTTGCGAACAAGGAATTGCTGGATATTTCCGATGAAGATGCATCGGTGTCATCCGGAGATATGAAAAGTCAGGAGGGGGATTCCGGCAGCGACGCAGACAGCAATGCCGGAAGTACAGATGACGGAAGTGTAGACGGAACACCCGGAGAAGCAGTCCTTACAAATGGATCGGTAAGTTCGGTTGTGTCGCAGGCAAAGGTGAGCAGGGAACAGGTGCGCTCTAAGAATAAAGAAACATTACAGAATATTATCGATAATAAGAATCTCAGCGCCGAAGAAAAAGAAAAAGCCGTGAACCAGATGGTACAGATGACGGAGACCGCAGAAAAAGAATCGGCTGCAGAGTCACTCCTCGCAGCCAAAGGATTTTATAATTCCGTAGTGAGCATCACGGATGATCAGGCAGATGTGATCGTAGGAGCTTCCGAGTTAAGTGATGCAAACCGTGCGCAGATCGAAGATATTGTGACCAGAAAGACGGGGGTGGCAGCACAGAATATTGTGATCAATCCGGTGAATGCGGATTCGAAGTAAGCTGCAGAAAACAAGGGAAAACCTTGAAAATACAGGGAAAACAGGGGATTTACCTTGACATTCCGTATGAAAACAGGTATAACAGTACATAAAGGCATGTCATATGACGGGGTATGGACAGTGACTTTGTATAAAAAGAATCGAAATTGTGAATTCTAAATGTAAATAAGAGGAGGATATATCCATGAACAAAACAGAACTGATCGCAGCAATCGCTGACCAGGCAGAATTATCAAAGAAAGATTCCGAGAAAGCTTTAAAAGCATTCGTTGATGTTGTAACAGATGAATTAAAGAAAGAGCATAAAGTACAGGTTGTTGGATTTGGTACTTTTGAAGTAAGCATGAGAGCTGAGAGAGAAGGAAGAAATCCTCAGACAGGCGAGACTATGAAGATTGCAGCTTGCAAAGCACCAAAGTTCAAAGCTGGTAAAGCATTAAAAGATGCTATCAACGAGTAGTCTGAATTTGTAATATTTATCCGAAAGGATTTATGCCGGAGAGTGTCCTGATACTCTTCGGTTTTTTAGCATTATGCGTTCGAAAGAACCGGCTGACAGTAAAGTATACAGGAGAACAGATAGATGAGATTAGACAAATTTTTAAAAGTATCCAGATTGATCAAACGCCGGACGGTTGCGAATGAAGCCTGTGATGCCGGCCGTGTACTGGTAAATGATAAACCGGCCAAGGCGTCTGTAAAAGTAAAACCAGGAGATATCATAGAGATCCAGTTCGGAACAAGAACCGTAAAAGTAGAAGTTCTTGATATTAAAGATACAACGAAAAAAGAAGAGGCAGGAGACCTTTTCAAATATTTATAAACCTTATTAACGGCCGGTGAAAAAGCGGCGGGGATCATCACAACCTTTCTTGCATAATTATGTGAAAAGTCATAATTTCGATTTCCTTTTCATATGATTAGTAAGAAAGGTTGTGATAGTTTTGGAGACGGTAGCAGCACAGAAAAACCATAAACTGATATTGAATAACCGGAAGGCAGGACTGGTGACAGGTGTTCTGGATGTGCTGTCTTTTAATCTGAATGAGATATTGCTGGAGACAGAGCAGGGAATGCTGATGGTGAGAGGAACGGATCTGCATGTGAACCGTGTGAATCTTGAAAAGGGAGAGATCGATCTGTCGGGAAACATTGACAGTATCTCATATTCGGATATCCATTCGACAGCAAAGCAGGCAGGAAGTCTTTTTGAAAAGTTATTCCGGTGATCTGCCGGAGAACCGGGAATGTCATGAGGAATAAGGAAAATAAGGTGAAATGTAAGATGGGGATAGGAAAAGAACTGTTTATATTTCTGCTGGCGGTCCTGGCCGGAGCAATCGTACGTCTTGCATACCGTTGTATCAGCTGCCTGCGGGAAGTGGTACACCATGCTCATTGGGTTATTGAACTGGAGGATCTGATCTATTGGATCGGAACCGCGATTTTTTTGTTTGTGCAGATTTACTACACAAGCAGTGGTAGTGTGCGGTGGTATTTCATACTAGGTGTTGGAATCGGCGGGATCATTATGTCAGTTTTTCTTGCGATTACGGGGAAAATTTGTCGGAAAATTGTACGGCGGCATAGCAGATTTTTTACCGAAACACTTGAAAAACCCGGGGAAAAAAGATAGAATAAAAATAATTAACAGGTGAGTGAAACGGCAGGGCTGCCGGCAAGGGTGAGTAAATTAATATGAATGATGTAAAGCAGAGAAACCGCAGAAG
>OLSL01003627.1_pt1 | contig 10700 bp, 10 predicted proteins | sample 1672511 | NCBI WGS metagenome assembly OLSL01 (sample SAMEA3136694, study PRJEB25190) | human gut metagenome | biome: human gut; feature: human-associated habitat; material: faeces | place: Austria | collected 2013
CCTCGCACTCGCAGGCGTCGGTGCGCGAGACGGTGACATGGCCGCAGTCGTCGCAGTACCACGCCGGGATCTGGTGGCCCCACCAGAGCTGGCGGGAGATGCACCAGTCCTTCAGGTTCGCGAGCCAGTCCAGGTACACCTGTTTCCAGCGCGCGGGATGGAACTGGATGGAGCCGTCCTCCACCACGCGGGCCGCCGGCTCCTTCAGGGCGTCCACGGCCACGAACCACTGCTCAGACTCCCAGGGCTCCAGCTTGGTATGGCAGCGGTAGCAGGTCATGACGGAGTGATCGTGGTCCTCCACGTGATCGAGCAAGCCCAGCTCCTCGAAGGCGGCCACGATGGCCTCGCGGGCCTCGTCGCGGTCCATGCCGGAGAACTTCCCGTAGCCTTCCACGACATGGGCCGTCTCGTCGAAGATGTTGATGCGCTCGAGGCCGTTGCGCTCGCCCATGGCCCAGTCGTTCGGGTCGTGCGCGGGCGTGGTCTTCACGCAGCCGGTGCCGAACTCCCTGTCCACGTGCCAGTCGGCGAAGATGGGGATCTCGCGGTCCACGAGCGGCAGCTTCACCGTCTTGCCCACAAGGTGGCCGAAGCGCTCGTCCTTGGGATTGACAGCCACGCCGGTGTCGCCGAGCATCGTCTCGGGGCGCGTGGTGGCGACGACCAGGTACTCCAGGCCACACACCGGCTCGGTGAGCGGGTAGCGCAGATACCACAGATGCCCCGCCTCGTCCACGTACTCGGCCTCGTCGTCGGCGATGGCCGTGGTGCAGTGCGGGCACCAGTTCACGATGCGCTTGCCGCGGTAGATGATGTCCTCGTGGTACCAGTCGGTGAACAGCTTCCGCACGGCGCGCACGTAGGCCGGCTCGAGCGTGAAGTGCTCGTCGGAGTAGTCGCAGGAGCAGCCCATACCCTTGATCTGGTTCACGATGGTGGTGCCGTACTCCTCGCGCCACTTGTAGCATTCCTCGATGAACGCCTCGCGGCCGATTTCCAAACGGGAGATGCCCTGCTCGGCCAGGCGCTTGTCCACCTTGGTCTGGGTGGAGATGCCGGCGTGGTCGGTGCCGATGATCCAGCGGGTTTGGAAACCGCGCATGCGGGCGCGGCGGATGCAGGCGTCCTGGATGGTGTCGTTCAGCGCGTGCCCCATGTGCAGCACGCCGGTGATGTTCGGAGGCGGGATGACGATGGTGTAGGACTCCCCCGCGTGCTCGCCGAAGCCCGGCGTGCGCTGGAAGTAGCCGGCGTCCTTCCACGCCTCGAAGATGGGCCGCTCCATGGCGGCGTAGTCGGTGGACTTCCTCTTGTCCTCGGACATTGCCTTGACCCTCGCTTTCCCTGGATACTCGGTATAAAACAAGGCGGGCGGCACGCACGCGGCCGCCCGCCAGATTGCCTTGGGCGATTATCGCACAGAAGGCCCGCTGCCCTAGGCAGAAAGGGCCACCTGAGCGGTGGCGTCGGCGACCTCGACGATCTCCGGTCGCGTCTCGCCAGCGATGTCGCTCGCGCGCACCGTGACCGTGGTGGCTCCGTTGTGCTCCGGCAAATCGTACATGACGTCCATGAGCACGCGCTCGCAGATGGAGCGCAGGCCGCGGGCGCCGGTGCCGTGCTCCACCGCCTCGTGAGCGATGGCGGTAAGGGCTGCAGGCTCGAAGGTGAGGCGCGAGTCCTCGAACTCGAACATGCGGGTGTACTGCTTGACGAGCGCGTTCTTCGGCTCCACGAGGATGCGGACGAGATCCTCCTCCGACAGCTCGTTCAAGGAGGTGATAACCGGAATGCGGCCCACGAACTCGGGGATCATGCCGTACTTGTTCAGATCCTCAGGCAGCACCTGGGCCAAAAGCTCGGCCTCGGCGTGCTTCTTGCTCTCGGGCAGCTCGGCGTTGAAGCCCAGGCCCTTCTTGCCCACGCGATCGGCGATGATGTCGGCCAGGCCCACGAACGCGCCGCCCAGGATGAACAGGATGTTCGTGGTGTCGATCTGGATGAACTCCTGCTGCGGGTGCTTGCGGCCGCCCTGCGGCGGCACGTTGCTGACAGTACCCTCCAAGATCTTCAGCAGTGCCTGCTGCACACCCTCGCCGCCCACATCGCGGGTGATGGAGGGGTTTTCGCTCTTGCGAGTGATCTTATCGATCTCATCAATGTAGATGATGCCGATCTGTGCCTTCTGCACGTCAAAATCTGCCGCCTGGATCAGTTTGAGCAGAATGTTCTCCACGTCCTCGCCCACATAACCGGCCTCGGTAAGGGTGGTGGCATCCGCAATTGCGAAGGGCACGCCCAGCATCTTGGCCAGTGTCTGTGCCAACAGGGTCTTGCCCACGCCGGAGGGGCCCAGCAGCAGCACGTTGGACTTTTGCAGCTCCACATCGCCGCCCTTGCCGCTGAGGATGCGCTTATAGTGGTTGTAGACCGAAACGGACAGCACACGCTTTGCCTCGTCCTGACCGATGACATACTGATCCAGACCATCCTTGATCTCGGCCGGGGTCATGATGTTGATATCCAGATCTGCGGCAGCGGGTTGGACATGGGCGCGGCTTGCGCTTCCGCGTCCCGGACGGGCGCTTTTGGGCTGATCCGGCTTGTCAGAGAGCAGATCGTGGCACAGGCCGATGCACTCGCTGCAGATATTGACCCCGGGGCCAATGATCATGCGCTCCACTTCGTCCTGATGCTTGCCGCAAAAGCTGCAAACCAGATCCTTTTCGTTTTTGCCGGAATTGTTATTTGCCATAGCTGTTTTTCCTTATCCTGGATAGATTATAGCGGTTTACCGGTGGGCAATGACCTCATCGATCAGGCCGTATTCCTTTGCCTGCTGCGCGGTAAGGTAGTTGTCGCGCTCGGTGTCCTGCTGGATCTTTTCCAGCGGCTGGCCGGTGTACTCGCTGAGCATCCGGTTCATCTTATCGCGGATATAGACCATGTGCTCAGCATGGATCTTGATATCCGTAGTCTGGCCGGAAAGGCCGCCGCCCTGACCGCCGATCAGCGGCTGGTGGATCATGATCTCGGCGTTGGGCAGGGCAAAGCGCTTGCCCTTGGTGCCGCTTGCCAGCAGAAATGCGCCCATAGAGGCAGCCATGCCCATGCAGATGGTGGAAACATCGCACTTGATATACTGCATGGTGTCATGGATGGCCATACCGGCGCTGATGGAACCGCCGGGGCTGTTGATATACAGGCTGATGTCCTTATCCGGGTCCTGCCCTTCCAGATACAGCAGCTGCGCCACCACAAGGCTTGCGGTGGTATCGTTGACATCCTCGCTCAGCACGATGATGCGATCGTTCAGCAGACGAGAGAAAATATCGTAGGAACGCTCTCCGTGCGCCGACTGCTCGACAACGTAAGGAACAAAACTCATAAAGTTCGCCTCCTGAAAATGGTTTAAGTTTTTTGGCAAAATTGACCGATACGGGTTCCCTGTAAAGTTCAGCCGTACCGGTCAATTTTAACAACCTTTGATAAAACGCCTGCGGCGCTTTACAGAGCCCGGCACTGATTACTCAGCGTCAGCAGCCTTCTCAGCCTCTGCGGGCTTCTCCACGATGTTAGCGTGGCTCTTGATGAAGTCGATGGCCTTGGTGCGAGCCAGATCCTGCTTCAGATCCTCGAGGTTGATCAGCTCACGCACCTTATCCTCTTCCATCTTGTACTGGTCAGCAATGCGCTTGATCTCAGCATTGATCTCGTCCTCGGAAGCCTCGATGTGCTCAGCAGCAGCAACAGCCTCCAGAGCCAGACCGATCTTGACCTGCTTCTCAGCCTGCGGCATGAAAGCGGCACGGAACTGCTCCATGGACTGACCCATATACTTCAGGTAGTCCTCCAGACGCAGACCCTGCTGCTCCACGCGGAAAGCGAAGTCGTTGACCATCTCGTCCATGCGGACATCGTACATAGCCTGCGGGATCTCGCCCTCCATGCTCTCGATGACCTGATCGACCAGAGCATTCTCGACAGCCAGATCATCCTGCTTGTCCAGCTGCTCCTGGTTGTTCTTGCGGATGGAAGCCTTGAACTCGTCCAGAGTGTCGTACTCGGAGCAGTCCTTTGCCAGCTCGTCATCCAGAGCGGGCAGCTCCTTGTACTTGACCTCGTGCAGCTTGATCTTAAAGACAGCAGCCTTGCCAGCCAGTTCAGCAGCCTGATACTCGGTGGGGAAGGTGACGTTCACATCGAACTCCTCGCCGGCGGAGTGGCCAACGACCTGCTCCTCAAAGCCGGGAATGAAGCTGCCGCTGCCCAGAGTCAGGTTGTAGTGCTCAGCCTTGCCGCCCTCGAATGCGACACCGTCCACAAAGCCCTCGAAGTCGATATCAGCGATATCGCCATCCTGAGCAGCGCCCTCACGGGTCAGCTCACGGGCGTTGCGCTCCTGCACACGCTTCAGCTCAGCGTCCACAGCCTCGTCGGTAACAGTATGGACAGTCTTTTCCACGGTCAGACCGTTGTAGCTGCCAACCTTGACCTCGGGCTTCACGGCGACCTTCACGGTCAGGGTAGCGCCCTCTGCCTCGCTGGCAGAATCCACGGTGACCTCGGGACGGCCCACGGGCTCCACGCCAGCTTCCTTAGCGGCAGCCTCGAAAGCCTCCGGGAACAGCTCGTTGATGGCGTCATAGGTAAAGACGTCTGCGCCGTACATCTTCTCGATCAGAGCCTTGGGAGCCTTGCCCTTGCGGAAGCCCTGAACAGGGTACTTCTTGCCCTCCTTCTTGAAGACATCGGCAACCGCAGCCTTGAAGGCCTCAGCGTCGATGGAGAACTGCAGCTCTGCCATGCTCTTCTCGAGCTTTTCGCACTTGATGAAATTCATTTTGTGTATCCTCCACTCAAAAATTCTATTGCGTTGGGGACAGGTTTTCTTCCCTGTCTCCTGCAACCGCGCACCGCGTCCTGTATTTTCTGTTTGCGAAATGCGGGGACGCGCGCTCAATTGGGTGCAACAATCGCGTCAAAACTTATTATAGCACGTTCCAGACACAATTGCCAGACCAAATTTTGACTTTTTGTTCTTTTTGCCCACACTTCCCGCCTTTAATTGATGCGGTAGGGGCAGAAACGCAGGCCATCGGCACTGACAAGCTTATACCGGATGCCGTCCACATCGCCCTGCACCGCGTACCGGATGGCGTTTCCGTGCAGATGGCCGTAGTAACAGCGGGTGATGCCGTAGGCCTTCAGGGTGGCCACGATCTCAGGGGCGCTGGTGCCGGTGTAGACCGGCGGGTAATGCAGGAACACCAGCTTCTCCAACCCCGGTTCCGCAGCATCCAGGCTCATTTTTAAGCGCCCGATCTCGCGGTTCATCACTTTTTCATCGTGGGGTTCTCCCACATCGAACAGCCAGCCCCGGGTGCCGCACAGCGCATACCCCTCCACAGAGTAGGAGTTGTTGTGCAGAATGTGCAGGGTGTCAAAGCCCTCAGCCTTGAGGTAAGCGTTCATCTTGTTGGCCGTGGTCCACCAGTAATCGTGGTTTCCCTTCATGATCAGCTTCTGGCCGGGAAGCTCCTGTAAAAACGCAAAATCCCTGCGCGTATCGTTTAGGCGCATGGCCCAGCTGATATCCCCCGCCAGCACGATGGTGTCCTCGGGTTTGATCAGTTTGCGCCAGTTGCGCTCCAACCGCTCCACATAGCCGTTCCACCCCGGAAAAACATCCATAGGTTTGGAAGCGCCCAGTGAAAGATGGGTATCGCCAAGCACATAAAGTGCCATTCATTTTTCTCCTGTTCTAAGTCCGGCAGGACAAGGTTTATTCCTGATAGCTCAGCGGCACCTGCGCGATCTGCTCCGGGTCGATGACGGTATTGAACCGCTCGGCCTTCTGCCGCAGGGCAGCAAGGCTTGCGGGTGCAGTGCGGCCGGTGGCTGCTTCCAACTCCTGCATGGCCTCAAAGTCGTTCTGCGGGGCAGTGCGGCCCAGAGCCTCCAGCACACTGCGGGGGAACTTGTAGGGGGAGGCAGTGGACAGCACCACCATGGGCACACCCTCGCGCTTGTGACAGCCCGCCACATGGAAGGCCACAGCGGTGTGGGTATCGCAGAGATAGCCATCCTGCTCATAGCGGGCACGGATCTCCCCTGCCACCTCTGCCTCACTGCTCCAGCCGCAGCCAAAGCTCTCCTGAATGGCGGCCAGCGTCTCGGGCCGGACGGTATAGCTGCCGGTTTCAGACAGGCTCTTCATCAGGCCCGCCACCTCGGCATCGCTGCCGGTGACGTGATAGAGCAGGCGCTCCAGATTGGAGGACACCAGAATATCCATGCTGGGAGAAGTGGTCTTGAAGAATTCCCGCTTGGCAGTATAAGTACCGGTGGTCAGGAAATCGGTCAGGACGTTGTTCTCATTGGAAGCGCAGATCAGTCTGCCCACCGGCAGGCCCATCTGTTTTGCATAGTAGCCCGCCAGAATATCGCCAAAATTGCCCGTAGGCACACAGAAGTCCACCTTGTCGCCAAAGCGCACCTTCCCTGCCTTGAGCAGCTGGGCGTAGGCGGCAAAGTAGTAAACGATCTGCGGCACCAGACGGCCCCAGTTGATGGAGTTTGCACTGGACAGGCGGATGTTCCGCTTTGCCAGCTCGGCAGCAATGGCCGGGTCTCCAAAGACCTTCTTCACGCCGGTCTGGGCATCATCGAAGTTGCCGCGCACAGCGTAGACCGCCACATTTTCGCCTTCCTGGGTCACCATCTGCAGGCGCTGGATCTCACTGGTGCCGCCCGTGGGGAAGAACACTGCGATCTCCACACCCGGGATATCGTGGTAGCCATCCAGCGCGGCCTTGCCGGTATCGCCGCTGGTCGCCACCAGGATCAATGTTTTCTCAGTGCGGTCAAGATTTTTCTTTGCCTCCACCAGCAGCTTCGGCATCAGCTGCAGGGCGTAATCCTTGAAGGCGCAGGTCGGGCCGTGCCACAGTTCCAGAGAGTACACCTCATCCGAAACAGAGGCCAGATAGCCCGCCTTTCCGCCAAAGGCCGCACCATAGGTGGCCTTGGCGGCCTCCTGCAGGAACTCCTGCGAATAATCGGTCAGATACTGCCCCACGATGGCAGCAGCCATCTCGGGGTAATCCAGCGCACAGATCGCCTTGACATCCACCTGCGGGAAGCTCTGCGGAACAAACAGACCGCCCTCATCCGACAGGCCCTGTGCAATGGCCTGAGAGGCACTTACCACGCGGTTATGATCTCTCGTGCTGAAAAACTGCATTGTCGTCGCTCCTTTTTGCCAGCGGGACCCGCATTGGCCCCATGTTTGTGACAGCGGCAAAAGCCGTTTTCTGCCTTTTCCCACCAATGCACCCCGCATTACGCGGTAAATGCACCCTTTATAATATGTACCATCCAGCGCCCGCTGTCAAGAGGGATCACTTCGGCAACGTCAAAACGAACCGGTTTATCACTCTGTCCGGTGTGCTGGAGATAATATTCCGCGGTGCGGATGAGCCTGCGCTGCTTGGCAAGGGTCACGGCCGCAGCAGGCGCAGCCAGCGGGTCGGGGCTGCGGGTCTTGACCTCGCAGAGCACCAGTGTGCCGTCCGGCTCCCGCAGGATGAGGTCGATTTCCCCCATCCGGGTGCGGTAGTTGTGGGCTACCAGCTCACATCCCTGCTTCTGGTAATACCGCGCGGCCACAGCCTCGCCGGTGCGGCCGGTCTCGGCCCGATCCATCACTTACCCTCCGGCCAATAGCCCTGCTTTTTCAGGAAACTGCGGCGGTAGAAGGGCTGGATCCCGTACTGCTCGATCAGTTCATAATGGAGCTTGGTCGGGTAACCCTTGTGTTTTGCCAGCTGATACTGCGGGTATTGCTTGTCCAGCTCCATCATATAGCGGTCACGGCTGACCTTTGCCAGGATCGATGCCGCGCCGATGCTGGCGCTGGTGGCATCGCCCTTGACCACCGGCTGGGCGGGGATCTCCAGCGCAGCCGGGACACGGTTGCCGTCCACCAGCACGAGGTTCGGCACAATGTCCAGCCCTTCCGCAGCCTGCTTCATGCCGCTCATGGTGGCGTTCAGGATATTATCCCGGTCGATGATCTCCGGGCCTACAAAGACGATCTTATAGGCCAGCGCCTTGTCAAGGATCTCATCAAAGAGGGCTTCCCGTTTTTTCTCGGTCAGCTTCTTGGAGTCGTTGATGCCGTACACCGGCTTCTCCGGGTCAAGGATACAGGCCGCCACAACGACCGGGCCGCACAACGGGCCGCGGCCCGCTTCGTCCACACCGGCAAAAAAGCCGTACTGCGCACGGATGGCGGCATCATACTCGTACAGAGGGGCAGAGATCTCCTCGTCAGAACGCCGTTTCATTCGTCGTCCTCCTCAGCAAAATCCGCCAGATCATCCCGCTGGGGCGGGCGCTCCAGAGAGATGCGGCCCCACTTGCAGGCGCGGAACTCGTCCACCAGCATGATGGCGCAGCGCTCGGTGTTCACCTCGCCGCCGCGCACCAGCAGCCCGCGCTTGCGGCCGATGGCTTCCAGCAGCTCGTAGGGCGGCAGTGCCAGCGTTTCAGCATCCAGCTTGTAGCGTTGTGCCACAAGGTCGGGATAGTTGCGGCGCACCTCGTCCAGCAGGTTCATGGCCAGCTCTTCCACATCCAGAATATCATCCTTGATGGAGCCGATAAAGGCCAGATTGGACGCAATGGTCTTGGAGTCGAACTTCTTCCACAGTACGCCGGGCATATCCAGCAGATCAAATTTGTCGGTGCTGACCCACTGCTTGCCCTTGGTCACACCCGGGCGGTCTGCCGCTTTGGCGCGGGCAGAGCCTGCAAAGGTGTTGATAAAGGTGGACTTGCCCACATTGGGGATGCCGCACAGCATCACCTGCGTCTTGGCACCGCCCATGCCGCGGTTCTGGCGGCGCTCCAGCAGGCCGGAAAGTTCCTTTTCAATAGCCGCCTTCACGGCGTTTGCACCGCCCTTCTGCTTGGCGCTGATGGCCACGCAGCCGGCATCTGCAGCGTGGAAGTAGCGGATCCACTCCTCAGTCACAGCCGGGTCGGCAAGGTCGGCCTTGTTCAGCGCATAGAGCTTTGGCTTGCGGTCGGTGATGCGCTCGATCTCCGGGTTCAGGCTGGAAAGCGGAATGCGCGCATCCAGCAGCACAAGGCTGGCATCAACGTGCTGGATCTCCTGCTCCATCATGCGCAGGGTCTTGGTCATGTGGCCCGGGAACCACTGAATATTGTACTGGTTTGCAAAGCGGGTATCCATTTCGTTCATTTTACCACCCCAAAATCTGTAAAGGGCATAAAGCACACAAGCACCTTGCCCAGAATATCCCGTTCGTCGATGCAGCCGACATAGGTGGAGCGGCTGTCCAGCGACTGGTTGCGGTTGTCACCCATCACGAACACCGTGCCCTCCGGCACTGTGTACGGGAACTGTACATCGTAGCCAAGATAGGTTGGCTCTGCAATGTAGTCCTCCTGCAAGACCTCACCGTTCACTGCCACGGTGCCGGTCGCATAATCGATGGAGACCGTATCGCCGCCTTTGGCGATGACACGCTTGACCAGCGGTTTACCGTAGGAGGTATAACTGTCCACAATGACCACGTCACCACGCTGCGGTGTATAGCCTGCTCCCCACACGATGAGCTTATCACCGTTCACCAGTGTGGGCACCATGGAGCTGCCGTCCACCTGAATGATGCGGAAGAAAAACGAAAAGATCAGCACCAGCACCAGCGCTGCCGAGATCAATGCCTCGTACCATTCCAGCAGGTTCTGCCCACGCACGGGCTTTGCCTGTTCCTGTTTTTCCATATCCGGTACACCTCACCTTCTGGTTTTACACTGCTGACCCGATTATACCGCAGCCGACAGGCTCTTCGCAAGAACGGTGCCTGCAAAAAGCCGCATTTTTTCCGAAATTTTGATAAAGAAAAAAGGGACAACAAGGTTGTCCCTTTTCTCCCGTTTCAAATCGGGGATGATCAAATATCGCTCTTGACCTTGGCAGCCTTGCCGGTACGGCCACGCAGGTAGAACAGCTTTGCGCGGCGGACCTTGCCCTTACGGACAACAGTGACCTTCTCGACGAAGGGGCTGTTGATGGGGAAGACACGCTCGATGCCGACGCCGTAGGAAACGCGGCGAACGGTAAAGGTCTCTGCGACGCCGCCGTGCTTCTTTGCAATGACGGTGCCCTCGAAGGCCTGAATACGCTCACGCTCGCCTTCCTTGATACGAACATCAACGCGGACGGTATCGCCGACGTTGAACTGGGGCTTCTCAGCCTTGATGCTGCCTTCAGAAATGATCTTCAGTGCGTCCATTTTAATTCCTCCATTTGTTTTTAGACGTTCATGCACGGCGAACTGCCGTCAGAGGACCGCCCGTTTAATGATATGTGTCATTAACCCCGCTGTGGTCTCAGCGGACACTAACGCCTTAATAGGATAGCACAAACCGCCCGCAAAAGCAAGGGTTTTGTGCAAATTCATGCGGGAAATTTTCATTCCGGCCCTGCCGGGCCGTTCTTACTGAAACTTCTGCTTGTCCGCCGTCAGGAATTCGGTGCGCAGGATGGAGGCTCTCGCCGCAGACAGGCCGAATCTTGCTTCCAGCGCCGCCGTCAGCAGCGAGGGGTTCAGGTTCAGCTCCTGTGCAGCGGGCAGACAGACGGCAAAGCTCACGCTCTCCCC